>Ga0207926_1000033_pt1 | contig 62911 bp, 54 predicted proteins | sample NGESurdeep072012_8_FD_184454 | JGI IMG/M metagenome (GOLD analysis project Ga0207926, IMG submission 184454) | Arctic peat soil microbial communities from Barrow, Alaska - NGEE Surface sample 210-1 deep-072012 (SPAdes) | ecosystem: Environmental > Terrestrial > Soil > Wetlands > Peat ...
TTGTACTGGCACTTTGTCGATCTAGTGTGGATTTATCTTTTCCCGCTGCTCTACCTGATCAGCAAGAAACACGGCGGTTAAGCGAGGACGCATGTCAGTTGAAGAACATCGACAACACGTAATACCGACCAGCATTTATGTCGGAATATGGGCCGTGCTGATGGTTCTGACCGGCGTTACCGTGTTTGCCTCGTTCATCGAGCTGGGTGATTGGAACATCGTGCTGGCACTGACCATTGCCAGCATTAAGGCCACGTTGGTGGTGCTGTTCTTCATGCACCTCTATTACAGCTCGAAGCTCACCAAGGTCACCATGATTGCGGCGATCTTCTTTCTCTTCCTGCTGCTGGCGTTGAGCATGACCGACTACCTGACGCGCGGCTGGCTGACGAATCCCATGCGTTAAACAACGTTTTGCCGAAGGCGCTCCGTCCGCCGCGGCGGACGGAGCGCTTTTTTATTGGTCCAAACACTTCCAGCATCATGTCCCACAATGTGGCAGGAAAGTTAAGGCACGTCGAAGTAATAGCCCTGGCGGGCGCGGACGCGCATTTTCTGGGGGCCGGTGAGTTCCAAGCGCAACGAGTGATATCCGGGTGTCTCCTTCTGCGGCTGGAAAGAGACATTGTATTGGGTGCGCATCTGCTGCTCCATCTCGGTGAAGATGGTAGAGAGCTGCTTGTCGGAGGTGGCGACGTAAAACTGTCCGCCGGTTTCGTCTGCCAGTCGGCGCAACACCTCATCACCGGCGTAGGCTTGCTCCTGGGGTGGATCGAGAGGGCGAAAATCTGGATCTCCTGACGCTGAGCCAGGGCGATGACGTCGGGCATTCCGTGCAGGCTGTCGGTGTCTTCACCATCGCTGAACAGCACGATGACCCGCTGCGCGCCATCCTGCTCGCGCGCTTGCGGGAACTGGCCAAAACAGGCGGAGAACAGTCCGTCGTAGAGGTTGGTTGTGTAGCCCAGTTGTTGAATCCGCTCCACCGCCTGAAGCAAGGCAGTCAGATCGCCGGTCGAGGGCTGCCATACCTTCACATCGTGGCCGAACCCCATGAGGAAGGCGCGGTCGGTCTGCGGCCTGAGCACCTGCTGCAATAAGAACTGGGTAGCCAGCTTTTCGTGCACGACGTTTTTCTTCACCGAGTCGCTCACGTCGAGCAGGATGCCGATCTGCAGGGGAAGGTCTTCCGCGCGGGAAAACTGCCGGATCCGTTGTATGGCCGATTGGTCGTCGACGATGCGGAAGTCGTTGGCAGAGAGGCTGGTCACCAGTCGTCCATGCTCGTCGGCAACACTGAACTGGAAATGTACCTCGAGGACCGTGCTCCGGAAGGTGTACGCGGGGAGGATGGAATTGGCTAAGGTCCAGGATTGGTCCCCGGAAACGCCGCTCAAGGACGGGCTGGCGGCAACGCTGGTCGCCTCATTTTTTGGCACACTTCTATCCGGGCCGCTTCTCGACGGGTTGCCCATGCCGCGGGTGTCCGACGCACCAGCGGCCACGATCGAGAAAGCCGCAAGGAGAATCAGGATTCCGCCAATGAGACTCGTCCTACCCATAATGGCGTTATCGGCGGGCCTGAGACCGGGCTTGAGGCGCTTTCCGGAACCGTGACGACTAAAAACCACAAAGATGTTCGCGAAGGGACGCAGGTTGCAGAAAATATTCCGGGGGCCAAAGACTTAGGGAATCGTTTATCAAACTTTAATCACCCTGTAACAAGCCGGGATGTAACGTTAGAGCCGAGATGCTAGGACATGAGAGCTCTTCCAATACCGTCGGCTACAATACAGCCGTGAAACGAACCATATTTTCCGTCGAAGACGATTCGGACATATCCCGCCTGGTGCGCCACCACCTGGAGGCGGCTGGCTACGGCGTGCGTTCATTTCCGTCCACCTCTGGAGTGATCACCGAGGCCGAAAAGCAGTCTCCCGCATTGTTTCTGCTGGACATCATGTTGCCCGGTGGAGATGGGCTGGAATTATGCCGGCGCATCCGCCAAACTTCGGCGCTGTCGATGATTCCGGTGATTTTTCTCACCGCGAAGACCACCGAGTCGGACAAGGTCATCGGCCTGGAGTTGGGCGCCGACGATTACATTCCCAAGCCTTTCAGCCCGCGCGAGTTGGTGGCGCGCATCCGTGCCGTGCTGCGGCGATTCGAACGCCCGCTGGCTCCGGCGCTGGTAAAAGCCGGCGACATCGAGATCGACAGCGGTGGCATGACCTTGATGGTGCGAGGGGTGCTCACCCAGACCACGGCGACGGAGTTTCGCCTGCTGGAATACCTGGCGCGCCATCCCGGCCGGGTATTCACGCGGGACCAGTTGCTCGACGCCGTGTGGCGCGACACCCATTACGTGACACCTCGTTCGGTGGACGTCTACGTGCGCCGCATTCGTGAGAAGATCGAGGCGAATCCCGATGAGCCGCGCTACCTGAAGACGGTGCGCGGAGCAGGATACCGCTTCGAGGTCCCGAAACTGTGAAGAGCCGCATTTTTCTTAAGCTGTTCGCTGCCTCCCTGGTATTGATTGCGGCGTGCACGCTTACGATGAATGTGCTGATCCAGAAAGCCTGGGAAGGGATGCTGCGCAGCGAAATTGAAAGCTCGCTACGCCAGAAGACATTACTTTTTGCATCACGCGTTGCAAGCGCACCGCGCGAGTCTCTTCCAGAAATTACAAAAGAAGCTGCACGCGAGTCTGATGAGCGCGCCACGGTCATTGATTTCAGCGGCAGAGTTCTGGCTGATTCCGAGGCGGACCCGTCCTCGATGGAGAACCATGCCGCGCGTCCGGAATTTGCCTCCGCCCTGCAGGGGCAGGTGGGTACCGCGACCCGGGCCTCCCACACTGTGGGGGTTGATTTTCTCTATGAGGCCGCACCCTTTCCGGGAGGTGCGGTGCGATTAGCGCATCCACTCTCAGCCATTCGCGATGCCAACCGGCACGTGCGCAACGACCTTCTCAAAAGCTCTGCGGTAGCGGCTCTGATAGCACTGGTGTTGGCGTTCGTCGCCACGCAGTCAATTGGGCGGAGGCTGGCACGCATCACGGATTTTGCCGAGCGGGTGGCAGCCGGCGACCTGTCGGCGCGAATTGAAGAAGAATCGACGGATGAAATCGCGTATGTTGCGGCGGCACTGGACAAGACGGCGCGGAAGCTGGAGGAAGGCTTCCGTAACGTGGAAGCGAGCCGGCAGACGTTGGAGGCGCTGCTGAACTCGATGCAGGAAGCGGTGATTGCGGTTGCCGAAGACGGGCGAGTCCTTTGGGCCAATCAGCGCATGGAGCGCCTGCTGCCCAGCGGCGTCCGGCGAGGCGAACCATTGGTGCAGTCAGCCCGCGACCCGGAGATTCTGCGGGCGGTGCAATCGGCGCTCGAGACCCGCGACATCACGGTGGCTCGAGCCGCCAAAATCTTCTCGGGCCGCATCTTCGACGTGACCGCAGCTCCCATGCCGGGGGGAGGCGTGGTAGCCGTGATGCACGATCAGACGGAAGTTGAACGGGTGGAGAAGACGCGGCGCGATTTTATCGCCAACGTGTCGCACGAGCTGCGCACTCCGCTGACCTCAATCCAGGGATACGCCGAGACCGTCCTCGACGATGAAGGCTTGAGCGAGAGCACACGGGAGTTCGTGGAGATCATTCGCAAGAACGCATTGCGAATGTCACGCCTGACCGAGGACTTGCTGGTGCTGGCAAGGGTGGAGTCGGGCGAGCGGGGCCTACAGTTGCAATCGGCGACGCCCCAGGAATTGCTCGAAGAGGCAATGCAGACATTTCAGGAAATCGCCGACAGCCGCGGGATCGAACTGGCGGTGACGAATACCTCCAGTTCTTCCGTGCTAGTTGACCGCGATGCGATCCACCAGGTGTTTGGCAACCTCATCGACAACGCCATGAAATACGGCGAGGGCGGACGCAAGATCCTGGTCGGGGCGTGCGATACCGAAGAGGGAGTGCAGTTTTACGTGCGGGATTTCGGAGCGGGAATTCCCAGCGAGCATCTGCCGCGACTGTTCGAGCGCTTCTACCGCGTGGACAAAGCGCGCTCACGGGAATCGGGCGGAACGGGATTAGGACTGGCGATTGCCAAGCACGTGGTGAGGGCGCACGGCGGGACGATCAAGGCTGAAAGTGAACTGAATCATGGCTCGACGTTTTCCTTTACTTTGCCGCGCGAAGAAGTTGAGGTGCGGGCGTGATTGTTGTAAAGGTGTGGATCGACAGCCCTAAGAGTTGAAAGCCCGGGTCATTTGTGCGTCGCGAACGGCACGGCTGCAAAGGCTGCGGAGACCACCGGGCGAAGTTTAATCCCACATTATGGGATGTACCACATAGTAGGACTTCCATCGCAGTCGCGATTTGCAGCCCCACGATCTGAAGTCAGAACCAGCCGCCGAACGGAGGCTAACCCTCTGCACGAAAGTGCCTTTTGACTCGAAATTCACCCATCTGTAACAGGACTGTAATAGTTGCAAGGTAGAAATCGTAGGAGGACTTGCTAGGAGGAAACTACGTGATTCGCTCTCTCAGGGTGATTCTCTGCACTATTCTGCTCGCCACTTGCGCCCTGGCGCAGACTACCTTAAACGGGGCTGGCGCCACCTTCCCTTATCCGATTTATTCGAAGTGGTTCAGCGAGTACCACAACCAACATTCTGATGTTCAAGTGAACTACCAGTCGATTGGTAGCGGCGGCGGCATCCGGCAGGTGCAGGCCGGCACCGTGGACTTTGGTGCTACCGACGGCCCGATGACCGATGAGCAGATTGCTGCGTCGAAAGTGAAAGTCCTGCACGTTCCGACGGTGCTGGGCGCGGTTGTGCCTGCCTACAATATTCCCGGAGTCACCCAGGAAGTGAAATTCACGACGGAGATTCTGGCGGGCATCTTTCTGGGCAGGATCTCCAACTGGAGTGACCCGGCAATTGCCAAAGCGAATCCGGATACCAAGTTTCCCAACCAGAGCATCACCGTGGTCCATCGGTCGGATGGCAGCGGAACTTCGTACATCTTTACCGACTACCTTTCGAAGGTGAGTTCGGACTGGCAAGGAGGGCCCGGCAAGGGTACTTCGGTGAAGTGGCCAGTGGGCGTGGGGGGAAAGGGCAACGAAGGCGTGGCCGGCATGATTCGCCAACTGCCCGGATCGCTTGGCTACATCGAACTGATTTACGCGCTGCAGAACAAGATCAACTACGGTAGCGTGAAGAACGCGGCCGGGCAGTTCATCAAGGCTGACCTGGATAGCACGACAGCGGCTGCTGCCGGGGTGAAGATGCCGGCTGACTTCCGGGTATCGATTACCAATCCTCCGGGAAAGACTGCGTACCCCATCGCCAGCTTCACCTGGCTGTTGATCCCCACCAATCCGACCGACAAGGCGAAGGGCAAGATGGTGAAGGACATGGTCTTGTGGGCGCTGGATAACGGCGAGGGCATGGCTTCCGGCTTGTCGTATGCTCCGCTTCCCAAGGAAGTGGTCGATAAGGTGAAGGCTGCCGTCAACCAGCAGGTGAAGTAGTCGCGAGCAGCGAAGAAACTGATGCGCCAACTCCCCCTGTCAGAAACCACGGGAGTTGGCGTTGTTTTCGATTCCGAGAATTGACCGTCCGGTAAAGCATGTCTGATAGCGTGGACCCGATGAATTCGCCTGATCCGGTGGAACAAACGCACGGTCCGATGACCGGCATCCCTGCGCTGGCGCAAGCCGTGAGTGAACGCAAGACGGGTGTCGCTTCGTCTGTGTTGCAAAGGATCCGGGACACGCAACCGCGCAGCAGTCGTCTTCCGGACGCCACCTTCCGCGTGCTGATTTTGCTCACGGCGGCGTCGGTGTTCGCGATTGTAGTTTTCGTGGTGTGGGAACTGGTGGACAAGTCGAGGCTGTCGTTGCACCAGTTTGGGATCGGATTTTTCTTCGGGCATAACTGGGACCCAGTCAACGGTGACTTCGGCGCGATGCCGTTTATCTTTGGGACGCTAGTTTCGTCATTTCTTGCGCTGCTGCTGGCCGTGCCGCTGTCTGTCGGAGTGGCGGTTTACGTCACCGAGATGTGCCCGATACGTTTGCGCGCGATCATCTCGTTCCTGGTTGAATTGCTGGCGGCAATTCCCAGCGTGATTTACGGACTGTGGGCGATCTTCGTGCTGGCTCCCCTGCTGCGCGATTACGTCGAACCATTCCTGGCAAAAACACTGGGATGGACGGGGTTCTTCAGTGGACCCATGTACGGATTGGGAATGCTGGCCGCGGGCATCATCCTGGCCATCATGATCGTGCCCATCATCGCGTCGATTACACGCGAGGTGCTGACGGCAGTGCCGCAGAACCAGCGCGAAGCGGTGCTGGCACTGGGTGCCACGCGTTGGGAGATGATCCGCATGGGCGTGCTGCGCAACGCGCGCATTGGCATCGTGGGTGGCGTCATCCTGGGACTGGGCCGCGCGCTGGGCGAAACCATGGCGGTCACCATGGTGATCGGCAACCGGCCAGAAGTCGCGAAATCGCTGTTCGCTCCGGGCTACACCATGGCCAGCGTGATCGCCAACGAGTTCAGCGAAGCTACCGGCGACCTGTACCTCAGCGCGCTGGTGGAGATTGGATTGGCGCTGTTCATCGTGACGCTCATCGTGAATGCACTGGCGCGACTGCTGGTGTGGAGCATTACCGGCGGAACAACAGGGAGGGCGCGTGCTTAAGAAACCGGGTGACGCCTCGACGTTAAAGCTCAGCCTATGGCGGCGCGGGATGAATCAGGCGGCTAATGGGTTCGCCATCGGCGCGGCCGTGCTGGTGATTGTTCCGCTGATGGCCATCTTCATTTACCTGCTGATCAAAGGCGTGGGCGCGTTGAATTGGGCGTTCCTGACGCAAACCCCGAAGCCCGTAGGTGAGGCCGGCGGCGGTATGGCGAACGCCATCGTGGGGTCGGGAGTGATCCTGGGGATCGCCAGTGTGATCGGCATTCCGATGGGAATTGGCTGCGGCATTTACCTCGCGGAATACGGACGCGACCGTTTCGGCGACCTGGTGCGCTTTACCGCCGATGTGTTGAATGGCGTACCGTCGATCGTGATCGGCATCGCGGTGTATTCGTTGATCGTGCTGCGGCAAAAACATTTCTCGGCGTTCTCGGGAGGAATCGCGCTGTCCGTCATGATGATTTCCACGGTAGCGCGGGCGACCGAAGAGATGCTATTGATGGTTCCCAATAACGTGCGTGAAGCCGCACTGGGATTGGGAATTCCGAAGTGGCGGACGACGCTGTCGATTTCGCTGCGGACGGCGTCGGCAGGAGTGATTACGGGATGCATGCTGGCATTTGCGCGGGTTGCGGGCGAGACTGCTCCTCTGCTGTTCACTGCCTTCGGCAACCAGTATTGGAACAGGAATCCCAATCAGCCAACCGCGGCCCTGCCGCTGCAGATTTTTACCTACGCCATTTCGCCGTTCGATGAATGGCACAAGCAGGCTTGGGCGGGTGCATTGATTCTGATTGTGATGATCGTGGCGGCGGTGGCGGCGGTGCGCATCACGACCAGCCGTGGAAGCTTGAAGGGGGCGTCGTAGCGGTATGGGCGTCGGAATTGAAGTACGTGGACTGAATGCGTGGTACGGCAAGAACCTGGCGCTGAAGTCCATCGATATGTCAGTGGCCGCCAACCACGTGACCGCGGTGATCGGGCCGTCGGGATGCGGCAAGAGCACCTTCGTGCGCTGCCTGAACCGCATGCACGAAACCATTCCGGAAGCCCGCGCCGAAGGTCTGGTCAAGGTCGGCGAGATGGAAGTCTATGGCGATGGTACGGACCCGGTGGAAATCCGGCGGCGCATTGGCATGGTGTTCCAGAAGCCGAATCCGTTTCCCACCATGTCGATTTACGACAACGTGGCCGCGGGGCTGCGGCTCAACGGGTTTCGCAATCGCAAGCAGATGGACGAACTGGTTGAGCGCTCGCTAAAACTGGCGGCGCTGTGGGACGAAGTGAAAGATGCGCTTCATAAGAAATCGGGCGCCAGCCTTTCGGGCGGGCAACAGCAGCGCCTGTGCATTGCACGCTCGCTGGCGGTGGAGCCGGAAGTGCTGCTGATGGACGAACCAGCGTCAGCGCTGGACCCAATTTCTACCAGCAAAATCGAAGAACTGATCTTCCAGCTCAAACAGCACTACACTGTCGTCATCGTTACGCATAATATGCAACAGGCGGCGCGCGTGGCCGAATTTACAGGCTTCTTCCTGATGGGCAGTTTGATTGAGTACGACAAGACGGAAAAGATATTTACGACGCCCGCCGACAAGCGGACTGAAGACTACATCACAGGCAGGTTTGGATAATGCGAAGCCGCTTTCAGCAGGGACTGGACGAACTGAAGGAAAAACTTCTGCGCATGGGCGGACTGGCCGAGCAGTCCATCGATCGCGCTACCGAGGCGTATCGTACACGCGACGCTAAGTTCTGCCAAATGGTGTTTACCAGCGAGGACGACATCAACCAGGCGGAGCGCGAGATCGACGAGTTGGCGCTGGATCTGCTCGCCATGCAGCAACCCATGGCCGTGGACCTGCGCTTCATCATGGCGGTAGTGAAGATCAATGCCGACCTGGAACGTGTAGGCGACCAGGCGGTCAACATCGCGCAACGGGTTTTGGATCTCATCAGCGAGCCCGACGTGCCGTTGCCGGTGGACATCCCGCGCATGGCAGGGAGCGTGACCACCATGGTGCAGCGGGCGCTGGAGTCGTTCCTGGACGGCAAGGCTGAGATCGCGGAGGCAGTGCTGCAGATGGACAACGTGGTCGATCGCATGAAAGACGAAGCGTTCGTTGTCCTGGTGCAGAAGATGATCAGCGATCCGCACTCCACGCGGGCCGCATTGAACGTGCTACTGATTGCGCGCAACCTGGAGCGCATTGCCGATCACGCCACCAACATCGCGGAAGACGTGATTTTCTGGGTGCGCGGAGCGGACGTTCGCCACGGCGGAGCGCACTATCGCTCCTAGGCAGGGCAATCAGGAGTGTAAGGGAGGCGCCATCGGGATACGGTGGCGTTTCTTGCGTAGCGTGGACGCAGCACTCGAAAAGAAGTCCCAGCCGGTGGGGGACAGCGGCTGGGACCATGCCAAAGTAACAGCTCAGGAGACCTTCTACAGGCTCTTATCGGCGGTGAGTCGCAGAACTTTAGCGAAGTGCCCGGGTGGCCCACATATCCCTTCGTTTGGGATATGTGGGGAAGTTTCGACTGCCAATCGGGCGTTCGCGATCTTCGAACGGCATCTCTCTCTCCCTCGACCGCCTCGTGTCAAGCACGACGTCAGCCGTGCCGCACACTGCCAGAATGATTCATTGTCATCCTGAGCGGAGCGACCACAGGGAGCGCAGTCGAAGGACCCCTTTGATGCGTATGTAGTCGCATTCCGGGTGGCCTACATATCCCTTTGTTTGGGATATGCCGGTTTGTTTCCCCGCTTAGACTTGCCGCTTCGTATCAGGGCACGACCTTGGTCGTGCCGAAACCGTCAGATTTGCCAAGGGGCTTTAGCCCCTGTACACAAGACGGTGGAAGCACCACGCTTTAGAGTAGTGAAACAGTGCGCATAATTTGAAGGGGCTTTACCCTGGCCGCATCGGCCGCTTTGCAACGCCGCCATCCTGAGCCCCCAAAGCAATGCGCGTGCACGGTTACCTCCGATATGGCCTGTTATCGTTGACTAATCGCCCCATGAACCGACACGCTAGGTTGAACTGAAAAATCTTGGGGCGCAGTGGCGCCTGCGCTTACGGTCATTGGGCCGTGCATTCAATCGTGCATCACGTGGTTTACTGGCTCCTAGGTGATGTCCCGCCATTCGATTGAGTACCTGTCGATTCTGCCCCTAGGACACCACGCTGCTCCCACGCTTGGAGGCCAAATTCGGCAGGGCGGAAGTGCTCGATACGGAAGTCGCGTTGCTCTCGTCCCAAACTTCGCTCGGCAAATACCAGTATCTCCCGCCCTCGGGCTGACGCGTCGGCCGACTCTTCCGCCGCCTCCGGCAGAATGAACTCACATTGATAAATGGTCCTGGCGATGGGGCTGAGAAATGCAGGCCAGCTTCCTGCGCTGGAAGAATCGCCATGGCTCTGCGACGGCATTATCGTCCGATTGTCTTGCAGCAGGCGCACCTGGAACCGGGCCGTATTCCCCGGCTCAAGTTCTGCACAGTCAAACACCAAAGCGACCTTGTGCTCTCGCGTGAACGATAGAACCGTGCACTTTCGGTCGGCAATGGCAAATTCCTGCCGCTCTCCTGGTACAGGCACCGGCACCCTAGCTACCGCCGTTCGGAAACCTTCCAGGATCAGCGTGCCTGACATGGTGCCGTCCGCATTCTTCACGCGCTCGAAGTCGCCGGCATAAAATAGGTCGAAAGGAACCAACTGGTCGGACCCGCCATCGTCTGGAAAGCGCGGGGAACCGGCGGCCTGCGGCTGAAAACGAACTCGCGTACCCAGAAGAGCCGGAGCCGGTTTTTGACCAGGAGACTCGAACTGAGCGGCCAGCCCAAGATCGAATCCGACATTGTCAGATAGCCCGTCAGCCTGAAAGGGATAGTAAACGGTGTGCGATTGGGCGGCAGCGTCTTGAGACGGGCGAGGGGGCGGCAGTCCTTTCAGGTTCGCGTCGGGGCGGACCTGCACGGACTGCAGGACCGATGAGGCGTTCCGTCTGTCAAAGTAATTCGTCAGCGACTGGGGCCAGAACCGCGCGAGCAGGGCGCAGAGGAGTATGGCAGCCACTCCGAGCACTGCGGCAACCGCGGTGATCCGAAAACGATATTGAAACGCCACGACGGCGAGTGCGCCACCGGCAGCGATGGCGAGCAACGCCAGAAGGGCATAGGTCGCAGTTTCCGTGCCCACGAACCTGTCTCCGGCATTCTGCATAACCACGTAAAGCGACAAAAGGGTAATCAGGATTGCGCCGATGCCGAGTAAGAGGGCGCGGCCGAAGCTCTCACTCAGGACAGCGAGCGCGGCGGCAAACAGCAGCAACACGTCGAATTGCGCACTCTTCCACACCAGGAGCCCGAATGCGGATGACAACGAAAAGCCGAAATGCCGAATCATCACGACGTCGTGCAGAAGCATGGGCACCACAGCCCACAGCAGGATGAACGACAGTTTTTCGAGGAAGAGGCTGAGGCGGCTGTAGGGGCGAGTGAGCCAGAACTTGTCACTGCCGACCAAACTCTCTTCCTGTATCACGGAGACGACCAGCAGAAAGAGCGCGATAGGCAGTAGGGGCACGCTGAGCCCCGCCAGGAGCAAGAGCACCGCGGCTGGAGAGAAACCCAGGGCCATTCCACGGCCGACGTTGATGACTGCTGCGTAGCCGTGCAGATAGGTGAGCACCAGCACCGCGGCGATGATGCGCCAGAGGTGGCGGCAGTCTTTGCGGAAGATGTGAACAACCTGGTTCATGGGGCCTCCGTACACTCCGTTCAACGACGCGATTTCGCCAAGTTGATAAAGATGGAACGCAGGGACATGGGCTGCATCGATAGGTCGCGGCATGCGGGGAACATCGATTTCACCTGCTCCGGCGTCTTGTCGTCGGCGTAATCGGTGACCACGAAACGAACTACCGCGCTGGAGGTCTCCGGCTTCATCCACGACTCAGGCCAGGGAGAGGGCACGTGTGGCGAATCCTCGCAGGTGACTTCGACTTCGCGGAAGCGACCCTGCAGCGAAGCCAGTTCTTCGCTGAGTTGAAGCTGGCCGCGGTCGAGGTAAGCGACGTGCGTCACCAGATTCTCGATCTCGGCGAGGTCGTGCGAACTGACAAAGACCGACCAGTTGTGATCGGCAGAGATTGCCAGGATGCCCTCCACCAGTTCGTCGCGGACGAGTGGGTCGAGTCCGCTGAAAGGCTCGTCGAGGATGAGGAGCTGCGGGCGGTAGGCAATGGCGGAAACCAGCGCGGCCTTCATCCGCATGCCGCGCGAGAGTTGCTTGAGCTGTCGTTTGCGGGGAAGGTCGAACTGCTTCACCAGTGCATCGCAGAGAGCGGCGTCCCAGTTGGGATAGAAGGCGCGGCTGTAGTCGAGGTAGTAGTCAACGGACATCCATGCCGGCATCTCCTGGTTCTCGGAGACATATCCAATCTGCTGCAGGCGCTCGGTGCTGAGGCGGCGCGAGTCGAGGCCCAGCACCGTGGCGGAGCCGGAGGACGGCACAAAGATGTTCATGATGGTCTTGATGGTGGTCGTCTTGCCTGCACCGTTGGGCCCAAGGTAACCGAAGATGGACCCCGCAGGCACTTCGAGATTGAGATCGAGAACCGCTGCCGATGACGGGAATTTCTTGCTGAGATGTACCGTGGAAATGACAGAGCTCATGACCTCTCTCCCTTGCGCTCGCCGGAGGGCCGCGCGTCGTAACCCAGGCGTCCCCAGTGCTCGCTGAGCGCGGCTTGCACGTCGACTAGATCCATCTGTAGCCGCTTGGCTTCGACCACCAGGGCTTCCATCTGACCTTTGAGCAGTTGGGCGCGCTCGCGGGCGGTGGATGCGGGCAACTCGGCAACCAGCGTGCCGCGTCCGGGGTGCACCTCAAGCAGCCCGTCAGCGATAAGTTGCGTCACCACCTTGTGAGCGGTGTTGGGATTGATTTTCAATTCCTGGCTGAGGGTTCGGACGGAAGGAAAGCGGTCGCCGGGCCGCATCTGGCCCACAATGATCGCCTTCTTGGCCGCGTACACGACCTGCTGATAAACAGGCACTCCGGGCTGGAAGGTCAACCGGAAGGCAATCATGTGTGTACTATATCACATGGTACACATAGGGCAAGCCTGTCAGTAGGATCGAAAGAGGCGACTTCTTCCGTTGCGAGGACTGTTGATAAATCGCCAAGTCGTAGGTAACCGGGCTGAGCGGCCCGGTTCCTGTTAGGGTACGGAATGTCCTGATTTCGTCAGTTATCCTGTACCATGCTTACTCTTCTCTCCGAGCGACCGGAAGAAATTCGCCAATTCCGCGTTGAGCCGTGGCCGTTTCAACAGACACTTAAGACCCCGCTGAAGGACTTGAACAGGTTCGTCACGACTTTCCTTGCGCCATTCTCCCTTGAGAAAGGCATTATCAGCACGGACGAAGTGGTGTTTGAACCCAAGGACCTCCTGCATCTCTTGGCCAACAATTCGTTGTCCGTACAAGACCAATACCACTTGACGATACAAGCGGAAGGCCAACAGGCGCTTTGCTGATTTGCTGCAAGCTGCCTTAGGCGATTGGGTAGATTTCGTCTTTGTTCCTACACCGGAGGTCGTTGCCATATACGCCGACCACGACGAATACACGACGTTCTACACCCGCGACAATACGACATTAAAGAACCTAGCTTCGGGCTTGGAAAAATCAGGTTTTGAGGCCGTTCGCGACTACACCAGACGCTCTTCGGGGGACAAGTGCCGATGAATCCCCATCTCGGGGGTAAACCCGACTCCCGATGGGCCGTTCTCTGGCGGTTCTTTCTGCATTGTTTTCCCATTTCGAGTTACCTTCGTAACGTCGGCTCCCACTTTTCCCTTCGAGTTCCCTAGCGCTGGAACCTATCCAGAACATTGGCCCCCGCGGAGGTCTCTATGAACTCGTGTGCCCCGATCATTCGTATCTGCCGCCACACATTTCCCGATGGCCGCCACTGCCAAGGAGCCGCCGTCCGAGGACGCGCCTGCTGCCGCCATCACCTCGACGCTCGCACCCGCCTCCACAACATGGCCCGTGCCCGACGCCTCGCCTGCATCCCTCGCCTTCGCGTTCCCATGACCCCGCGCGACCTCGCCTTGAACCGTGCCGAAGTCCTCCGCGTCGTGAACTCCGGCACTCTCGACTTCGCCTCCGCCCGAATGCTGCTTTGGGCCATGGATCTCACCGCCGAAGCCCTCCCCGCCGAGCCGGCCAGCCGTCTGCGCCGCACCGATAACTCCAATGTTTCCCATTTACGTACCCATAAATCCTTTGTTTTCCCAAAACTGCATCGAAAACCCCTCACAAGTACCTGAAAACACAAGGGAGCAGGGGAGGGGGGTATCACTTCACTCTCGACTTGGAAACCCAACCCGAGAACGCGGAGGCCTTCGCGACCAGCCCCTCTCGCGGTACACTCGATTGCCATGATGCGATTCTCACGCCGCCGATTTCTGCAAGTCAGTACCGCCACTGCCGCTGCCGCGGTTGTGCCCGCCGCAACTGCTGCTGAGTGCAACGACAAGCTGCCACCCTCGATCGCCAGCCTGAAATCCATGAAAGACCAGGCCAAGCCAATCAGCGCGGAAGAACGCATGGCCAGGGTTGAGCAGGCGCGGCAGTTGATGGACGAGAACCGGCTGCAAGCCATCGTGGTGACGAGCGGTAACTCGCTGCCCTATTTCAGCGCGGTGCATTGGTGGCCGAGCGAGCGGTTTTTTGCCATGGTGCTGCCGGCCAAGGGCAACGTGTTTTTTGTGAGTCCGGCGTTTGAAGAAGGCAGGGCGCGCGAGCAACTGGCCATCGGGCCGTTCGGAGCGAAGGCCGACGTAAGGGTCTGGCAGGAGAATGAAGATCCATACCTGCTCGTGGCGCAAGGGTTGCGAGACCTCGGGCTGACTTCCGGCGTGGTGGGAATCGAAGAAAAGACCCCGTTCGTGTTCAGCAACGGAATTGCCACGCATGTTCCGGCGATGCAGACGGCGAGCGCAACTCCCGTCACTGCCGGGTGCCGCATGATCAAGAGCGAACACGAGATGAGCCTGATGCGCCTTGCCTCGAAGGTGTCGATCACGGCGTATGAGGCCGCCTACCGCGCATTACATCCGGGGATGACGCAGCAGGAATTCCAGACGCTGGTGGAGACGGCGCACACGCAACTGGGTTTCCATGGCGGAGCTGATGCGCAGGTTGGGGAGTATTCCGCGACGCCGCATGGATCGATCCAGCCGCAGATTATCAGGGAGGGAACGATCGTTTTGATGGACGGTGGCTGTACGGTCGAAGGGTATGCCTCAGACATCAGCCGGACTTTTGTGCTGGGCAAACCGACAGCGAAGATGAATCAGATTTTTGAGATCGTGTATCGGGCACAAAGCGCTGCGCTGGCTGCGGCCCGCCCAGGCGTTGCCTGTGAAACGGTGGACGCGGCGGCCCGCAAGGTCGTAATCGATGCCGGCTACGGGCCTGGATTCAAGTACTTCACCCACCGCGTCGGACACGGTATGGGATTGGACGGGCATGAATGGCCCTACCTGGTGCCCGGCAACGCCACTCTGGTGCGCGCCAACATGGTTTTCAGCGATGAGCCAGGGATTTACGTTCCGGGCGAGTTCGGAGTGCGCATCGAAGATGACATGCACATCACATCGGATGGCGCGGAGTTGCTGACTCCACGGAGCCCATCTCTCGAACATCCGTTTGGTAGGGCGTGATCTAGTTCCGGTCGACCGCAGGTTCAAAACGGGAAACTGCAAGCAATTCCGCAAGAAAGTATTGCCGCACATCCCCCGCGTTGCGGTATAGGTTTAATTGCTGGCAGAATATAATTTCTAAATACAGCGACTGATTATCTTTGAGAATGCGTTGCGACAACGCGGCGTGGTATAAGTTCGTCGCATCTGAAACAGTGTCGTGAGCTTGGTTTACATGATGGCTGCACGTGCCGCCGTCGCGGCATCGCATTGGGCACACGAACCGTTGAATTAGAAGTGAAATCCATGATGCTCCAGGGGGAGTCTGTGGCTACGAAAAAGAAATCCAATGGTGAACACGAGGTCTATGAACGGCAAGCCGTAATCTGCAAGGCCTTCGCAAACCCAACCCGGCTTCACCTGATTGAGATGCTGGCGCGCGGTGAGCGGTGGGCGTCGGAACTGCAGGAAGGCTTGGGAATCTCCAAGGCCAACCTGTCACAGCATCTGGCCATTTTGAAGTCGGCAGGGGTGGTATCGACGCGGCGCGAGGGCAAACAACTGCATTGCGGAATTGCCATGGCAGAAGTAAAGCAGGCCACCATGGCGCTTCGCAACATGCTCAAGGCGCAAGGCAAAGAGACCCGTCGCTGGTCGTAGGCCAGCGAAAGCATTGCTCGCGAAGTTGCTAAAGGCTCGTATTGCAAATTGCACGAGGCGGCGCATCGCCACACCAGCCGCCTCCTGCTGCAGAGAAAATTCCACAGCTTGGTCTTACGAGTCCCGGCTTACGCTGCAGTTCAGTAGCTTAATTGCTGCGTCTTTCAACCGCGTGGATCGCTTGGCACCAGTTACACTGGTGAGCGATGGCACGCTCCAGCATCCTGGAATACCTCGCCAATTTCCGACTGCATGCCGCGGAGCCAGCGTATGTTTTTCGTCGCGGCTATCGCGTGCAGCGCTGGAGTTATGGCGACGTGCTGCAGAACGCCAACCGTTTCGCGCGGACACTCGAGGCGCGCGGAATCGGCAAGGGCGATAAGGTCCTCATCTGGGGAGAGAATTGCGCGGAGTGGATCGTTGCCTTCTTTGGCTGTTTGCTGCGCGGAGCGATCGTCGTCCCCATCGACAAAATTGCGGCCCCGGACTTTGCGGCGAGAGTCGCGCAGCAAGTCGATGCGAAGCTGTGTGTCGGATCCGTGCACAACACGGTCGCGGGCGTTGCCCACTTCGACTTGGACACACTGCGCGAACAACTCGTGGATGTGTCCGACGCGCCCGTCGTTGATTCTGGCGCCACACGCGACGACATCGTGCAGATCGTCTTCACTTCGGGGACGACGGCCGAGCCGCGCGGCGTGGTCATTACGCACGGCAACATTCTCGCCAACCTGGAGCCGCTGGAGCGCGAGATCGGCAAGTACCTGAAGTATGAACGCATCTTTCATCCGCTGCGGTTTCTCAACCTGCTGCCGCTCAGCCATGTCTTCGGACAGTTTCTGGGAATCTTCCTGCCGCAAATGCTGGCCGCAACTGTGCTGTTCCAGGAGACGCTGAATCCCAGTGAAGTCATCCATACGATCAAGACGGAGCGGGTGTCGGTGGTGGTCGCCGTACCCCGCCTGATGGAGTCGCTGAAGGAGAAGCTGGAGCGGGACATGGAGGAGGCGAGGAAGAGCGACTGGTTTCACCAACAGTTCGAACTCGCGAAGGATGAGAAGTTCGTGAAGCGCTGGTGGCGATTCCGGCGCGTTCACAACCATTTCGGCTGGAAGTTCTGGGCGTTCATTTCAGGCGGCGCCGCGCTCGACGCCGAGACGGAAGAATTCTGGCGACGGTTGAGTTTTGTGGTCATCCAAGGCTACGGACTGACGGAAACCACGTCGCTGATTTCGTTGAACCACCCTTTCCATACCGGCAAGCGCTCCATCGGCAAGGTGCTGGAAGGCCGCGAGATGAAGCTCGATGAGAATGGCGAGATCCTGGTGCGCGGAGCGAACGTGGCGGCAGGTTACTGGCAGGGCAAGGAACTGAAGCCGGTGCTGGCAGAGGACGGCTGGTTCCGCACCGGAGACCTGGGCGCGCTCGACGAAGATGGCAACCTGTACTTCAAGGGTCGCAAGAAGAACGTCATTGTGACCCGCGAAGGGATGAACATCTATCCCGAGGACCTTGAGGCGGTGCTGCGGCAACAACCTGAAGTGCGCGACTGCGTGGTCGTGGGGTTGGAGCAGGGCGGAAACGCAGAACCTTGTGCCGCACTTTTGCTGCATCATGCTGCAGAGGCGCCGGCCGTCGTTTCAAGAACGAATCAGCAACTGGCTGAATTCCAACGAATACGCCGGTGGCTGGTGTGGCCCGAGGAGGACTTCCCTCGCACTCCTACGCAGAAGCCAAAGATCGGCGTGATCCAGCAGGCGGTGCAGCAACAGTTCTCATCGAATGCTGCCGCAGCTCCTGCGCAAGGCGGGCTGGGGGAACTCATCGGCCGGATCACCGGGCGCAGCACCGGAGCGCTTGCGCCAGACGCTAAACTGGAAGGCGACTTGAACCTAAGTTCCATGGACCGGGTGGAACTGATGAGCGCGCTGGAAGACCGCTACCAGGTGGACTTGAGCCAGGCGAATTTCGCGCAGGTCAACACCGTGGGCGAGTTGGAGCGAATGTTACACGAGCCGCAGCGCGCGCAGCAAAGTGGGTATCACTATCCGCGCTGGGCGCAACGCTGGCCTGTCACCTGGATTCGCAACTTCTTCTATTACCTGCTGTCGCTGCCGGCGACGCTGATCATGGCGCACCCCAAGATTGTGGGCCGCGAAAATCTCGAAGGCATTGACGGGCCAGTGCTCATCACGTGCAATCACGTCACATACGTCGATGTCGGATTTGTGCTCATCGCGATGCCGGCGCGAATTCGCAATCGACTTGCGGTGGGCATGTTAGGCGAACGGTTGTGGGGAATGTGGCGTCCTCCGGCGAGCATGAACGTGATCGCCCGCTGGTGGCAACAGGCTGGTTACTACCTCGTGGTAGCGCTGTTCAACGTGTTTCCGCTGCCGCAGCAATCGGGCGTGCGCGAGAGCTTTGCGTTCGTGGGCGAGTCGGTGGATCGGGGATTCAGCGTGGTTGTCTTCCCGGAAGGGCGTCGTACGCCAGATGGCAAGCCTTCACCATTTCGGTCGGGCGTTGGCATGCTGGCTCAACGACTTGATATTCCGGTGGTGCCCTTGCGAATTGACGGCCTGTTTGACATGAAACTTTCGCGCCGTAAGATCGCCCGCCGGGATGAACTTAAAGTGCTGATTGGAAAGCCTTTACGTTTCTCCCCCGAGGTTCCTGCGGAGGAAATTACCAGCCAGTTGGAAGACATCACCGTGTCATTGTGACGCGCCTCATAGCCCCGCCCTGCAGCGAAGTGATACGAATATCCGTTTTGCTGATTGCGTCGAGTTCCGGTTGGTAAACCGAAGGACGAAACGCAGCCGCCGTGGCCCGGAGGGAAACGAATGCGCGAAGCAGTCCTGAAGTTGTGGCCCGAGATTGAGTGGATCAAAGATCCCGGATTGCGAGAACAAGTCACGCAGGCCTGGGAGAAAGCGCTGGAACGCAGTCCGTTGACCCCGGACGACTTGAACCGTATTCCGTTCACGCTGCTGGTCGCGAACTGTCCGACGACCTTCATGGAGCACAAGCGCTGCGTGGTGCACATTGCGCGCAAGGCAGCCGAGAGCATGACGGAGTTCATGGGCAAGGCGCTGCCTATTGATCACGACACTGTTATTGCCGGTGCGATTCTCGCCGATGTCGGCAAGTTGCTGGAGTACGAAACTGTTGATGGCAAGACGCGCCAGAGCAAACGGGGCGAGATGTTGCGCCACCCATTTACTGGCGTTGCGCTGGCGATGGAGTGCGGTGTGCCCGATGCGGTGTGTCACATCATTGCGGCGCACGCCGCCGAGGGTGATCTGGTGAAGCGCACCACGGAAGCGTACATCGTGCATCACGCCGACTTCATGGCGTTTCTGCCCTTCAAGAACCTCGGCAAGTAACAAGGAGAAAGATTCGTATGTCGACCACCACAACGCCCGCACCCGCCAAGGCCGCAGCAAAGCCGACCATCACAGCGACCATGTCCCAGTGGGCGGCAGGACTGAAGTTCGAAGACCTGTCCGCAGACGCAATCTACCAGGCGAAGCGCTTTCTGCTCGACAGTGTGGGATGCGCGCTGGGTGGGTATCAGCAGCATGATGTGGTCATCGCGCTGGAAGTGCTGGACGAAATTGCCGGGCCAGGGAAGGCGACGGTCATTGGCACTGGAAAGTCGATGGACGCGGTGTCGGCATCGCTGGCCAATGCGCTGATGATCCGTTGCATGGATTACAACGACATTTACTGGAAACAAGACCCGTCGCATCCTTCGGACATCTTTCCGGCGGCGATGGCGTGTTGTGAACGTGCTGGTGGAGACGGGAGAGAGTTGATTGTCGGATTGGTGCTCGGGCATGAGTTTGAAATGCGGCTTTGCGAAGCGGCATTTCCGGGAATCCGCGAGCGGGGATGGCACCACGCGACGCTGACAGCATTTGTTTCGCCCATAGTTGCTGCAAGAATGCTGCACCTCGACTGCAGCAAAATGCAGCATGCCATCGGCATCAGCGCCAGCGCGCGCGCCACGCTGGGCGCGGTCACCGCGGGCAAGCTGACCATGATGAAGAACACCGTCGATCCAATGGCAACCCAGAGCGGAGTTTTTGCGGCGCTGCTGGCGGAGAAAGGCTACAGCGGGCCTGAGCATGTGATCGACGGCAAAGAGGGGCTGGTCCACTGCTTCGGACCGGAGTGGAAGCTGAACACCCTTACTGACGGATTGGGTGAGTCGTGGCGTATCACACAATGTGGGATGAAGGCATTTCCCACGGAAGCGCTGACCCACACCCCGATTTCGGCCACGTTGGCGCTAGTCAAGGACAACGATCTCAGGCCAGAAGACGTCGCCAAGGTGCACATCCGTACCACCGCCCGCGGAGCGGACATTCTGAGTGATGCCAGTAAGTACGATCCACATACGAAGGAGACAGCCGACCACTCGCTGCCTTACGTGATTTCGGCTGCCATCGCGGAGCGGCAGGTGACGCCGCTGCAGTTCACTATGGAAAAGATCATGGACCCGACCATCCGGGCGCAGCTCAACAAGATCGTGGTAGTCGCCGATGCGGAAATCGAGAAGGTCTTCCCGGCGCTGCAGCGGGTGGTGGTCACCATCCAGACAACCGATGGCCGAGAGTTCAGCAAGCAACTTGATTATCCCAAGGGGGATCCGCGAAACCCGCTGACCGACAAGGAAGTCGAGGAAAAGTTCGAAGCGTTAGCCGAACCGGTGATGACACCGGCAGGGCGTCGTCGCGCCATGGACGCTATCTGGAACCTGGACAAGCAGGCCAGTGTTACTGAGTTGATGAAACTGTTCCGCGCCGATCGCTAGTCGGCAGGAGGGTTGAGTATGGGACAGACAGTTGTCGAGAAGATATCGCAGACCCACATGGCCGAAGGTCCGAGCCGCCCGCTGCGCGCGGGGGACTTCCTGTCGATCCGGCCCGATCACGTGATGACGCACGACAACACTTCTGCGGTGATGAAGAAATTCAAGACGATTGGGGCGCGAGTGATCCACGATCCGGCGCAGCCGGTGTTCACCGCCGATCACGATATCCAGAACACGGACGAGCCGAACCTGGCGAAGTATCGCAGCATGCAGTCGTTCGCCAACCAGCATGGGATCGATTTCTATCCGCCGGGCACGGGCATTGGCCACCAGATCATGGTGGAGAAGGGCTACGTGCTGCCCGGCGACTTCGTGGTGGCATCGGATTCGCACTCCAACATGTACGGAGCCCTGGGAGCGATTGGAACTCCCGTGGTGCGTACGGACGCGGCCGCGATCTGGGCGACGGGCGAATTCTGGTGGCAGATTCCGCGGACGATTCAAGTCGTACTGGAGGGCAAACTTGCAGCGGGAGCAACCGGCAAGGACGTGATCGTCACGCTGTGCGGGCTTTACAACCAGGAAGAAGTCCTCAACGCTGCCGTCGAGTTTGCCGGGCCGGGAGTGGCATCGCTCAGCATGGATGCACGCCTCAGCATCGCCAACATGACCACGGAATGGGGCGCGCTGGTGGGATGGTTCCCTGTAGACGAGATCACCTTGTCCTACGTTGAAGAACGTAGCCGAGAGTTGTGTGCGCAAGGCGTCACGAGGATTTCCGAGCGGCGGATCGAACAGATTCGCAACAGTTCTGCGGTGGCAGATAATGACGCGGTATACGCCGGGCGCATTGTACTGAACCTCGCCGAGGTGACGCCGCATGTGTCGGGCCCCGATACGGTGCAGGTGATGCAATCGGTGGCGGAGATCGAGAAGAGGAAGGTCGCGATCCAGAAGGCATACTTGGTTTCGTGCGTGAATTCGCGACTGGAAGACCTGGCGGCTGCAGCGAAAGTACTCGACGGCAAGAAAGTGGCGACGGGGGTGAGATTCTATCTTGCTGCAGCCAGCCGCGCGGTGCAGGAGGAAGCCCAAAAACAAGGTATCTGGCAGACGCTGATCTCTGCCGGCGCACAAACGCTGCCTCCGGGATGCGGGCCGTGCATCGGGCTCGGCACGGGACTGCTGGAAGCTGGAGAGGTTGGCATCTCTGCCACCAATCGCAACTTCAAAGGACGCATGGGATCACGCGATGCACAGTGCTACCTGGCGAGTCCGGAAGTGGTAGCCGCATCAGCGGTCGCAGGCCACATTTGCGGTCCGAATCCAGCCGAGTACCGGGAGATCAAGAAGCGCTTCGAGGTGTTCGCGTCGGCGCCGCAGGCTGAGAAAGTGGAGATCCTGCCGGGCTTTCCCCAAAGCGTAAGAGGACGGCTGGTGTTCCTGCCACAAGACAATCTGAACACCGATGGCATTTACGGCAAGGACTACACCTATCGCGAGGACATGACTTCCGAGATGATGGCGAAGGTAGTGATGGAAAACTACGATCCAACATTCGCCGGACGGAGCAGGGCTGGAGACGTGGTGGTGGGAGGCTTCAACTTCGGCACTGGCTCGAGCCGCGAGCAAGCCGTCACCGCGCTGAAATGTGCGGGCATTCCGCTGGTGATTGCGGGCAGCTTCTCGCAGACTTATCTGCGCAATGCGTTCAACAACGGCTTTCTGTGTATCGAGACGCCTGGGCTGGTAAACCGTCTGCGCGCGAAGTATGGGGATGCGATCGCACACAAAGAGAAGACGATTATTCCGGGCGACGAGATCGAGGTTGACTTCGCCGCAAGTACGATCCGGTATGCCGGGGAGCAATTCACGTTCCCGGCGTTGGGCTCGGTGCCGCAATCGCTGGTGATTGCCGGTGGAGTGGAGAACCTGGTGAGCGCGAAGCTGGGACTCACTCACGCAGTCGCACAAGTCTAGCGGGCCGCGAGGGAAACAGATCCCTCGGGGCTGAGCCCCTCGGGATGACAAAACGGAACGGCGTATTGGCACGGCTGAAGCCGTGCCCTTTCAAGGCCCGAAAGGACTGTGGGAAGACGCAAATGTGTTCCGTTTCAAAACGCGTGGAATTGCGGCGCGGCTCGATGCGCGCCGATCTAAAAGGAGTTTGCATTCATGTCGAAGCATACAGTCGTAAGCATGCCGGGAGACGGCATTGGGAACAAGGTCCTGCCCGAGGCGATTCGCGTGCTCGACGCTGTCGGCTTCGAGGCTGAGTACGTTCATGCAGACATTGGCTGGGAAAGTTGGAGGAACGAGGGCAATCCGCTGCCGGAACGCACCATCGAATTGCTGCGGAAGCACAAGGTCGGGCTCTTCGGGGCGATCACATCGAAACCGAAAAAGGAAACCGAGGCCGATCTCATCCCCGCGCTGAGGGGCAAAGGCCTGCAGTACTTCAGTCCCATTGTGTCGATGCGACAGATCTTCAACCTCGACATCTGCATGCGGCCGTGCCTGTCGTTTCCGGGAAACCCGTTGAACTTCATCCGCAAGAAACCTGATGGCGGATTTGAAGAGCCCAAGGTGGATGTGGTCGTCTTCCGCCAGAACACTGAGGGTCTCTACGCCGGAGTCGAGTGGACGAATCCGCCACAGCCGGTGCGTGACGCGCTGGCAACACACTCCAAGTTCAAAGCCTTCGCCAATATCGCGGGCGCAGACCTCGCGATTTCTGTACGCGTCATCACTCGTCCGGCAGCGCGTCGGATTTGCGAAGCTGCGTTCCGCCATGCGCGCAAGTTTGGATACAAGTCGGTCACCATCTGCGAGAAGCCCAACGTGCTGCGCGAAACTTCGGGCATGATGGAAGAGGTCGCGAAGGAAGTGCAGAAGCAATTCGCCGAGATCGCGCTGTGGTCGACCAACATCGACGCGCAGACCATGTGGCTGACCAAGAATCCAGAAGACTACGGCGTCATCGTGGCCAGCAATCTGTTTGGCGACGTCATCAGTGATGCCTTCGCCGGACTGGTGGGCGGGCTAGGTTTCGCCGCGTCGGGCAACATTGGCGACGAAGCGGCGGTGTTCGAGCCGACGCACGGATCGGCGCCTAAGTATGCGGAGTTGAATCCACCAATCGTCAATCCCATTGCGATGATTCTGTCAGCGGCGATGATGCTCGATCACGTAGGCGAGAGTGAAAAAGCGACGATGATCCGGGCGGCTATCGCAGACGTTGTCGCCGAAGGCAAGGTGCGCAGCTACGACATGATGCGCATTTTCGGCGGCGCAAAGTCGCTGGCGCAAGGCGCGGCCTCGACGACGCAGGTCACGGACGCCATTCTTGCAAAGCTGGGCGTCGGTGTGGAGAAGGCATATGCCGGCAGCAGCCGAAGCTAGTCAGTTGAAACGCGGAGAGGCAGGCCGCGCGGGCAGCGATGTGCGCTCGGATCTGCACGTAACCGTGGAAGAGCGCCCGGGTGGCGGCGTCGAAATCGAACTGCGCTCGCGCGTGGCACTGTATTACGGAGACAACATCCGGCATCAGGTACGCGATGTGTTGCGTGCGCTGGGTGTCGAGCATGCTTTCGTCAAAATGGTGGACGAAGGCGCGTTGCCGTTCGTCATTGCTGCCAGGGTGGAGGCGGCGGTTTGGCGGGCTGGACTGGGCAGCCAAAAATCGGCGTTGCCCGAAGCGATTCCGTTACCTGCGGCTTCGGCGAGAGACAGGTTGCGGCGATCGCGGCTTTATTTGCCGGGCAACGAGCCCAAGTATTTCGTCAATGCTGGCCTGCACGGGCCCGACGCAGTCATCCTCGATCTCGAAGACTCGGTGCATCACTCGGAGAAGGATGCCGCACGGTTGCTGGTGCGGAATGCGCTGCGCGCGGTGGATTTTGGCAAAGCTGAGCGCATGGTGCGCATCAATCAGTTGCCACTCGGGATGGCCGATCTGGAAGAAATTGTTCCGCAGTCACCCGACCTGATCCTGATTCCCAAAGTTGAGACGGCTGCGCAGGTGACCGAAGTGAGCGATGCGATTACGCGAATCGCGAAGCAGTCCGGCGTGACGCGGGCAATCTGGCTGATGTCGATTTTGGAGTCGGCGCTCGGCATCGAGAACGCGTTCGCGATTGCAACCGCGTCAGAGCGCATCGCGGGCATCACAATTGGTCTCGAGGATTACACCGCTGATCTCGGAGTGGCGAAGACCGCAACGGGCAATGAATCTCTGTTCGCTCGCATGCGGGTAGTGAATGCCGCGCATGCTGCGCATGTGCAGGCCATCGATTCGGTGTACGGCGATGTGGTCGACTCCGAAGGACTATCGCACTGGGGTGAAGCGTCATGTGCCATGGGTTTCGAGGGCATGGGGTGTATTCATCCCATGCAGATTGAGATAATCCATCGCGCATTTGCGCCGTCGCAGTCGGAGTTGGAGAAGGCATTGAGGATTGTTGCCGCCTATGAAGACGCACAGTCCCGCGGACTCGGCGTGGTCAGCCTGGGATCGAAGATGATCGACGCTCCAGTGGTGCAACGTGCGTTGAAGCTGGTGGAGCGTGCGAAGCAAATGGGATTGACTGCAACTACGGCTGCGGTTTCCAGCACAAAAGGAGGCCAGCCATGAGCACGGATATAGCGGCCGATATGGTGACGAATGTCGCAGGCCGCCGCGTTCCGACCGTGGTGAACGGCCGCGAGCAGGTTGTGTATGCAGGTGTGGACGGACACCGCCCGATGGGAAACAAGTACGCTCCGGCGATTCGCAGCAACAGCGACTATCCCAGGAATGGTGACAAGCGGGTGCCGGATCTCGCAACGGCACTGCGGCTCTGCGGTTTACGAGATGGCATGACGATCAGTAGTCATCATCATCTGCGCAACGGGGACCGGGTCGCACTCACCGCGCTGCAGACCGCAGCGGGCATGGGAGCGAAAGACCTGGTGTGGTTCCCCAGCGCGTCGTTTCCCTGTCACGAGCCAGTGATCGAGTTGATGAAGTCAGGGGCGGTACACCACATCGAAGGCAGCATGAACGGCCCACTAGGCGACTATTGCTCGCACGGGCAGATGCGCGGGATGGGTGTGCTGCGCTCCCACGGCGGACGCTGGCAGGCGGTGCAGGATGGCGAGGTCCACATCGACATCGCGGTCATCGCCGCGCCGACGGCCGACTTCTTCGGCAACGCCGACGGTTCGCACGGCAAGTCAGCTTGCGGATCGCTGGGCTTCGCGCTGACCGACTCCGTCTACGCCGATCGGGTGATCGTGGTGACTGACAACCTGGTGCCGTTTCCGTGTATCCCGTGGCAGATCCAGGGCAACAACATTGACTACGTCGTGGAGGTCGACTCCATCGGCGATCCTTCGAAGATCGTCAGCGGCACTACGCAGATCACGCGCAGCCCCGATCGTTTGCGGATCTCCGAGTTGGTGGCGCGCTTCCTGCGCGACAGCGGCATCATGCGGAACGGCTTCTCGTTCCAGGCGGGCGCGGGTGGCATCGCGCTGGCCTTCGTGGACTACCTGGCGCGCATGATGAAAGAGGCCAACGTAACTGCCAGTTTCGTGCGCGGCGGCTCGACCAAGTACCTGGTCGACATGCTGAAGGAAGGGCTGACGGGCTGCATTCTCGACGGGCAGACGTTCGATCTTGACGCTGTGCGCTCGATTGCCACCGATCCGCGGCATGTTCCGACCAGTCCTTTTACGTCGTACAACTTTCACGGCAAGGGCAACTTCGCTTCGATCGTGGATGTCTGCATTCTGGGTGCGACCGAGGTGGACGTGAACTTCAATGCCAACGTGGTGACGCACTCCGATGGGCGGCTGCTGCACGGCATCGGCGGCTGGCAGAACTGCCTGTTCGCGGGATGCACGATTCTCGCGGTGCCCTCGTTCCGCGACCGCATTCCGGTGATCGTCGACGAAGTCACCACGATCACTGGGCCGGGCGAGTTGATCGATGTAATTGTCACCGAGCGGGGGATGGCCATCAATCCGCTGCGGCAAGACCTGCTGGACGCGGTGAAAGGCAAAGACCTGCCAATTCGCACTATCGAGGAGATCAAGGCCGAGGTTGAACAGATCTGCGGCGGCAAGCCAGCCAAGCCGAGATTGGGGGATCGTCCAGTGGCAGTGGTGAAGTGGGTGGACGGGACTTTGCTCGACACGGTTTGGGAAGTGCTCGACGAGAATCCCTACGCGGTGAAGGTCGCGGGCGGGGAATAATAGTAGGGTTGAAGGTTGTGTAGTCAAGGAACCGATATTCGCTAAGACGAAAGTGTGTGGGGACGTATACCGTCCCTGCCGGGACTCGGATCATATCTTTGGCCTTGACCCAGCACTCCGCCTGCGGCTGCGTGCTGCGCTAGACTGAGCCGCCCCTGCGGGGCTGGTCTTGCGTTGGTGTGTACTGCCAATCAACCCGAGCCGGATACCGAGGCCATCGCCGAAGCCCCAATTCTTCCTGTTGCCAACAGAGCGTAGATAGCCCTTCTGCTTCAAAACTCAGTGTGGCGTATTCGTTCCGGTGGTGGTATCTCCCTTCGCATCGATCGGCACGAGTTTTGGCTTGGCGCCTTCCAGCCTCTTGAGTTCCTCACGCTTCGGGCCACAGGTTGTTTCCCGCAGGAACTTGGGCATCGGGCCGGTGGAGAAGATATACGCGCGGATCTTGTAGCAAATATCGGTATCTGGATGAATGGCCATCGCGTCGAATGATTCCGACTGCGATTCCTCAACATTCAGAGCCATTTCAGGGTGGATGGCGACCCATCGCTGGGATTCGATCGCTAGCGGATCACTGGAAACAACCGTCGACTGAACCGACGCCGAAGGAGTCGACAGCACAAGCGACAGCACAAGAAGGCTGATCATAGGGCCTCATGGCTGCAGATGTTAGCACTGTTTTGCAGGGCTGGGAGCGGAATTGGGATGAACGCCACTAGACTTTTCAGAACCATTCCTGCGTCATCGGTGGGCAGGCGACGGCGACCAAAATGATTCCCTACGTCACTGGAATTAGGCGGCTGTGATCTAATGACAAGGTCGTAGCGGCGGCGGTTGGACGCGCCGGTACGCGCGGAGGGCCCCGATGGAAGAGCGTGATTTTTTCGACGAGCGGCAGGAAACCAAGAAAGCCACCATGACTTGTCCGCACTGCCATCAATCCGCCGAATACGATCTGGGATGGTTTGTCCGCACCAAGAAAAAACAGCTGCCCGGACGGGCCGACGAGCGCGACCGCGCCAAGTTTGCCAAGGCAAAGTCGTACATGGTGCGCCGCGACGATCTGGTGGCGTGCAAGAACATCCGCTGCCGCAAACGGTTTGAGGTCACCAGCGTTCAGTCAGTAGCATTTCTCGACTAACCACTGTCACTGGCGATGGTGGATGGCGATTCCTTGCGAGATCTCCATCGCCCTGTTGCTGGCCGCGGTACTTAGCGAGAGACCCGACCGACCGATATAATCTCTTTCACAGCTCCCATGCCTCGTGGAACCCAACCCGCTGGTCAGCCCTCGCAGCTCAACGACCCACTAACTGCGAAAGTCGCTCCCGTGATGGAACGCGTTGACAAGTTCTGGTTCCGCGTCACCGAGGGCATGCGAGTCGGCCAGCTCTGGAAACAATTCCAGACCGACGCGCGCTCCAGCTACCGGCTGTATTCCAAAGACGTTGATTCCACCCGATTGCAGGGAGCGCCAAGAGTAAAACACTTCTTCCACGTGGCTGGCCAGTTTTTCTGGGCGTTCCTGGAGAAACTGTCGCCCGCGCGCCGAGTGCTCCTGCTGATCGCGATCGTGCTGATGGTTGGCCCCAGCGGTGAAGCCACGTGGCAAAGCGGCAATGGGCAGATGAGGTTCCTGGCTTTCGATGGGCACTTCTGGGGCGCCCTGCTGATGCTGGTTCTACTGCTTCTGGAAGTTGGCGATCGCGTGGTGATGAAGCGCGACCTGCAGATCGCGAAAGAAATCCAGACCTGGCTGCTGCCGGCCAGCCCTCCATCGGTGCCGGGGCTGGAAATTGCGTTTGCCACTCGCCCCGCCAATACCGTCGCGGGTGACTATTACGACGTGTTTCCGCGCGCCGGGTCAAATCCCGGCGAGCAGAAATTCGTCTTTGCCATGGCGGATGTGGCGGGCAAGAGCATTCCAGCCGCCCTGTTGATGGCCACCATCCAAGCCAGTCTGAAAACCCTGGCGTCCGCCCCGGGCAGCTTGGCCGAGCTGGTCAGCCGCATGAACCAGTACGCGTGCAGCAATAGCCAGAATGGACGCCGCTTCACTACCGCATTTCTCGCGGAGTATGAACCTGCAACTCGTAGCCTGACCTACGTCAATGCCGGGCACAACGCACCTGTACTGCGCCGCCAATCCGGCGCGATGGAGAAACTGGAAAAGGGCGGCATTCCGCTGGGGATTCTTGAGGCCGCGCCTTACGAGGCTGGCTCGGTGGTCCTCGATAGCGGCGACTGGCTGGTGGTTTTCACGGACGGGGTAGTGGAAGCGGAAAACAATCTTACCGAGGAATATGGCGAGCCCCGACTGCTGTTTGTCGTGCACAGTGGCGCAGCCTTAGCTCCCGACCAGCTTTTGCAAAGCATCATGACCGACCTCGACCGCTTCGTCGCCGGAGCCCCGCAGCACGATGACGTGACCTGCATGCTGGTGAAAGCAACCTAGTCCCCTGCGCAAATGACCGCGATGAAATCGAGTCCCTGGGATGCCGTGATTTTCGATTATGGAGGCGTGCTGAGTTACGCGCCCTTCCATCGGGAGTTAGCGGAACTCGGTCGGAGCGGTGGGCTGGATGAAGCGTCCTTTCTCAAGCTCTATACCAATACCCGCGACTACTACGGCCGGTCGCCTGCTGAATATACGCAACACTGGCTGCGAGTTGCCGAAGCGGTTGGCGTCGAAATCCCGGTGGCCGCGGTGGAGACGTTCATCGCCATGGAGTCGGACTTGTGGACGCGGCCGAATGCCGAGGTGTTGGCGCTGGCTCGCGCGGCCAAGGCGGGTGGTTTCAAGACTGCAATCCTCTCCAATATGACATTCGATTTACTCGGCAAGTTGCGCGACAGACTGGAATGGTTAAGAGAATTTGAGGTCCAGATCTGGTCGTGTGAAGAGGGTCGGGCCAAACCCGATGCAGCGATTTATCGCACGTGTTTGGCGGCTTTGGGATGCGAGCCGGCGCGCGCACTGTTCTTTGACGATCGCCCGCGAAATGTGGACGGAGCGAGGCGAGTCGGCATGGAAGCGCATGTATTCGAATCGGCGGAACAGGCGCGAGGGATCGTGGAGCGCGGGCTGACTCTGAATTAGCGCCGTGGGACTCGGCGTTACCGCAGTTGCAGACGGCCGCATCTGGTGGCAACCTTAGGCATGTCACCGACTCCATCGGAACCGTACTCCGGGCCGCTTCCTGAGCTACTGCCGCTCCTGGAACGAGTTCGCAGGGTGGTGACGTCGTCGGTGCGCGGATTTGTCCGCCATGATGGCTTCACGTCCTCAGCGGCGCTGGCGTTTTTCTTCCTGATGTCGCTGTTTCCGTTTCTCATCTTTCTTGCCAGTTCGCTCGCGCTCATGCCGATCCCGCACCTGGCTACGCGGATGGTCCGGCTGGTATCCCACTTCGTCCCCGACCAAACGATGCCGATGGTGGAGAGCATGTTTGACTCCACCATGCGCACCAACAACGGACTGCTGTCGGCGGGATTCATACTCGCCGTAATTTCGGCATCTAATGCGGTAGCAGCGATGTCGGATGCGCTGAATACGATTTACGAGGTGAAAGGGATTCAGAGTTTCTGGAAGAGCCGCCTGAATGCCGTTTCCATGACCTTCGTCCTCGGCGCCCTGGTCAGCGTTGCTTTGAGCGCCATACTTCTGGGCCCGCACTTCGCGGGAGAACTTGCCCGGGTCTTCAATGTCAGCCGTTCCTTTGTCGCATTTTGGCCGTATATTCGGTGGGCGCTGGTGATAACCAGCGCGCTAGCCTCCATGGAGTTGCTCTACTTCCTCGGGCCAGCGCGACAACATTCGCTCAGGAAACAATTCCCGGGTTCAGTATTTGCGGTTGTGGTGTGGATCGGCAGCTCCGGGCTGCTGGGAATCTACCTTCGCAAGTTTTCGTATTTCAATGCCATGTACGGAACGCTGGCGTCGTTCATCGTGCTGATGATGTGGCTGCAGTTTACGGCGATGGCGATCCTGCTGGGGGCGGAGTTGAATGTGGAACTGGAAAAGCGGAAAAAGAATGCGACTTGGCCGGTAGAGCCTGTCCGAGAAAGTCCGGGCACACAGACCGTCGCTGCAGCCAAAGAAGCGCCGAAGCAGGTTTAGGACAACTCAGAGCTGGAACTCGATGTGTTCTAGTGTTGTAATTGTGTATAACACAAATAATTTTTCACACGGTTGTTTAGAATCAGTCGATTAGGCGGAAATTGTTCGCATGTCATTGATAAATAATAATGTTATACGTATCCATTTCTGCCCGTGGGAGTTAGGTGGCATGGTTTTCGCCTGTTCTTCGCCTTGTCGCTTTCCTGAGCGGTAATAGCCGAGTGTGCCATGCGCCGGAATTTGTTCAACTGGAGCGGTGGTTTAACCCGGTTGAACGTCCCAACACTAGTTCCGGGCAAGGGTGCGATTCGGGTTTTCAACGAGCGGTTTTCATCCGCGGCCTGGGCGCGGAAGTGGGCAGAGACACATCTCCCCTGACCCACACATCCCTTGTAACGGGCGAGAAGCCGAAGCGCCAGAGAAATCAGGCAGCGGAAGAAACTAAAGTAACCAGGGAGTTCGGAATCGGGAACGGCGGGAGTGGTCGATTCCTTCAGATGGTGCGGGCCATAATGCGGACTCGGCTAATTTGACTGCTACCGTTTTGGGATAACGCACGGTTTGGCCTGTTCACGCCAACAATCACCTCGCGGCCGCTGTGACTCGACGGGCATTAACCGTAAACTTCCCACCGCTGGATGCGTATAGTATGTGCGACGACAATTGTCCTCCGCCAAGACTCAGAGAAGCGCCAAGGAGATATCACAATGCCGGAAGCCGGGGGTTCCAACATCGAGGTGGCCCATCACCTCAGCGAACATGAAGAGCAACGCGAGTACCGAATGCCCCGTACCGTGGAGATCGTCGAAGGCATAGTGCTCGCCATCGTCGCCATTACCACTGCGTGGAGCGGATACCAAGCGGCGCTCTGGACCGGTCATCAGTCAAAACTATACGGCGTAGCTGGCAAGCTGCGAGTGCAATCCGGAACAGCAGAAGCCTCTGCCAACTACGAGCGTTTGTACAACGCCGCCACGGTGGCGCAGTGGCTGCAGGCCGAAACCAGTGGGCAAAAGAAGCTCGCCGACCTGTATGAGCGTCGTTTCTTCCCTGAGTTTCGCCCGGCATTCGAGGCTTGGAAGAAGACCGATCCGCTCAACAACCCTGACGCTCCTCCTGGGCCCTTCCACATGCCTGAATATCGCAGCTCCAAGGCGGAAGAGGCAGCCACGCTGGCTAAGCAGGCCTCGGACACCTTTGCGCAGGGTGATGTGGCGCGTCATCACGCCGACGACTACGTGCGGGAAACCGTAATGCTGGCAACGGTCCTGTTGCTCACAGCCATCAGCCAGCGGTTCAAGGTCCGCGGTGTGCGGATTGGGCTGATTGTGGTGGCTGGCGCGCTGCTGAGCCTTTCGATTTACCATATCCTCGCGCTTCCGCGAGCCTAGGAGCGAGCTCGCGAGTGGCCTCATTCAAGATCGGATTGCTAAGGGATCTGGGATGCCGTGCTCGTCTCGCCGGTCGTCCATGGGGCGGTGATCAGACCTGTGACTGCCATCGCAGCAGTATTCTGTGGACGCACATCACCGTAGTCTTTAAGGTAGTCGCTGAACACCTCGACATGCTGGCAACCAAGAGGAGTCTCGTCTGCGCCATCTGTGCGCTCGCTCTGAGCGCCACGGGCTGTTATCGCCCGATCGGTCCGCAGTCGGTGGCGCGCGATCGTCACCTGTACGCCTCCTCCCTTTCGGATTCCTGGAAGGAGCAAACGCTGCTGAACATCGTCAAGATGCGCTACCTCGACCCACCCATTTTTGTGGATGTGGGAAACATTGTGGCCAGCTATTCGCTGGTTCAGGGTATTTCTGCCACCGGGAACATAGTTCCGAATAACCAGACGCCCGACGCAACTGTGGGTGGATTCGGAACCTATAGCAACACCCCCACGATCACCTACACCCCGCTGACCGGCAGCAAGTTCATCCGAAGCCTCGCGACTCCATTACCCCCCGAGGCGGTATTCTCCAGCATTGAGGCCGGGATGCCGGCTGACGTCATCCTGTTCGCGTCGGTGGCTTCCATCAATGGTTTGAGAAATCAAGAAGCAACCTTGCAGGGAATTACGCCTGCCGATGCGGACTTTCATCGCATGCGAGCGCTGGCACGCCAGATCCAGCTTTCGGGTGCGGTGAGGATTGTGGTCAAGAAAGATGCCGGCGAGGAGATGGTGAGCTTCATGACCTTCCGCTCGGAACAAGTTCCGCCGGACGTACTGTCGGAGATTGCGGAATTGCGGCGACTGTTGAAGCTCGACCCTAACGCTACTGAGTACAAGGTTCGCTTCGGCGCCGTACCCGAAAATAACAAGGAAATTGCGGTTATTACGCGCTCAATCCTCGGCTTGATGCAAACCATGGCGGCGGAAGTGGGAGTGCCCCCCGAAGACCTGGCGCGCGGGTGGGCATTTCCAGGATTTGAACGTGGTAAGGGTGTTCCGGGCGTGGTCCGCCTGATTAGCATTCACAGCGGGAAGTCTGTGCCGTCTGACGCATTTGTGTCGGTCAAGTACGAGAACAGCTGGTTCTGGATCGACAAAGGTGACCTCGAATCCAAGCAGATGTTTTCCCTCATCATGATGCTCTTTACTATGGTCGACACGGGGCCAAGAGAGAACCAGCCGGTACTCACGATTCCCGCGCATTAGATCGTCGAGTGAGACTCAACCCGGGCAGCTGGCAAGGGTTGCCAACCAAAATCGGAGAGGACTCTATGCTGACACGCCGAACCTACATAATCTTCTTGCTCTCGTTGTTACTTCTCGGGCTGGCTGCCAGTCCGAGCACCGCGCAGCAGTACAAGATGACCACTCCCATCGCGCCGGGCGTGGCCACGCCGGACAAGCTCGACACCTCCATTGGCACGTTGAAGCTGTCCGACGGTTACCCCGACGCCGACACCATCAAAAAGGTCTACGACAACCTCGACGCGTCGCGCGCCTTGCAGGCCTACCTTCTCGCAATTCCTATCGTTAACCAAGCCGGGATGCGCGATTCGCAGCGGAAATTCGGCCCCGACAACCAGACCGACGTGATCTGGGAACACCTGGTCGATTCGAAGACAGTAGAACTGACAGCGAATGACAACACCGTGTATAGCTTCATTTGGATCGACACCCACAAAGGGCCCCTGGTCGTAGAAGTTCCACCGAAGGTGCTGGGTTTGGTGGACGACTTCTATTACCGCTGGGTCGGCGACGTCGGGATCACAGGCCCGGACAAGGGACAAGGCGGGAAGTATCTCATCTTACCGCCCGGGTACACAGGGCAGGTTCCTGAAGGCTATTTCGTTATGAAGCCAGCCACGTACGGGAACTGGCTGCCCTTCCGAAGCTTCCTGGTCGATGGGTCTCCGACCCCCGGCGTCGAGGTGGTCAAGAAGACCTTGAAGATCTATCAGCTTTCCGACGCCGCGAATCCGCCCGCCATGAAGTTCGCCGACGCCTCTGGCGTACCGGCCAACTTCGTAGCGCCCGCTGACTATTCGTTCTGGGAACTTCTGAACACGGTCATTCAGGAAGAGCCCGCCGCACCCAACGATCCGACCATGATGGGACTTTTCGCTTCCATCGGGATTGAGAAAGGCAAGCCGTTCAATCCCGACGCGCGAATGAAGAAGATCCTGACGGATGCCGCTAACATCGGTGCGGTGACGGCGCGAACCACTGCCTTTAGAATTCGCGACACCGACGCATACTATTACCCGAACAGTCAGTGGCGCCTGCCCTTTTTTGGCGGATACCAGTTCCTGAGCGCGCCGGGAGTCACAAACCTCGACGGCTACGTCTTCTTCTACTACATCGCTACGGGGGTAACGCCCGCGATGGCAATGAAGATGGTTGGCGAGGGATCGCAGTATCCCTGGGCCGCACTGGACTCAAAGGGCAACCCCTTCGATGGCGGAAAAACCTACAAGCTGCACTTGCCGCCGCATATTCCTGTTAAGGACTTCTGGTCGGTCATTGTGTACGACATCCAGACTCGCTCGATGCTGCAGACCGATCAGCAGTATCCGAGCATCAGCAGCCAGGACAAAGGAGTGAAGGTGAATGCGGACGGGTCAGTGGATGTGTACTTCGGTCCGAAAGCTCCCGCGGGCGAACAGAACAACTGGGTACAGACCATCCCCAAAAAGGGTTGGTTCATGATCCTGCGACTGTATGGTCCGCTGGAACCATGGTTCGACAAGACCTGGCGGCCGAGCGAGATCGAACTTCAGCCATAACTCATCGGGGCAGCTCTCGTAGGCTGCCCCGTCGCTTTGCAACTGATGACTGTAATCAGCTGCCACCGGCAGTAAAATCCCAAGTGCAAGAATTTAGTTTGCCCGCAAGCCCCGGATAGCGGTTCCGGTGCGGCGGCGTTACCTTTGCAACATGCAATCCGAGACACAGTGGCGACAGGTGATGGAGCGGGACGCGCGACAGGACGGCAGGTTCGTCTTTGCCGTTCGCACGACCGGCATTTACTGCAGGCCGTCATGTCCCAGCCGACGGCCGCGGCGGGATTCGGTGGAGTTTTTCTCCGATCCGCAGCAGGCCGAGCGAGCCGGTTATCGCGCCTGCCTGCGCTGCAAGCCAACGGAAATCTCCTCGCAAGTGCAGGCGGTGACACGAGCACGGCAATTGCTCGACTCTGCCGAGGGCGTGCTGACGTTGGCGGACCTGAGTAAGCGTGTCGGCGTCAGCCCGTTTCACTTACAGCGGCTGTTTAAGCGAGCCACCGGGCTGAGTCCTCGCGAGTACCAGTCGGCGCGGCGTATGCAGCAAGTGAAACTCGGATTGCGCAAAGGAGACGACGTGACTACAGCACTTTACGACGCGGGATTTGGCTCGCCCAGCCGCTTGTACGAAAGAGCTGGCCAGCAGCTTGGCATGACTCCTGGAGCTTACAGACGCGGTGGAGCGGGAATGACGATTCAGTATGCGATCGTACCATCGCCGCTGGGGCGATTGCTGGTGGCGGCGACAGCTCGCGGGCTATGCGCCGTTCGCTTCGGTGAGAGCGCCAGCGAGTTGGAGCGCGAATTGCGCGAAGAGTTCCGCGCCGCCGAAATTCACCGCGACGATGCAGCGCTGCAGCCGTATTTGCAACCCTTGCTTGCCAGCTTACGAGGTGAAAACCTCACCATTGATTTGCCCCTGGATGTTCGCGCCACCGCCTTTCAAAAGAAAGTTTGGGACGCATTGCGCGAAATTCCGGCGGGTGAAACGCGCAGCTACACCGATGTGGCCCGCGCGATCGGAGATCCCAAGGCAGTTCGTGCGGTCGCTACGGCTTGCGCGAGCAATCCTGTAGCGCTCGCCGTGCCGTGTCATCGCGTGGTGCGCAGCGATGGCGAGTTGGCGGGGTATCGCTGGGGCATCGAGCGCAAGAAGAAGCTGCTGGAACAAGAACGACGAGGGTCGTGAGCCGGGGAAACGGCATCGCGTGAGGGCGAATCACACCCAGGTTATCGCCGCTGGCGCGGCGCGAACCTGGGTGTTACGAAACGCTGCCGTGCCTACGGCACTCCTATGAATTCTCCCACTCTACCCCAGCACTCTGCCTACGGCTGCGTGCTGGGCTAGACTATTTCGCGCCTCCGGCGCTCGCATTTGTAGCGTTTGTTCCACAGCACGGAACGAAGCGCGAGTTTCGTAAACGGCGCGAACTTGGGTGTTACGAAAGGCTGCCGTGCCTACGGCACTCCCATGAGTTCGCGTACACTACCCCAGCACTCCGCCTTCGGCTGCGTGCTGGGCTAGACTATTTCGCGCTTCCGGCGCTCGCATTTGTAGCGTTTGTTCCACACCACAAAACGAAGCGCGAGTTTCGCAACGGGCGAGAACCTGGGGCACCGCTTCGTTCTCAAGTGTTTTCACACTCGCGCGACCGGCAAATTCTCTCACCGTCACTGCATTTGAGTCGCAGGCGCATTTTCCCGAATTGAAACTGCGTTTGCGTTTCCTTTCGCATCTACTCGTCGGTCATTTATACTCGGCTGTTTCAGTAGTGACGACGGACTCGATCTGTATCGGGCCGCGTCGATTCTGATAATCACCAAACCCAAAGGCGGAAAGCCACGTGTCCGCCGCACGAAACCCGGCTGCCTGACGGCAAATACCCGGGTCGAAGGAGCTCAGGGTGAAAATCCTGGTTTGCATGAAGCAGGTCCCGCAGAAGGACGCTCCGCTCAAGCTGAATGAGAGCGGAACATGGATTCGCGAAGACGTTTCCTATGAAGTTAATGAGCCGGATGCGTATGCCCTCGAAGAGGCGTTACGCCAGAAGGAGAAGCACGGGGGAGAGGTCGTCGTAATTACCAGCGGCCCCGCCCGGGCAGGGCAGGTCCTCCGCGAGGCGCTGGCCAAAGGCGCCGACCGTGCCATCCATCTGGAGGGCGATGGCTTTGTCGGACTCGATGCGTTCAACACCGCCAAGGCGTTTGCCGCCGTGGTGAAGGACGAAAGCTTCGATCTGGTTTTTACCGGCCTGCAATCGGATGACTACGGTTTCGCGCAAACGGGAGTCGTCCTTGCCGAACTGCTGGGCTGGTCGTACGCCACCATCATCATGCAGATCGAAAAGAACGACGCCGGCATCCGGGTGAAGCGCGAGCTTGAGGCCGGATACTTCCAGTTTGTCGACATGCCGCTGCCCGCGGTGCTGACTATCCAGTCGGGCATCAACAAGTTGCGCTATGCCACGCTGATCGGTATCAAGCAGGCGAAGATGAAGCCGATGAAGAAAGTCACGTTCGACGAGGTCAAGGCGACGCTGGGCGATAACCTGCAGAAGATCGAGAAGCTGTACATTCCGCAGAAGACGAAGAAGACCGAAGTGATCGAAGGACCGCCGGCGGAAGTAGCCAAGAAGCTGGTCGAGAAGTTGCGCAACGAAGTTCACGTGCTGTGATCGGGCGAGAGCTCGAACCAGACAGGGCGGGACCCGAAGTTGGTATCTCGCAAGCAGGATGCGGTGATGCCATCCAAAGAAGAGAGCCGCGAGACCGGAACGGCCTACATGGTAGTGGGCTGGGTCCTGGTGCTGTTCGCGTTGCTCGTGATGTTTTTTGAGCCAGCGGCGCTTAAACTCGGCCAGATGCGTTTTGGTGTCATTGCTGTCGCACTGGTTGTCGCAGGGTTGCTGCTGAATATTTACGGCTATCGATTAAAGCGGCGCAGTTCCTGAATAAGCAGGAGGGCCGTCAAAAGGGCGGGTAAACAAGCCCGTGTGTCGCAGGTCAAGGGACTCAATTGTGCCGAATGGTAGTAGCGTACGGCACGCGCTCAAAACAGGGCGCAGGAACGGATCGAAATGGCAGACACTATTCTGGTTGTAGTCGAGCAGCGGGACGGCAAACTGAACCGCGTCTCATGGGAAACTCTCACCGGAGCACAGGCTCTGGCGGCTGAAACCGGCTGGCTATTGGAAGCGGCCGTGGTGGGCAGCGGAGTTGGCGACATCGCCAACGAGGTTGCCGCCAAGCGCGTCGCCAAGGTCTACGACCTCGAGTCAACCAAACTCGAGCCCTACACCCCTGACGGATTTGTAGCGGCGCTCAAAGGCTTTATCGAGCAGAAGCAGCCCAAGCTGGTGCTGATGCCGCACACTTACCAGGTGCGCGACTTCGCTCCCAAGCTGGCGACGGCCTTGAATCGCGCCCTCATCAGCGACGCGATTGGCTACAAGTACGAAGGCGGCAAGCTGCTGTTTACGCGGCAGATGTTCCAAGGCAAGTACGTTGCGGACGTTTCGTTTACGGGTGATGCGCCCTATTTCGCGACATTCCAATCAGGCGCCTTCCGCGGCGATAAGGTCGCGGAGGGCGGTGCCCCGGCCCCCGTCGAGACAGTCAATGTCGAGATTGCCGATGGTGTCATCCGCAACAAGCCGGAGGCTCCCTTCAAAGAGGCCAAGCAGGCCGTCGATCTCACCCAGGCCGAGATCATCGTCTCCGTGGGCCGCGGCATCAAGGAGCAGAAGAACATCGAACTGGCACAGCAACTGGCTGCCGTGCTGGGTGGTGAAATTGCCGCGTCGCGCCCGATTTGCGACTCCGGCTGGTTGCCCATGGACCGCCAGGTGGGGTCATCCGGACAGACTGTCGCACCCAAACTGTATCTCGCTCTGGGCATCAGCGGCGCCATTCAGCATGTGGTCGGGATGAAGGGGGCGCGGACCATCATCGCTATCAACAAGGATTCCGAAGCGCCGATCTTCGAGATCGCCGACATCGCGGTGGTGGGTAACCTGTTCGATATTGTGCCGCCGCTCATCGAGGAAGTGAAGAAGGCGAAGGGCGCATGATCGTATTCCGTAAGCCACTGCCCAACATCGAGCGTCCGACGATGGAAGCGGATGTGGTCATCGTTGGCGGAGGTCCCGCCGGCATGGCGTGCGCGCTGCGCTTGTCGCAGTTGATCGACGAACATAACGCCAAGCACCCCGACGCGCCGCTCATCAAAGACAACATCTACGTGCTGGAGAAAGCGCGGGAGGCGGGTGCGCACTGTCTGTCCGGTGCGCTGCTCGATCCGCGCTCCATGCTCGAGCTGCTGCCGGATTTTGAGGCGGAGGCGCCACTTGAGGCGGCAGTGGTGAAAGAAGCCGTCTATTACCTCACCCGCACTGGGAAGTTCAAGCTTCCGATCGTGCCGCCGCCACTGCGTGATCACGGCAACTACGTGATCTCGATCAATCGCTTCGTGAAGTGGCTGGCCAGCAAGGTCGAAGCGGCGGGCATCACCATCTTCACCGGGTTTGCAGGCTCCGAGTTGCTGTTCGAAAAGGGCCGCGTGCTTGGGGTGCGCACGGACGACAAAGGCGTCGATAAGAACGGCGAGCAGAAATCGAACTTCGAGCCCGGCTACGATCTGAAGGCCAAGGTTGTCATCCTCGCTGAAGGCAGCCGCGGCTCCCTGACCAAGCAGTTGATCGGACGCTTTCAGTTGGACCACGAGCGCAATCCCCAAACCTTCGGTATCGGCGTAAAGGAACTGTGGGAACTGCCCCCGGGCAGATTTGCGGCGGGCGAAGTGATCTACACCATGGGCTATCCGCTGAGCTTCAACGAGTACGGGGGCGCATGGATTTACGGATCGAAGGAAAACCTGGTGTCGCTGGGTTTCGTTACCGGTCTGGATTATCCCGATCCCCGCATCGATCCGCAGCACGTGTTGCAGGAGTTCAAGAAGCACCCGTTCATTGCGAAACTTCTTGAGGGCGGCAAGATTGTCCGCTACGGAGCCAAGTCGCTGCCCTACGGCGGCTGGTGGTGCATTCCGCCGGTGGCCGGCGATGGCTGGATGATTCTGGGAGACTCTGCGGGGTTTCTGAACTCGCAGCGACTGAAAGGAATTCATCTCGCCATCAAGAGTGGCATGCTGGCCGCCGAGACTGCATACGAGGCCATGGCGAAGGATGACTTCTCCCTCGAAGTTCTGGAGAAGTTCCAGGGGCGCGTCGAGAAAAGCTGGATCAAGGATGAGTTGTGGCCGGTCCGCAACTTCCACCAGGGCTTTGACAAGGGTTTTCTGTCTGGAATGTTGCACGCAGGCATTCAACAGGCCACGGGAGGCCGCGGATTGCACGAACGTTACAGCAATCATGCCGGCCATCTCCGCATGAAGCACCTGACACAGTTACCCGGGGACGGAGGCGCGGAAGCGCATATCATTAACGCCGCCAAAGGCGATGGCAAACTCACCTTCGACAAGCTGACCGACGTCTATTACTCGGGCACTAAACACGAGGAAGACCAGCCGGCGCACCTCGTCATTCACGACACCAACATCTGCAACGATCGTTGTGTGCGGGAGTTTGGCAATCCCTGCAAGAATTTTTGCCCCGCCAGCGTGTACGAAATGGTTGAGGCAACTGATACTCCCGGGGGGCTGCAGATTCATTTGAACGCTTCCAACTGCGTTCATTGCAAGACCTGCGACATTATGGATCCCTACGAGATCATTACATGGGTACCACCCGAAGGTGGTGGTGGGCCGAATTATGAAGGTATGTAGCTGATCCTTCTAGCGATAGGTAATGCGATAGGAGTTTTCCACAGGGCCTCGCCGGCGATTGGCGGGGCTTATTTTTTGTGCAGCGCTTTGCTGCCAAACGGAAGTTGGCAGCGGCTTGCCATTTGATAAGCGCTATAGATATTTTTTTCATACGTCATAAATATTTCTGTAATGAATCATCAACCGTTGGGCTGTTAAGCTGGAAGGTACTCCGTCGGGGTTATTGGTTCCAATTCAAGAGAAGTCGTGCGCCTTTTGGTGGACGAGACTGCCTAATTTTACCAGGAGCGATTTGCCATGCATTTGGGGTCTGGCCTACGCCATCTATCCAAGAGTTCTGCAACTTTTAAGCACATAAACTTTTTCGCAACTTTCCTGTTTGCGATGCTCGTACTGTTTTCGGCTTCGGCCTTCGCCCAGTCCACCACGGATGGTGCGGTGGGCGGCACGGTGTACGATGCCCACGGAGCAGTGGTAGCCAACGCCAAGGTTGTCGTGCACAACAACGGCACCAATGCCGAACAAACAGCGACCACAAATTCGTCCGGATACTTCCGCGTTACGGGATTGCAGCCCGCGGATTATGCGGTTACGGTTACGGCTTCCGGCTTCGCCGATTACAAGGCGAATCCCGTTACTGTCGAAGTCGGTAGAGTTACGGAACTGACACCGAAACTGGGCGTGGCGGGCACTACGCAGCAAGTCGAAGTCACGGGTGAGGCCCCCGAGGTCAACACGACCTCCCCGGACTTCGCGCCCACATTGAACCAGGTGGCGATCCAGAACCTGCCCATCAACGGCGGCCGCTGGTCGAATTTCGTGCTGCTGACACCGGGCGTCAACAACAACCTCAGCGGTTTCGGCTTGGTGAGTTTCCGCGGCATTAGCTCACTGCTCAACAACAATACTGTGGACGGCGCCGATAACAACCAGGCGTTCTTTTCCGAGGAACGCGGACGCACGCGCGCAGGTTATTCGACAGCCAAGGTTGCGGTTCAGGAGTTCCAGGTCAACACTTCCGATTACTCGGCAGAGTACGGACGCGCGGCTGGCGGTGTCGTCAACACCGTCACCAAAAGCGGAACCAACCAGTTCCACGGCGACGCGTACTTTCTCGATCGCGACAGCGCCTGGAGTTCCGTCAATCCCTTCACCACTCTCACGACTCAGACTTCGCCTGGCGTGTACACGACCAGCCCCTTCTTGCCGTTAGACATCCGAAAGATCTGGGGCTTTGGAGTCGGCGGACCGATCATCAAGAACAAGCTATTTTTCTATGTGGCGTACGACAATTTTGGGCGCAATTTCCCCGGAACTGCCGTAGCGACCAGTCCATCGGCTTTTTTTGCTACGCCCACCGCTGCAACCATTGCCACGCTGGCGACTCGCTTGGGAGTCACTGCGGCTCAGGCGCAAACGGATTACAACAACGGCTTGAACGGGTTGCTAACCATGCTCGGGCCAACTCCGCGCACCGGCAACCAGAACATCACCTTCCCCAAGCTCGACTGGAACATCAACGACAAGAACAGCCTGTCGCTATCGGCCAATCGCATGCGGTGGGGCTCTCCCGCCGGCATTCAGACGCAGTCGAGTAATACATTCGGGATTGCCAGCTTCGGCAACGATTATGTCCAGGACACCTGGTTCGTGGGCAAATTGAGCTCATTGTTGACGACCAATGTTTCTAACGTGGTCCGCTATCAGTGGGGACGAGACAACGAATTCGAAAATAGCCAGACGCCAACTCCATACGAACAGAGCACGCTGGTTGCCCCCTTGGGCTACTCCAATCCCCTGGGACTACCGCCTCAGGTCGTCATAACGAACGGCTTCACATTTGGCGTGCCGAGCTTCTTGCAGCGTCCGAAGTATCCTGATGAGGTTCGTAACCAGGTGGCCGACAGCGTGACTTGGACGCACGACAAGCACACGTTCAAGTTCGGTGGCGACTACAACCACGTGCACGATAACACGCAAAACCTTCGCTTCCAGTATGGCGCGTACAGCTACAGCAGCCTGCTGAACTACTTCTCCGACCTATATGCGCCGAACACTTGCTCGGGGACAGTCTCAGGCAAGCCTGTGAAGGTGCCCTGCTACTCGAACTACCAGCAGGCGTTTGGTCCTCTCGGTGCTCAGTTCAATACCAACGATCTGGCGTTCTTCGCTGAGGACTCGTTCAAGGTCAATCCTCGGCTGACGTTGAATCTGGGGTTGCGCTACGAGTACGAGATGCTGCCATCGCCCTACCTGGTAAATTCGAACGCTCCGCAGACGGCCAATCGTCCGGCGGACAAGAACAACTTGGGCCCGCGCGTGGGTTTCGCCTACGATATTTTCGGAGACGGAACTACGTCCATCCGTGGCGGATGGGGCATGTATTACGGCCGCATCATCAACTCGACGATTTACAACGCCTTGATCAACGCCGGCGCACCCGGAAGCCAATTCAGCTACTTCTTTACGGCCACCCAGGGTGGAGCGGTTTTCCCCCAAATTATCAATCCCGCAACTCCTCCCACGGGAACAATCAAGCCGAACATCGTGTTCTTCAACGGCAACTTTCAAAACCCCCAGATCCAGCAGTTCGACTTGATTTTTGAACGTCAGTTGGGCTGGAACACCACCCTCTCGATGAGTTGGCTGGGAAGCTTCGGTCGCGAACTACCGGACTTTGTAGACACCAACCTGGGCACTCCTACGACGATCACCTACAACGTGATCGACCCCAAGGGAGCTGGACCGGTCAAAGCGTCAACCTTGACCAGCCTGCTGTACACCACTCGCCCTAACACTAATTTTGGTGCGATGACCAACATGTTCAGCGGCGTCAATTCCAGTTACAACGCATTTGCCGTGCAGTTGAATCACAACATGAGCCACAACGTTCAGTTCGGCGCCAATTACACCTGGGCGCACGCTCTGGACTACGGGCAGAACGAGTCAACCTTCAGCGACACCAACGATCTGCTGAATCCGAGCTGCTTGCAGTGCGAATACGGGACTTCCAGCTTCGATGTCCGCCAGCGATTTACCATCAACGCGGTCATCGATTCTCCGTGGAAGGTGAAAGGATTCGCGGGATACCTGGCGAATGGCTGGGAACTGGCGCCAATATTTGCGGCGCAGACCGGATTGCCTTATAGCCTGCTTACCAGCGGTACGCCTGCCGGCGGACTCGGATCCAGCATCAATGGTTCTGGTGGCGCGACCCGCCTGCTCGAGGTCGGACGCAATACCTTCCGCTATCCCAACACCTACGTTCTCGATATGCGGATCTCCAAGAGTTTCCAGATTGCTGAGCGTTTCAATCTGCAGTTCCTGGCTGAGTCGTTCAACATCGCAAACCACCGCAATGTGACCGGTATCAACAACACGGGCTACATCATTGGGACCGATCCCGTCACGAAGCTCCCAACGCTGACCTACAACTCACCGTTTGGTACGGTCAATAACGCCAACAGCAACTTCGCATACTCAACGCGCCAGATCCAGATCGGAGCCAAGCTCCGCTTCTAACGACTTCTGGCGCAACACGTGCCTGTCACGGCGTCCCGGCCAAATAGCCGGGACGCGTTTTTGTGCGCTTTCGGGCTACCGGTTGCATCTATAATTGCGGATACTGTTTCCGACCTCCGTGGCCTAACGGGAATCCCAGGGTTACGGCGGCGGCGCTTCACGCGAGTGAAGCCGAGGGTGTGGAGGGAAACGTCCACGCCTCCCGTGCTTGGAAAGGAAACGATCAGCCGCGCTGCGAACCTGCGAGCGCCGGGCATCCTTCCTTTGCACGTCTCCAAACAGTTTGAATTTTTGAAGGACTGCGTACACTGAGGCTGCCTGGATTTCTCCGTGCCTCAGCGTATTTGTAGTGAATAAGAAGACGGAATGGCACTTACCGACAAACACGGCCGCAGTATCCACGATCTGCGAATCTCCATCACCGATCGCTGTAACTACAAGTGTGTTTATTGCCGCTCGGGAAACGACGGTCCGGCCTTTCCTGAGATGCCCATAGCCGACTATCTGCGCATGGTGCGGGTCTTCGTTGGACTGGGAATTACAAAGGTGCGCCTTACGGGAGGCGAACCTCTGCTGCGCCGTGGGTTGGTCGAGATGGTGCAAGAGCTTGGCCGGATGAAGACGCTCGCCGGTACGGCGCTCGACATCGCGATCACCACCAATGGACATTTGCTGGCGGAGTTGGCCCAGCCGCTGTCGGATGCCGGGCTCTCTCGCGTAACGGTTTCGATGGATGCCGTCGATGAGCCGCGCTTCGCTCGCATCACCCGCGTGCCCAACGCCTACGAGCGGGTGCTGGCAGGAATTCGCGCCGCCCAGCGCGCCGGGCTGAATCCGGTGAAAGTGAACTGCGTCCTGCTGCGGGGTTTTAATGACGATCAGATCCCCGCGTTTGGACAGTTCGCGCGGGAAGAAGGCGTTGTCGTCAGATTTATCGAATTCATGCCGCTGGAGGAAGATCGCGTCTGGTCGCCGGAGATCGTCGTCACCTTGGACGAAATCGTCCGCCGCATGGCGGAATTCATGCCTTTGCGGGAGATCGAACACGAGCGCAGCGAAACCGCACGCCGCTACCGATTTGAGGATGGCGTCGGGGAGATCGGCATCATCGCTCCGGTGTCGCAGCCTTTTTGCGGACATTGCAGCCGCATTCGCGTGACCTCGGACGGCAAGATTCGCACCTGCCTATTCTCCGTTCGGGAGCACGATCTCGCGGGACTGATGGCGAATGGCGGGAGCGACGAGCAAATGGGCGAATTTATACGGCACGCAGTAGACCAGAAGGAGGCGCGTCATCACATTGGCGAAGCGGGATTTATTCCGGCCTCGCGGACCATGGTGCACATCGGGGGGTAGGCTGTCCGTCATTAGTCTTCGATGACAGGCAACAGTGTCAATAACGTTTGCACCACTGCGTCGAGCGTTTCTGGGGCCGCTTGTTCGATGAACGTGAATTGCCGGGACCGCCAATCGAGGCTTCTTATCTGATCGGCCAATACGACTCCCTGAACACGAGACGAATTCGTTTCGACCTCGAAGGGATACCCTTTCACCTTCGAAGTGATGGCACACGCTAAGGCGAGACCGACCTTCTCATTGTAAGAATGAGGACTGATTACCAGAGCCGGACGGCGACCGGCCTGTTCATGCCCCGACTGCGGATAGAATGACACCCAAACCAGATCGCCTGAGTCCGGAACGTAGCCGCGTTTCACCAAGATTCCCTGCCTCTCGGCTTTCCCCAATCAATTTCTTCGTGCACGTTGTCGGAGGTAACTCTTGCTAGCAACTCCTTTAGAGCTGGCTTCTTCGTGACCGGTTTCGCTACGATAACGCCATTCTTCGTGCCGAACTCGAGAATATCTCCTTCTTGCAGCCCGGCAGCTTGCAGAACCATCTTGGGGAGTCGAACTGCCATGCTATTACCCCACCTTACGATTTTGCGCGCGCGCATAACTTCCTCCCTCGATAGCATAGCACGAATGTAGATACACATGTATCTACACGGCACCTTGTGCTCGGGAACTCGGGCGGGCTTCTCCCCACTTGCACAAACTTAACTTGCAGGTGAAAATAGAGTTTGGGTGCTTGGTTACAGCCTCCGGTTACAGAATTTGGCCGCGTCAGTGTGACGCGGTTCTCATTTTTGTAACAAGCGCCGCAGCCGGAGCATCTATAAGACAGTAAAGAAGCGTCATCTTGCAGCTTCAACATCCCCGTAGGTCGGGCCCGCCGTGGCGGGTAGTGGATCTACTGGAGCAGCAGGGCAGCTTTCAACATCCCCGTTCCGGGGCGTGGTTTCCGATCCAAACGGAGCTTCGCGGCCGGAACTGAAGGCAGAGACATTAACGTGGCAACAGCACCGATTACTGAAGCAACATCTTGCTCGCTCGAAGACTATCTCGTGTTGCCCGATCGCTCGATGGACGAGCGCATCGGGGCGGCGAAACGTACCTTGGGACGCGAATGCGTGGTCCTGGGACATCACTATCAACGCGATGAAGTCATTCGTTTTGCCGATTATCGCGGCGATTCCTACCGGCTCTCGCAATTGGCGGCGCAGGCTGCCGGCCAATACATCGTTTTCTGCGGCGTGCACTTCATGGCGGAAAGCGCTGATATTCTGGCCAATAAAGGCCAGTCGGTCGTGCTCCCCGACCTCAACGCCGGCTGCTCCATGGCCGACATGGCCGAGATTGGGCAGGTCGAAGACGCCTGGGAGCAGTTCGTCAACCTCGGACTGACTGACGATGAAGGCCGCGGGATTACACCGCTGACCTATATGAACTCCACTGCCGACATCAAGGCGTTCTGCGGCGAGCGCGGAGGCATGGTGTGCACCTCGTCCAACGCTAAGGGCGCGTTCGACTGGGCCTTGCGCCGTAACGAGAAGATATTTTTCCTGCCCGACCAGCACTTGGGACGCAACACCGGATTTGCCCGTGACATTCCGCTCGACGAAATGGTGGTGTGGGACCCCTACCAGCTTCAGGGTGGACTTACCGCCGACCGCCTGCGCAAGGCGAAGGTGATTCTGTGGAAGGGCCACTGCTCGGTCCATCAGCGCTTCCTCCCCGAGCACGTGGATCGGGTTCGGGCGACGTATCCAGGCATGCAGGTGATCGTGCATCCCGAGTGCCGCTGGGAAGTCTGCCAGAAGGCCGACGGCATCGGCTCAACCGACCACATCATCCGGAGCGTTCAGCAGTCGCCCGCCGGCAGCGCCTTCGCTATCGGCACCGAAATTCACCTGATCAACCGCCTGGCCAAAGAGAACCCAGATAAGCACGTCATTACGCTCGACGATTCCGGCTGCCTTTGTACTACTATGTTTCGCATCTCGCCGCAGCACTTGTGCTGGGCGCTGGAGAACCTGGTGGAGGGCAACGTGGTCAATCCGATCAGGGTGAAAGACGATGTCAAAATCTGGGCGCGTGTGGCGCTTGATAGAATGTTAGAGATCCAGTGATTATTCGCACTCGCCAACGCAGGCGTCCCCGGGAAAAATATCAGCGGCGCGTTCCGCGCTATTGGTCCGATTTGCGGGAGTACCGCCGCCGCATGTTCAACCGCCGCCAGGGCCCTAACCAGGCAGAAACGGGTCAGGTCGCCATCGAAATGCCACGCACTTTTACACTGTCGGAAGCTGAAACGCTTCTCCCCGTTCTCGAATCGTTGTTGCGCTCCGCCATGCAGGCGAAGGCGCTGATCGAGGAAGTCGATGCCGAGCTTGAATCTCTCAAGAGCCGTATCTTCCTCAACGGCGGTACCTACGTCGACATCGTCGCCCTCAAGGGCCGCAAGGACGAGCGCGAGAAGGCGATCCAGCGCGCCAAGGATGCGGTCGCCGAAATCGATGCTGCCGGAGTGCAAGTGAAGGACCTCGACATCGGCCTGCTCGACTTCCCCTGCGTGGTTGGCGAAGAGATCATCCTGCTGTGCTGGAAGCTGGGCGAGCAGGGAATCGGTCACTGGCACAGCACCAGTGAAGGTTTTGCCGGACGCAAGCCCATCGACGACCGCATCATCCGGGGCCAGAAGAAGAGCAACTAGCGCCTCGCCATGATCCAGCTTTCCTCAGCCGGAAAACGGTTCGGTCCCAAACTCCTGTTCGAAAACCTCAATTGGCTCATAACGCCGAATGACAAAGTCGGCCTTGTAGGCGGCAACGGCACCGGCAAATCCACGCTGCTGAAAGTGCTGGGCGGTCTCGAATCGCTCGACTACGGGGCCATCACTGCGGCGAAGAACACGACGTTCGGCTATCTGCCGCAGGATGGCCTGCGCCTCGAAGGCCGCACCGTTTTCGACGAGTGCATGTCCGTCTTCAGCGGACTGCAGGCCATGGAAACGGAGATGGTAGACCTGGCCCACAAGATGGGCGAACTCGATCCAGCATCGAGTGAATATCACCAGGTGGCGGAGCGCTATCACACCATCTCCAGCCACTTCCGCGTGCATGACGGATACGCGCTTGACTCGCAGGTCGGCACCGTGCTCGACGGTCTCGGATTTCGCAAGGAAGACTGGACGCGCGATACGGGAGAGTTCTCCGGCGGCTGGCAAATGCGTATCGCCCTTGCCAAGCTGCTGCTGTCGAAGCCCAATCTGCTGCTACTCGACGAGCCCACCAACCATCTTGACCTCGAGACCCGCAACTGGCTTGAGTCGTATCTGCTGCAATATCCGTTCGCGTACATCCTGATTTCGCACGACCGCTATTTTCTCGACGTCACGGTCGATCGCATCATCGAGATCTGGAACAAGGGCGTCCACTTCTACAGCGGCAACTACGAGAAGTATCTGCAGCAAAAGCAGGAGCGCCGCGATCAACTCGTCGCCGCTTACAAGAATCAGCGCGATCGCATTGAGCAGCTTGAAGCCTTCATCAACCGCTTTCGCGCGCAGGCGACCAAGGCCAAGCAGGTGCAGAGCCGCATCAAGGAACTGGAAAAAATCGAGCGCATCGAGATTCCGCCGGACGAGAAGACCATCCACTTCAGCTTTCCGCAGCCCAATCCCAGCGGACGCACCGTGGTGGAGTGTGAAGGCGTCGCCAAGAGCTACGGTCCCAAGGACGTGTTCAGCAACGTCAGCTTCAACATCCAGCGCGGCGACCGCATCGCGCTCGTCGGCGTCAACGGCGCCGGGAAGTCAACCCTGATCAAACTGCTGGCTGGCACTGAACCGCTCACTGCGGGTACGCTGACGCTTGGGCACAATGTCGAACCCGACTACTTCGCACAAGACCAGTACAAGGAACTCGATCCCGCGCGCCGCATGCTCGACGATCTCTCCGACGTTGCACCGCAGAAGACGATGACTGAATTGCGCGGATTGTTGGGCTGCTTCCTGTTTTCCGAAGACGATGTCTTCAAGCCCATCGGAGTATTGTCCGGCGGCGAACGCAACCGCTATGCACTAGCACGAATGCTCTTGCACCCGTCGAATTTTCTGCTGCTCGACGAGCCGACCAACCACCTCGACATGCGTGCCAAGGATGTTCTCTTGGAATCGCTTGAGAAGTACAACGCTACAGTGGTGTTCGTCTCCCACGACCGCTACTTCATCGACAAACTGGCTACGCGCATTTTCGAGGTTGGAGAGGGAAGAGTTGAGGTCTTTCCCGGCAATTACGAGGACTACCAGTGGCGCAAACAGCGCAGCACCGACGACCAGTCCGGTGAATCATCGGGTCGCCCTGATCCCACATTGTCAGACGTTCCGGGCTACGCCGAGCAGAAGTCCGAATCGCGCAAGCGGCTGAATCCCATCAAGATGAAGCAGATGCAAGAGCGCTGCCAGCAGCTTGAGGCGGAGATTGCCGAACTGGAAGAGGGAATCGCCCACTGCGAACGCGAGTTGCAATCGTTCGTCAGTGCGGACGAGACGCAACGGCAGACGAACCTGCTGGCGCAGCGCCAGAATGACCACGCCAGGCTTATGAAAGAGTGGGAAGAGCTCTCGAGCGTGTTGGAATACTAGCTGCGCAGCTTGCGTATCCGGTTGGCGCAGCCAGCCTCAGCGGCAGGCGGCGTCCAGTTCCTTCATCGGTTGTGGCGGCACCGGCGGGTAGGTCAGGTGCTTGGCCTCGATCATCTGCTCCAATAATGTGCCGCCGTATTTTAGCGCGGCATTCGGGTTGCTCTGGTAAGCCGGGTCGCTTTCTGCCTCCTCCAATGTCACGAAGTGGAAGCCTTTTTGCCTGAGGAGATCGATGAGCCGCGGCAGCATCACGGTTTCGAAGCCGCCGATGTGCAGCAGCATCACGTACTTGATGTCTCGCCCGAACAACATCTGCGACATCTTCCGGTCGAGCTCGATGTATTGCTGGGCGGTGTCCATGAACTGGACTTCAGCCACTCAATGGACTTCTGGTCGTTTTTCTCCAGACATCTGGCATACGGCGCATTCCAGGCGTAATCCCCAAAGTCGAGGCTTACTTGAGCAACGCGGTAGCCGTGCTCCTTCAGGTAGGCGCGCACCGCATTGCGCTTCTCGAGCGTCTCACCCTCCCACAGAAAGGGATAGCGGAACCAGTGCCAATCTTCGTTGCCCATCAGAGAACGCAGGATAGGTTCATTGGCGGCAATGTCTTTCTCGAAGGCTTCCACCGTGTTGTCGGTGAGGCTCATGTGCGTGTACGTATGGTTGCCCAGCAGAAAGCCGGCGGCGCGCCACTGTTCAAGCACCGCGCGGTCCTGGGGGACCTCTTCGAGTCTGACCGCGTTGAAGAAGCCGTACACCTGGGGAGCATTTGCGGACTTGAGGGTCGCGATGATGCTCTTTGCCAACTCGACCCGCGTCATGCCGGGCGGCAGCGCGCCATGAGCCGGCAGATCGTCGAATGTGAGCGCGACTTCCTGCGCCATCGCCAAGATTGGGAGAGCCAGGAGCAACACGAACACGCCCAGGAACTGCGTGCGACAACGGATTAAGATCTGCATGCGTTCCTCTCAATCAGGGCTTCTTGCCCTCAACCCATTCCGGCTTGAAGTCGGTGTTCGCCAGCCACGTCACCGGCCCCAGCATCGACGCAATCGCGCGATCCAGGTGCTGGAAATCGATCTTGTCCACGGTGTCGGTCGGCTGGTGATAGTCCGCATGCAGCCCGTAGCTTGATACGGTTTGCGCGATGATGCCCTGTTTCGCCAAGGCAAAGTTGTCCGAACGCGTGAAGAACTTCTCGGCTTTGTGCGGATCGGCTACGAGGTCGGCCCCATGTGCCACCAGTTCGGGTCCGAGATTGGTGCGGTCCCAGCCGCTCAACCAAAGTTCGTGCGATTTCAATTGTTGGTCACGTCGGCCGATCATCTCAAATTCCAGGTTAGCGACAATGTCCTTTGGGGGGAACGCTGGATGTTGCAGAAAGCATTCTGATCCCAGGAGCCCCGCTTCTTCGCTGCCCCAGAGCGCCACAACAATCGTCCGATTCGGCCTGGGCCCCTTCGCCAAAATGCGCGCTAGCTCCATGACGCCTACCGTTCCGGACGCATTGTCGTCAGCGCCATAATACGTCTTGCCCTTCACGACACCCAGGTGATCAAGATGTGCACTCAGGAGGATCACTTCGTCCTTCGCACCTGTGCCTTCAATTTTTCCCAGGACGTTCCATGTGGTCGTGACTTCGGGCTCAGAGCTCTTCGTCTCTTCGGAATCACTGTCCGATGCATTCCCAGTCACCGGCGAGTGGATAGTCGCGGTTTGTATGAACTGCCCATCGCCTGCCGCGGGCATCAGCCCGTAGAGCTTCAGCTTTTCGGCGATGAACTGCGCCGCGCGGTGCTCATCTTCCGTGCCGCTGCCGCGTCCGTGGAGCGCCGGCCCCGCGAGGTAGGTCAGGTTGCTTTGCACGCAACTGGCGCACAGCGCAGGCGCCACCGCAGCTTCGCGGACGTCTGGACGGTGCGAATGTACTGCTCGACGCGGAGGAGGCTGTTCCGGTTGTTGCGGGACTGAAGTCTGCCCACCGCAGAAGGTGGCCAAGAGCGCCAGGAGAGTCGAGAGAGTAATTGCTGAGAATTGTTTCCGCAAGTTCAAAGGATGTTCTCGATTGGATTCAGATGCTGATCCACCCTGCGCGTATCGCCAACAAGCTGGTAACGGCCACCACAATCCACAACAAAACGCCCTGGATCAGCGGCCGTGGTCCAACTTTGCGGAGCGCGGCCGGCGACAAGGTTGCACCGATCAGAAATAGCGTGAAGATCAGCATCAATTTTCCCATGTCAGTTAGGAAGTGATAGACGGGTAAGCCCGCCAATAGGTAGGTATTGGCCATCGCTGCCAGGCAGAAAAACAGAATGAACCACGGCCACTGAATGCGAGTCTTGCTGCCCTCTTTCATGGCGGTGGCCACCGTTACCGGAACGATCCAAAGCGCGCGCGCCAGTTTCACTGTGGTTCCGATCGCCAACGCGGGCAATCCGTATTTCGCGCAGGCACCCACCACCGAACTGGTGTCATGGATCGCCAGCGCGGCCCACAATCCAAACTGTGCCTGGGACAACTTCAGCGCCGCCCCGATCGCCGGGAATGTCAGCAGGGCAACCGAGTTCAACAAGAAGATCGTTCCCAGCGAGACCGACATTTCGTCCTCGGTCGCTTTCACCACCGGGCCGACTGCGGCAATTGCGCTGCCTCCGCAGATCGCGGTGCCCGTCGAGATCAGGAAAGCGGCCCTGGGTTCCACTTTTACCAATCGCCCAATCGCGGTGCCCAGGATTAGCGCGAAAGCGATTCCCGCAGCCGTGTACAGGAAGCCGCTACGTCCTGCCTGCAGCACTTGGTGGAGGTTCATTCCGAAGCCGAGGCCTACCACCGCAGCCTGCAATAGGTATTTCGATATCTGACGCGATTCGCCCGGATACGGATGGCTGGCGATGGCCCCGAAGAACAACCCGGCGAGCAATGCAAGCGGTGGCGAGGCCCAGGGCGTCAGACAAAATGCCAAGCCCAGTACAAATAGGATTTTCGATCTCATGTAGGGAGAGCGGACGTATGCAAAACGTTTCCTATTCTACTCAAACAGGTTCGAACGACTGGTCGGGGAGCGATCAGGGCAAAAATTAAATGGGCCCGATGCCAAAGAGCGGTGACGATTCCTTGGCTTCGAGCCCACTCGATCCTGAAATGGATCGGAGGTGATACTTAATGCTAACTCCCCCTGTGGAAATGTCAAGGACAATCGTCGATAACTCGCTGATTTTCTTGGAGTTGCAGCACTCCTACACGGTTCTACAACTCGCTGAAAACACGCCACATCCGGGCTAAGCTTCGCCTCATTCCCTAACCGGAACAAGTCGCTGGCAGTGAGCAGGAATTGATTGCGGTTCTTGATGGCTGTTTCTGTCGATCCTGTGGTAAACGGAATCTCCCGGCATTACGAGCACCAAGCCGATCAGTACTGGCTCGAGGTCATGCACGGACTTGTGCCTGACTTCGGTGGTTATGGTGCGCAATTGTTTCAGATCCTGAGAGAGCGCTCGCTCGACGATCCCAGTGTCGGCAAATTCGCGGAATTCTGGCTGTCGAGCCATCCACCATCCGAGATCGAGTGATTTACGCGCAGACCTGTGATTCATGGAGCGAAGGCCGATCTGCGGAATTTGTGATCGACGCAAAGTGACTCGCCGCACTGCCCAAATCGGGACTTAGAACCTCATGCGAAAGCCCAAGAGTCTCGTTGATTTGCAATCAAGTTCGACGATTTCGGACAGCCGCTCATTGCAGCTGAAACCTTCATTGACTTTGCCGTCGAGCGTCTGTTAAGTTCGATAGTTCCACAGTTTTCCTAGCGCCTCCTGTACGTCTTCAGCCGCTGGAAATCACGAACCAGAAATGGACCCTCTACTCAAACAGGTAGGCGAACTACTGCTCGGCGCAATTCCGACCGCCGTTCTGCTTCTGCTGCTTTACGCGATCTATACCTCCTTGGTCGGCAAGCCCCTGAAGAGGGTTCTGGAACAGCGGCGGGAGCGCACCGAAGGGGCCGTCCTCAAGGCAAGGGCCGATATTGCAGCCGCCGAAGCCAAGACCCAGGAGTACGAGCAGCGCCTGCGCGACGCCCGTTTGGCCATCTTTAAGGTGCAGGAAGCCCGTCGGCAAGCCGCGCAGAAAGCCCGCGCCGCCGCGGTGGCCCAAGCCCGGGAGCGTGCCCTGGGGCAGATTCGTGAGGCCCGCGCTGCGATTGAGCAGGACATGGTTGCCGCGCGACAGTCCTTACAGGGCGAGTCCGAACGCCTGGCGTCAGAGATTATCCGCACCATTCTCAAGCCGGCAGGCGTGGCTCCCGCAGTGGGCGGCCAATCATGACGCGATCGGCCCTTCGGCGTTTCGGCTTGGTTCTGTTGTTTGCCTGCCTCTCGCTGGCTGTTGTCTCGGCCCAGGAAAGTTCGAAGGCCGCTGCCCCCTCGCAGGCGCAACCGGCTGATCAGAAAGCCCAGCAGGAAGCGGCTAAACCCAGCAATCCAGACTCCGCGATTGGCAGTGATCTCGCCAAAGAATCTGAAAAGGCCGTTAAGTCCGAAGAGGGCGAAGAGCATGACGAGAACGCGAAGTTTAAGTATTCGTCCATGGTCACCAAGCTAGGCAAACTCATTGGCGTCGGCCCGACCGGCATGTACTGGGTTTCAATAGCAGCGAATTTCGTCTTTCTGGCGCTGTTCTTCTGGATGCTTCTCAAGTCCAAGCTGCCGCAGATGTTTCGCGACCGGACAACTTCCATCCAGAAGGCCCTGAACGAAGCCAAGGCTGCCAGTGCAGAAGCTTCACGCCGGCTGGGCGACATCGAGGCCCGCCTGTCGAAGCTCGACGTCGAAGTGAACGACATCCGCACCAGTGCGGAGCGCGAGGCGGGCGCCGAGGAAGAGCGCGTGCGCATTGCGGCAGAACAGGACAAGCGCAAGGTAGTCGATTCCGCCGAGGCTGAGATTGCGGCTATCGCCCGCAGTGCTCGCCACGAGTTGAAGAGTTTTGCCGCGGCACTCGCCGTGGATATTGCCTCGCACAAGATCAAAGTAGACGACGACACTGACCATGCGCTGGTACGCCAGTTCGTGAACCATCTCGGAAAGGACGGCGAGTAGCTATGGCCGCAATTGCCAGCCGTTACGCCCGCGCCTTGGTCGAAGTGGTGATCGCCGAGAAGATCGATCCCGCGACCGCGGTGCAGCAGGTGAAAGACATTGTTGCCGCTGTCGCCGAAAGCAAAGATCTGCGCATGGTGTGGGAATCGCCCGCGATTGGCGCGGACCAGAAGCGCTCTGTGCTCGACGCGATTGCGGGACAGTCTGGCACGATCCGGCCCATCCGGAATTTCTTTGCGGTGCTCATCGACCACGGACGCATCCCCATGCTGGCGCAGATTGCGCGGCAGTTTGAGACCGAACTGAACAGCCAGCTTGGATTTGTGGAAGCCGACATCACCAGCTCGCGCCAGCTGTCGTCCGACGAGAAACAGGGTTTGGAGTCGCAGGTCGGACGCACAACCGGGAAGAAAGTGCGGGCACGTTATGGCGAGGATTCCGGGCTTCTGGGGGGAGTGATTGTGCGCGTAGGCAGCACGATTTACGACGGGTCCGTGCGCGGTCAATTGCAGAAGTTGAAGGAACAGCTCTCGAACTCTTAGCAGTAGCAGACTTAGCTTTATCGTTTTCATCAATGGCTGACGGCCAAATTAACCTGTCGGCGGCACCGATTGGCGAGTATTACTGACAACTAGCCACTAGCCGCCGACTACTGGAATCATATGGCGCAGATCAAGGCAGACGAGATCACCAAGCTCATCCGCGAGCAGATCGACAACTACGAAACCAAGATTGCCGTCGATGAAGTCGGCACGGTCATGTCCGTGGGCGACGGTATCGCCCGCGTTTACGGACTCGACAAAGTCATGGCCGGCGAGCTGCTCTCTTTCCCGCACAATGTCGCGGGACTCGCCATGAACCTGGAAGAAGACCAGGTCGGCACCGTACTTTTGGGAGACTACACCGAAATTCAAGAGGGTGACGAGGTCAAACGCACCGGCAAGATCATGAGCGTGCCTGTAGGCGATGCAATGATCGGCCGCGTGGTCAACGGACTCGGCGTGCCTATCGACGACAAGGGCCCCATCAGCACCGACAAGTTCAATGCGGTGGAGCGCCTGGCGCCCGGCGTCATCGATCGTCAGCCCGTGAAAGAGCCCATGGCCACCGGATTGAAGGCCATCGACTCCATGATTCCCATCGGCCGCGGCCAGCGCGAATTGATCATTGGCGACCGCCAGACCGGCAAGACCGCGGTCGCGCTCGACGCCATCATCAATAGCAAGGGACGCGACCTGATTTGCATTTATTGCGCCATCGGACAGAAGCGCTCGTCAGTCGCGCAAGTGGTGAAGACGCTGGAAGACTACGGTGCGATGGAATACACCATTGTGGTGTCCGCTTCCGCGTCCGATCCCGCCCCAATGCAGTACATCGCGCCCTACGCCGCGTGCGCTATTGGAGAGTACTTCCGTGATAGCGGCCGTCACGCGCTCTGCATCTACGACGATCTTTCCAAGCATGCAGTTGCTTACCGCGAGATCTCGCTGCTGTTGCGCCGTCCGCCGGGACGCGAAGCCTATCCCGGAGACGTGTTCTATCTCCATTCGCGCCTGCTGGAGCGCGCCTCCAAGCTGAGCAACGATCTGGGCGGCGGTTCGCTGACCGCCCTGCCTATCATCGAAACCCAGGCAGGTGACGTTTCGGCTTACATTCCGACCAACGTAATTTCCATTACCGATGGCCAGATTTATCTCGAAACCGATCTGTTCAACTCCGGCGTGCGTCCGGCTGTGAACGTCGGCCTATCGGTCAGCCGTGTAGGCGGCAGCGCCCAGATTAAGGCCATGCGCCAGGTTGCCGGAACCCTCCGGCTCGACCTCGCGCAGTACCGCGAACTGGCGGCTTTCTCGCAGTTCGGAAGCGACCTCGACAAGGCGACGCAAGCGCAGCTTGCCCGCGGCGGGCGACTGACGGAAATCTTGAAGCAGGGACAATACCAGCCGTTGTCGTTCTCCAAGCAGATTCTGATCATTTACGCCGGAACCCAGGGCCTGCTCGACGACATGCCCGTCGAACAGTTGCGTGAGTTCGAAAAAGGGCTCAACGCCTACGTGGATACCAGTAACCCCGGTGTGCTGCGAGCCATCGAAGAGAAGAAGATTCTCGACGACGAACTGCGAGCTGACCTGACCAAGACCATCAAGGAATACAAAGACCGTTTTGCCAGCGAGCGTCAGGCGGCGGCGGCAGTGAGCGCATAACCACTCATGGCAAACGTACTCGATCTTCGGCGTCGTATCCGCAGCGTGAAGAACACGCGCCAGATCACCAAGGCCATGAAGATGGTCTCGGCGGCCAAGTTGCGCCGCGCCCAGGAACGCACTCTGGCGGCCCGTCCGTTCTCCCAGATGCTGACCAACCTTCTGCAGTCGGCGATCAGCCGCGCCGAGCTGGTCGATCCGGACACCGGTCAACCGATCCATCCCCTACTCCGCAACCGGCTCCCCGAAAAGACGGTGATGATCATCGTGGTAACCGGCGATCGCGGACTCGCGGGAGCTTTCAATTCCAACGTGCTGAAGGCCCCGCTTAGATTTGTGGACTATCTCGAGGGCAAGAACATCGATGTCGAGGCCGTCGGCCGCAAGGGGCGCGATTTTCTGCGGCGCCGGTTCCCGGTTGTGAAGCCTGATGCCACCGAGCGTGCCGGACGCATACAGATTGTCGGCGAGCACCTCAGCCTGCTCGGCAACGTGAACTACGACGCAGTCGAGGAGATGGCGAACAGCATCATCAAGCGCTACTGCAACGAGCAGATCGATGGAGTGTACCTGATCTTCAACGAATTCAAGTCGGTGATCTCCCAACGGGTCATCGTGGAGCGCATTCTTCCCGTACAGGAAATTGGCCGCCGCGAGGTTACCCAGGCGGAAGAATTGACCAAAGAAGCGCGCGAACGCATGGGGGAAGCGGCACGTACGGCGGGCGTAAGCCTGCAGGCTGCGGAAACCACTGAGTTGGAACGCGAGGCGATCAAGTTTGGCACCGCTCCAGTGGATTACATCTACGAGCAGCCGCCCGAGGAATTGTTGAACGATCTGCTGCCGCGCTATGTCGCGATCCAGATCTATCAGGCGATGTTGGAGTCGGTAGCGGCGGAACACGCCGCCCGCATGACCGCGATGGATTCCGCGACCAACAACGCCAACGATGTGATCGACTCGCTCACGCTGACCCTGAACCGGGTCCGCCAGGCGGCGATCACCAAGGAAATTATCGAGATCGTCAGCGGCGCGGCGGCTCTTTAGCAGAGATTTTGACGCCGAATTGCGGGCTTAGAAAGAAACTTGAATTAAGTCGGTTTCACTGGCCACTGGCAACTGGCAACTGGACTCATAATGGCTGAAAATATCGGACACATCATTCAGATCGCAGGTCCCGCCGTGGACGTGCAATTCACCGAGCACAACCTGCCGCCTATCTACTCGGCGCTGCGGGTGGTGAGCGATGGCTTTAACGTCCCTGCTCCCATCAACGTAATCCTGGAAGTCGAGCAGCAGCTCGGCGAAGGCCGCGTGCGCTGCGTCGCCATGGAGCCCACCGACGGCATGGTGCGCGGCATGAAGGCCATCGACCTCGGCGGCCCGATTACCATGCCGGTGGGCATGGGCACGCTCGGTCGCGTGCTCAACGTCATTGGCGAGCCCGTGGACAAGCTGGGACCGGTGAAGCACACCAAGCGGCTGCCCATCCATCGGCAGGCCCCTGCTTTTGACGAGCAGTCCACCACCGCGGAGATGTTCGAGACCGGCGTCAAGGTCATCGACCTCATCCAGCCATTCTTGAAGGGGGGCAAGATCGGCCTGTTCGGCGGCGCGGGCGTCGGCAAGACCGTCGTCATCATGGAACTCATCAACAACGTGGCCCTGCAGCACGGCGGATTCTCGGTATTCGCCGGCGTGGGCGAGCGCACCCGTGAGGGCAACGACCTCTGGCTCGAAATGCAGGAGTCGGGCGTGGTCAACATCAAGGAGCCGGAGAAATCCAAGGCCGCGCTGATCTACGGCCAGATGACCGAGCCTCCCGGAGCGCGTCTGCGGGTGGCGCTCTCGGCCCTCACCGTCGCGGAATACTTCCGCGACGAGGAAGGCTCCGACACGCTGCTGTTCATCGACAACATATTCCGCTTCACCCAGGCGGGTTCGGAAGTTTCCACTCTGCTGGGCCGCATGCCTTCGGCTGTGGGATACCAACCCAATCTGGCCAGCGAAATGGGTGAGTTGCAAGAGCGCATCACGTCCACTAAGAAGGGTTCCGTCACTTCGGTGCAGGCGGTTTACGTGCCGGCCGACGACTTGACCGATCCCGCTCCCGCGACCACGTTCGCTCACCTCGACGCCACCACCGTGCTCTCACGCCAGATTTCGGAGCTCGGCATTTATCCCGCAGTCGACCCCTTGGCGTCCACCTCGCGCATTCTCGATCCGCGCGTGGTCGGCGATGCGCACTACAACTGCGCGCAGGCGGTGAAGCGCGTCCTGCAAAGCTACAAGGACCTGCAGGACATCATCGCAATTCTCGGTATCGACGAACTCAGCGAAGACCAGAAACTCACCGTGTCGCGTGCCCGCAAGGTACAGAAGTTCCTCTCACAGCCGTTCTTTGTGGCCGAACAGTTCACCGGTCTCAAGGGCCGCTACGTGAAGATTGAAGACACCGTGCGCAGTTTTCAGGAAGTTGTTGACGGCAAGCACGACGACATTCCTGAGCAGGCCTTCTACATGAAGGGTTCGATTGACGAAGTGTTGGAAGCTGCCGAAAAGATGAAGGCCACCGCATAGACGCCATGGCTGATACCTTCCAACTCGAAATCGTCACGCCCGACAAGCTGGTGGCGAAGGAAACTGCCGACGAGGTGCAGATCCCAGGCAAGGCGGGATACATGGACGTTTTGCCGGGCCATGCTCCGCTGATTACCGAATTGATGATCGGCGAAATTACTTACAAGTCCGGTGGGAACACTCACCATCTGTCGGTCGCCTGGGGATTTGCCGAGGTGTTGCCCGACAAAGTCACCATCCTGGCGCAGACCGCTGAGCGTGCCGAAGACATCGACGTGAAGCGGGCACAGGAAGCCAAGGCGCGCGCCGAGGCAGCGCTGGCCAGGGCTGAGGCCGACCTCGACTATGATGCGACCCTTAACGCGATAAAACGCGCCGAAGTCCGCCTCGCGGTGGCTGCAAAAGCGGGCTCAGCCACAACACGTTAGCTCAGTTGTCGGATTGGATCGCGCGCCGGATGGACTCTGGCGCGTTTTGGTTTTGATGGGCGGGCCGGGTGCTGCGTTGCGTCAGGGCACGACTTCATTCGTGCCATACCGAGTATCATGTGCGAAAGGGCTTCAGGCCCTGGCAGGTCGAAGGATGGGCGCTCAAACTCTAGCATCGATCGTTGCGAATCCCATTCCATGGGGCACAATCACAGCCGTCGTCCTTGGCGTCTTCATAAGCTGTGCGCTTCTGGGTTGGGTCATGTGGCGAGTGGCCAAGGATTCCGAGAGGATGGAACGGGATCCGAAGTTTCGCGCGCGTAAGCTGCTGGGAGGCGCAATTCTATATGGAGTGAGCCTTACTTATGCAGTTTTGCTGGTTGTGACCGGCCGAGCTCCAGTTTGGTGTCTGGCCTTTTCCCCAATTCCGCTCTGTTACATTTGGGTGTATTTGAAAGCGGCGAGGGACGCAAAGGCACCGCCGAAGTCTTAGCGGTGAATGCGATACATCCGTCGCGAGAAACACCGACGCGCCGGATGCCCTCCGGCGCGCCTTTTCTGACAACTGACAACTTAAAATCTGATCGCCTTCGCCACCTCGACCGCCTCGATCTTGCGCAAGTCTTGCAAGACCGCCTCGCTGACTTCGCTATCCACCTGCACCACGGACACTGCCTCGCGCGGTTCCTTCGCCTGCTCGCTACGTCCCAGTGAGAAGTTGGCGATATTCACCGTGTGTTGCCCGAGCACCGTTCCCACACGCCCGATCACGCCGGGTACGTCGCGATTGCGCATGTAAATGATGTTGCCCTGCAGTGGCGCTTCGACATCGATTTCATCGATCCGCAGCAGACGAGGCGATGTGCCGTGTAGTACCGTTCCAACGACCGTGTGCTCCTTCTGCCCAGTCTTCAGGCGGACGGTCAGCACATTGCCCGCCGACCCACGAGGTGACGGCGACTTCTTGCGCTCGTTCACTCGGATGCCCCGCTCCTCGGCGATGGAAGCTGCATTCACCAGGTTGGCTTTCTCGTGCGCCATCTGGTTGAGCACACCCGCCACGGCTGCGTTGCGGATCAGGTCGGTCTTCCAGTCACAAATATCTCCGCTGTAGCCGATGCCGATCTCTTCCACGTTGCTCTCACCGGACTGTGCCAGGAACGCCCCCAGGCGCTCGGCCAGCCCGATGAAGGGCAGCATCTCCTCGTACTCTTCAAACGTCACCGAGGGCACGTTCACGGCGTTCTGGATCACGCCCTTCAACAGGTACTCGCGGACCTGCATCGCGATTTGCACGCCCACTGCGTCCTGTGCCTCGTTGGTCGAACCTGCGATGTGTGGGGTCAGGATTACGTTGGGAGCGGACTGATAAGGCGAGTCCTTCAACGGCTCGGCGCGGAACACATCCAGGGCCGCTCCGCCCAGTTGCCCCGATTGCAGTGCTGCCACAACCGCGGCATCGTCAAGCAACTCACCGCGTGCACAGTTCACCAACCGAACACCCTTCTTCATCTTCGCGATGTTGGCGGCGTTGATCATGCCCTGCGTCTGCGGCGTGAGTCCGACATGCAGAGTGATGTAGTCAGACTTCGCGAACAACTCGTCCAGCGGAACCAGGGTGATCTGCAATTGTTGCGCGAAGCTGAAGGCGACGTAAGGATCGTGCGCCACGATTTTCATCCCAAACGCGACCGCGCGCTTGGCCACCTCGACGCCTATCTTTCCCAGTCCCACGATGCCCAGGGTTTTGCCTTTCAGCTCGGTGCCCTGCAGAGACTTCTTCTCCCATTTCCCGGCGTGCGTCGA
>Ga0207926_1000040_pt1 | contig 59317 bp, 62 predicted proteins | sample NGESurdeep072012_8_FD_184454 | JGI IMG/M metagenome (GOLD analysis project Ga0207926, IMG submission 184454) | Arctic peat soil microbial communities from Barrow, Alaska - NGEE Surface sample 210-1 deep-072012 (SPAdes) | ecosystem: Environmental > Terrestrial > Soil > Wetlands > Peat ...
TCTCGCCCTTGCCATCCTGCTGCTCACCTGGTACGCGGGCACGCTGCTGGGTTTCTTCACCAGGCCTCCGGTCAACGCGCTGTTCCAGTACGCCGGCGGTTCTAACCGCTTCCAATCGTTTGGCCTTGGAGAGGTGACGCTCAAGGACAGCGTTTACTTCCTCAGCCTGGGGCTGGCCGCGCTGTTCCTCACGACGCGGCTGCTCGATGCGAGGCGTTGGCGGTGAGTCGCCGAATGCGCTCGGGGTCCGCCAGCTTACTGGTGACCGCGCTGGCGCTCGTAGCGCTGGTCGTTTTGAACGTGGTCGCGTCGCGAATTACGCTGTCCTGGGACCTCACCCACAGCGGGCTTAACACACTTGCGCCCCAGTCGGTCCTTGCCGCCAAGCGCCTGGATGCGGACCTGCTCGTGATCGGGCTTTTCAGAACCGCGGCCGGTAACGGACAGACCGAAGCGGAGGCCCTTGTCGGGTTGTACCAGGCCCAGAGTCCGCGGATCGTCTACCGCAGCGAGAGCTTCGACACCGACGTCGCCGACGTCCGCAAGTACTCGGTCCAGGAACCGAACACCTTGGTGCTCGACTACCGGGGGAAGACGCAGCTCCTGACCTCGGCGCTGCAGACCGAGCAGGACCTCACATCGGCCTTGCTGAAGCTCGAGTCGGACCGCGTTCCGGTGGTGTGCTGGGCGGCGGGACTGGGTGGGCGCAGTCGATCGGACACGAGCCAGGCGGGCTATTCGAGCGTGGGAGACATCCTTGCCAGGAACAACTTCGAGACTAGGGACCTGCTCATGGCCGGCTTGACGACCATCCCCGCTGATTGCGACGAGGTGGTTCTGATCGCCCCCGCGGTCCCGCTCTCGGCGGCCGCCGTCAAGGCGGTGGGAGATTACCTGGCTGCCGGAGGCGGCCTGCTCATCGCAGGAGACCCATGGAGCCAGACGCCCGCTGCCGCCGTCTCGTTGAACGACGTGCTGAAGCCATACGGGCTCGGGTTCTCGGGAGCGCTGATCGTCGAGCTCGACACATCGCGAGCCGTCAATAACCCAATAGTTCCCGCCAATTTCGCCTATGGGAGCTCGCCGATCACGCGAGATATCCAGGGCTTTGAGTCGGTCTTTCCCGAAACGACGGCCATCACCGGCACACCAGATCCCTCCGCGACGGCGGTCGTGATCGCATCGACGACCAGCCGCTCGTATGCGATCAGTACGCCACGCCAGGACCTGACTCGTCAAAGTGCCGACACCTCGGGGCCATTTGTGATCATGGAGACGCTCGAGGTGCCGGCTGGGCAGAAGAAGGCTCGGCTCGCCATTGTCGGGACGACTGGTTACGCAGCAAACGTGGCCATGCCACCTAACCTCAACACCGCCAACCTCGAGCTCGCCCTCGGCACTTTCCAGTGGCTGGCGCGGGAGGATTCCTTGATCTCGCTGCCGCCCAAGCCGCCCCGCGCCCTACCGCTCACTCTGACCCAGCAGGACCAGGGGACGGTGATCTTCATCACCATCTTCCTGATGCCCGGCCTGGTCGTGTTCGGGGGCGTCCTGGTCTGGTGGCGCCGGCGCCTTGTCCGATAGCAAAACTCCAGTTCGATTAACCTAACGCTCCGCGGCATTGCGGCCGCGCGGCCCGAGGGCGACGCGACATTTCATGGAGGGCTAGTGGATCCAAATACAGTCTGGTTCGGCGTGGCCGGCGGGCTTGCCGCGGTGCTTTTTGCCGTCGTTCTGATCTTTCTCGTCTTGCGCATGCCACCCGGAAACGAGCGCATGCGAGAGATCTCGGCGGCGATCCAGGAAGGCGCCTCCGCCTATCTGAACCGCCAGTACACGGTGATCGCGATCATCGGCGTGATCATCGTGATCGTCATCGGTCTGTTCATCAACTGGACCACCGCCGCGCTCTTCATTGTCGGCGCCGTCCTGTCCGCATCGGCTGGTTACGTCGGCATGAATATCGCTGTGCGGTCCAACCTGCGTACGGCTGAGGCTGCGCGCGGCGGGCTCAACCAGGCCCTGCAGGTGGCATTTCGCGGCGGCGCCGTGACCGGGTTCATGGTCGTCGGCCTCGGGCTGCTTGGCGTTTCCGCCGCCTACCTCGTCTTCAAGAACCCGGACGCCCTCGTTGGCCTCGCTTTCGGCGCCAGCCTCGTCTCAGTGTTCGCTCGATTGGGCGGCGGCATCTACACGAAGGCGGCGGACGTAGGCGCCGACCTGGTGGGAAAGGTGGAGGCCGGCATCCCCGAGGACGATCCACGGAACCCGGCGGTGATCGCGGACAACGTGGGCGACAACGTCGGCGACTGCGCTGGCATGGCCGCCGACCTGTTCGAGACCTACGCCGTGACGATGATCGCCGCGATGCTCCTGGGCTCCCTGCTCTTCAAGAACCAGGTCGGCTGGGTGATCTACCCGCTCCTGCTTGGCGCAGTGAGCGTGGTCGGCTCGATCGTGGGCGCATTCTTCGTCCGCATCTTCAATCCGAACTGGATCATGGGCGCCCTGTACTCCGGCCTCCTCGTCGCGGTCGGTATCGCGGTCGTCGGCTTCTGGTTTGTCACTCAGTACATGAAAGGCAACGGCTACCTACCGGCGGGCGGTGGCGTGAGCGATCCCAACAACCTGTTCTTCGCCGCATTGATTGGAGTGGTGACGACGGTTCTGATCGTGGCCATCACGGAGTTTTTCACCGAGACCGCCTACTGGCCCGTCCACCTCATTGCCAAGGCGTCGGTGACGGGACACGCAACCAACATCATCGCGGGTCAGGCAATCGGCATGATGGCCACCGCTCTGCCCGTGCTGGTGATCGGGATCAGCATCCTTTCGGCCTATGCGCTCGGTGGCCTGTACGGCATCGCCACCGCCGCAGTCGCAATGCTCTCCATGACCGGGATCATCGTCGCCATCGACTCCTACGGGCCGATCACCGACAACGCGGGCGGCATCGCCGAGATGGCCAATCTCCCGCCAGAGGTGCGTACCGTCACGGACCGGCTGGACGCCGTCGGCAACACGACCAAGGCCGTGACGAAGGGATACGCAATCGGGTCGGCCGGCCTGGCCGCGCTCGTCCTCTTCTCCTCATACACGCAGGAGCTCGCGCGCGCGGGTCATGCGACCAAGTTCGAGCTCTCGGATCCACTCGTGATCGTCGGCCTGTTCCTCGGCGGAATCCTGCCGTTCCTGTTCGGTTCGCTCGCCATGCTGGCGGTAGGCCGCGCGGGTGGCCTGGTGGTCGAGGAGGTGCGGCGCCAGTTCCGCGAGATCAAGGGAATCATGGAAGGCACCGGCAAGCCCGAGTACGGCACCGCAGTGCGCATCGTGACGGCCGCCGCTCAGCGCGAGATGATCCTGCCGGGCGTCATTCCGGTGATCGCGCCGCTGGCGGTCGGCTTCATCCTCGGCCCGCGAGCCCTCGGCGGAATGCTTCTGGGCGCCATCGTGACCGGGTTGTTCCTCGCCATTCAGATGACGAGCGGCGGTGCGGCCTGGGACAACGCCAAGAAATACATCGAGGAGGGCCACCTGGGCGGCAAGGGATCGGAGGCGCACAAGGCTTCGGTGACCGGCGACACGGTCGGAGACCCGAACAAGGACACCGCCGGACCGGCCATCAACCCGATGATCAAAGTGATCAATATCATCGCCATCCTGATCGCCGGAACGGTCGCAACCAACTACCTGATCCACTAGCCGGACCGGCGGTAGACTCGTCCTGGGGTGGACGACTACCAGAAGGAGATCGCCGACCTCGAAACGCAGGTCGGGCGGCTGGTCGAGGAGGAGGGTGACGCCCGGACCATCGCGGAGCTGACGATGCAGCTGGAGATCCTGAAGGCTATCTATGCCCGCGTCATCGACCTTCACACGCGGGGCCTCAAGGACGAGGGCCTTCGGTACGGCTTGCGCATCCAGGGCTACGGGGATTGGACGATCGATAATGTCTACGCGTTTGTGTACGAACGGTCCGTGGAGCTCGAGCCCAGGGCACACAGCGCCTTCGTCGGGGGCATCAAGGCCGCCGATTTCGCTCTGATGCTCAATCCGTAAGAGAGGAGGCTGCATGGAAACCCCGCTGACGCCACTGGAGTTCGCGCGACGCGCACGCAAGCTGTACGGGGCCCGGGAGGGCGTCGTCGACGGAGACCTCCGCCTCACGTATGAGCAGTTCTTCGACCGGTGCGACCGCTGGTCGGCAGCATTGCAGGGGATGGGCGTGAGGAAGGGCGACCGGGTCGCCTACATCGCACCGAACACCCACGAGCAGCTCGAATCCTTCTATGCCGTGCCTCAGATCGGCGCCGTGCTGGTGCCGATCAACTACCGCCTGACCGCTGAGGATTTCGTTTACATCACCTCGCATTCGGGCGCCAAGATTCTGTGCGTCCATCCGGATTATCTCGACGCCGTCGACGGAGTTCGCGACCAGCTGGGCGGCGTGCAGCAATTCGTGAGCCTGGGGAGTGCCGGCGGCAGAAAAGGATGGACCGAGTACGAAGCCGCTGTTGCGTCTGCGAAACCGGACTACGAGCGCCCCGATATCGCCGAGACCGACCTCCTCACCATCAACTACACCAGCGGCACGACCGCAAAGCCGAAGGGCGTGATGATCACGCACCGGAACGCGTGGGCCAACGCCGTCGGCACGCTGGTCCATTTCCATATCACGGTCGGCGACCGCTACCTCTGGACTCTGCCCATGTTCCACGCGAACGGATGGACTTTCGTGTGGATCATCACCGCTGTCGGTGGTACGCACATCTGCCTGCCGAAGGTGGAACCGGCTCGAGTCTTCGAGCTGGTCCGCACAGAGAAGGTCGGCTGGCTTTGCGCCGCGCCGACCATCCTGATCGCGCTCGCCAACGCCCCCGCCGACATGCGGCGTGACGTGCCGAAAGGCGTGCAGGTCATCACAGCGGGAGCGGCGCCCGCCGCCGCGACGATCGAGCGCATGGAAGGTGATCTCGGTTGGGAGGTGACGCAGGTCTACGGGCTGACCGAGACCGCCCCCTTTATCACCATCTGCGAGCCACGGCCCGAGCACAAGAAGCTGGGCGCCACCGAGTTGGGGATCATCAAGGCAAGGACCGGTGTCGAGCTGATCACCTCAGGCGAGCTGCGCGTCGTGGACGACGGGAAAGATGTGCCCGCGGACGGCAAGTCGCTCGGAGAGATCATCGCGCGCGGCAACGTGATCATGCAGGGCTACTACAACGACCCCGAGGCGACCAAGAAGGTCATGGGTGACGGTTGGTTCCACACAGGCGATGCCGCCGTGCTGCACCCGGACGGATACGTCGAGATCCGAGACCGGATCAAGGACGTGATCATCAGCGGGGGAGAGAACATCTCGAGCCTGGAGGTCGAGGGTGTTCTGCTCCGCCACCCGGCGGTGCAGGAGGCGGCGATCGTCGGGCTTCCGCACGAAAAGTGGGGCGAGGCCCCGCACGCTTATGTGGTTCTGAAGGCCGGCGCTACGGCGACCGAACCCGAGCTGATCGCGTACACGCGTGAGCGGCTGGCGCACTTCAAGGCGCCGCACAGCGTGACGTTCGTGCAGGAGCTGCCGAAGACGGCGACGGGCAAGATCCAGAAGTACGTGCTGAGAAAGGGAGCAGCGGCGGTCGTCCGGCAGTAGCGGTTACGGCGAAGGCCCGAACTTAGCGGTCGGTGGGATGGTGACTATGCGCCCGTCATCGCCCCGCACGATTTGCCAGTTGCCCTCGTGCACCATCCAGTGATGCCGGTAGCAGAGCAAGGTCAGGTTGGGCGGATCATTGGTGCCACCATGGAACCAGTGCTGGATGTGGTGTCCGGAGGTCCAGCTCGCCGGCCGCTCGCAACCAGGCCAGGTGCAGCCCCGGTCGCGGATGTTGAGCGCTTTGCGCGCCGGCCCCGAGATCGTCCGCTTGGCCCGCCCGACGTCGATCACCGCCGACCCGGAGTCGAGCAAGATGCGGGTGACCGACGCGTCGCAAGCGAGCCTTTCGACGGTCTTCGAGGAGACCGGAACAGAGGAGAACTCCATATCCGCGGCCGGCGCGCCCGGGAGCCCGAGCAGCGTCTCGAGCGAGGCGGTGACCTGCAGATGAGTGCGCTGGGATCCCTGCTGCGGAATCAAACCGCTATCCAAAACATGCATGGCCATATCGACCATGGCGTCAGCGAGGCGCTTCTCCCGAGTGCGGTCGTCATGAGCGCCTGACTTCCGCGCCAGCGGCTCGAACGCAGTCCGCAGCGCGGCCCCACCTTCGGGATCGAAGATGCCAGTCAGCTGGACGCTCCCGTCTTCACCTGTGCTGATCCAGAGCATGCGGTTCTCCACCTGGGTTGCCTGCTCGGCCTCAAAGCCTTTGCGGTCGGCCGAGTGCCGGTAGTGCTGGCACGTGTAGTAGAACTTGCCCGGCGAGCTCTCCCTCGCCTTGGCGAGCAGTAGAGCCTCGTCGAACTTGCTTCCCACCGAGTTCGCCGTCCTGGCCATCGCCTTCAGATGAGCGAACCCAATCGCACCTTCCAAAACCGCCTGGTGGCTTTCGGGCAATCCCTCCAGCTTCTTGCCGACCGCGATCAGGTCGGCGGCAACAGTGCTCGTCTGGTGGCAGTTGAGCCGGATCCAGTCGATGGCTGTGGCATAGCCCTGCATGTCGTACTCGTTGCTGGCGGCAAACCGAGCTGCCAATGAAGAGGCGTTGAGAAGCAGAACATCCACCTGTCGGAGCGTCTGCCGGAGCTCTTCTCCGACCTCGGCAGCGGAGACCGAAGCCTGCACGTCTTGCGTCGCGAGCATAGAAACAGACTACCAAACATACGTTCGCTTGTCAAGAGAATTGACCCAAATAGTTGCGCAAAATGCGCTCCCACTCCCAGCCCCGATCCCGACCACCCAGCCCAGCCACCACTCCCTCTTCCCAGCCCTTCGAACGGGTGGCCTCACTCCCAGCGTGGCTTGAAAACTACACTGACGAATGGAGATGGGGAGGCTGGAGCTGCCGGACCGCTACAACGTCGGCGCCGACCTTCTCGAGCGCAACCTCGAAGCAGGTCGCGGGAGCAAGATCGCGATCCACTCCGCGACCAAAGACCTCACATATACCGAACTCTTCAACCTCTCCTGCGGCGCGGCCGCAGCTCTCCGCGACCTCGGCGTGAGGCGCGAGGAGCGCGTCCTGATCGTCGCCTACGACGGCCCCGGGTGGGTCGCCGCCTTCCTCGGCGCGATCCGCCACGGCGCCATCCCCGTCCCCGTCAACCCGCTGCTCCAGCGCAGCGAGGACTACGACCACTTCATCGAGGACTCTCTCGCCCGCGTCGTGGTCGTAGACGCCAACACCGAGGAGAAGCTCAAGCCCGCCGCCGCCCGCTCCGACATTGCACCCCGCCTCCTTCGCGCCGACCAGATCAAGGCCGGCCCCGAGGTCGCGACCGCACCGACTCGCAAAGACGACATGGCGTTCTGGCTCTACAGCTCCGGCTCGACCGGCAAGCCGAAGGCCGTGGTCCACCTCCAGCACGACATCCCGTACACATGCGTCACCTACGGCGAGCAGGTGCTCGGCATCAAGGAGCAGGACATCACCTTCTCGACCACCGGACTTTTCCACGCGTATGGGTTCGGCAACAACCTGACCATGCCGTACTGGGTCGGTGCCTCGACCGTTCTCCACGCCGGGCGCAACACGCCGGCGACGGTCCTGGACACGATCGAGAAGCGCCGCCCGACACTCTTCTTCTCCGCGCCAACCCTCTACAACACGATCCTCAACTTCGAAGGTGCGAAAACCCGCGACCTCTCCTCGATCCGCCACTGCGTCGCGGCCGCCGAGGCGCTCCCTGCCGAAGTCTGGCGGCGCTGGAAGGATGCCTTCGGGCTGACCATCCTCGACGGCGTCGGCTCGACCGAGATGCTCCACATCTATTGCTCGAACCGGCTCGACGAGGTGCGGCCAGGGTCCAGCGGCAAGCCCGTCCCAGGCTACGAGCTGAAAATCCTCGATGACGCCGGCCGGCCCGTCGCGCAAGGCGAGGCAGGCGACCTCCATGTCAAAGGCGACAGCGCGCTCGCGCTCTACTGGGCCCAGCATGAGAAATCCAAGCGCTCGATCCTCGGCGAGTGGTTCGTCACTGGCGACCGCTATCGGGTCGACGCGGATGGCTTCTACTGGTACGAAGGGCGTTCCGACGACATGATCAAGGTCGGTGGTCTCTGGGTCTCGCCGATCGAGATCGAGTCCGTGCTCCTGGAGCATCCGGCCGTCGCCGAAGGCGCCGTGGTTGGCATCGAAGTCGAAGGCTTCATGAAGATCAAGGCATTCGTGATCGTCAAAGGAGACCACGCTCCCGGCGATGCGCTGGCGGCCGAGCTGCAGGAGCACTGCAAAGCACGCCTCCAGCGATTCCAGTTCCCGCACCTGATCGAGTTCGTGCCCGAGCTGCCCAAGACGGTGACCGGCAAGATCCAGCGGTACAAGCTCCGCGAGCAGGCTCCCGAGGCGGCACCCGCCTGATGGCTGTGAAGATCGCCGTTCTGCCATGCGATGGCGCCGGAAAGGAAGTCGTCCCCGAAGCGATCAAGGTTCTCCGCGCCGCGGGTGCCGAATTCGAGTTCGAGGAGTTCGACGTCAACGCGGACCAGTACATGCGCACCGGCGAGCCGATACCCGCGTCGGTCTGGAAGGAGCTCATGCGCGCGGACTCCATCCTGTTCGGAGCGGTTGGCGATCCGCGCGTCAACGATGCCGCGTATCTCGCGGGCGTGCTGTTGAGGCTGCGCTTCGAGCTCGATCTCTACGTCAATCTGCGCCCAGCCAGGCTCTACGACGACCGCCTCTCACCGCTGCGCCGCGAGGACAGGCGAAAGATGGACCTGCTGATCGTGCGCGAGAACACCGAGGGCCTCTACGTGGGGATGGGTGGACGGTTCAAGCGCGGTACTGAGGACGAGGTCGCGATCCAGGAGGACCTCAACACCTACAAGGGGGTGACCCGGATCATCGACTACGCCTTCGGAGTTGCCGGGCGCGAGGTGGTCATGGTCGACAAGTCGAACGCCATGACGTATGCGGGTGCCTTGTGGCAAGAGCGGTGGAAGGCGGTAGCCGCGAAGCATCCGAAGGTCAAGACGCGCCATCTCTACGTGGACGCGGCCGCAATGCAGCTGGTCCGGGACCCGACCCAGTTCGACGTGATCGTCACCGGCAACCTCTTCGGCGACATCCTGTCCGACCTGACGGCGGAGCTCATCGGCGGAATGGGCATCGCGCCCTCGGGGAACATCAATCCCGAGACGAAGCGCGGACTGTTCGAGCCGGTGCACGGCACCGCCCCGGACATCGCAGGCCGCGGCCTCGTCAACCCGATCGGAGCGATCTTGAGCGCTTCTATGATGGTGAGACACCTGGGTCATTCCGATATGGCGAAAGCGATCGAGGGCGCGGTCGAATCGGCCATTCGCGCGGGCGAGTGCACGCGCGATCTGGGCGGCAACCTGTCGACAGGTGAGTGCGGAGACGCCGTCGCGAAAAGGCTGAGGGACTAGTACAGAGATGGGCATGACGATGACCGAGAAGATCCTGGCTCGCGGAGCCGGTCGCGACAGCGTGCGTCCCGGCGACCTCGTGCTGGCCAAGGTCGACTTTGCGATGGGCCACGACCTCACCATCCCGCCCGCCGGCCGGATCATGCGCGAGCAGATGGGTGCGGAGAAGATCTGGGATCCGGAGCGTGTCGCGGTCACGCAGGACCATTTCCAACCAGCGAAGGATGCGGCCAGCGCGACACTCGGCCGGCTGACACGTGAGTTCTCGCGGGACATGGGCATCAAGTGGTATTTCGAGGTGGGGCAGGGTGGCATCTGCCACACGGTGCTACCTGAGAACGGCCTCGTGCTTCCCGGCGAGCTGGTCGTCGGGGCCGATTCGCACAGCTGCACCTACGGTGCGCTCAACAATTTCGCGACGGGCATCGGGTCGACCGACCTCGCGTGCGTTTTCGCGCTGGGCGAGCTGTGGTTCCGCGTGCCGGAGACGCTCAAGTTCGTCTATCACAACCGCCTCAAGGAGTGGGTCGAGGCGAAGGACCTGATCCTTTACGTGATCGGCCAGATCGGAGTGGACGGCGCCCGCTCGAAAGCGATGGAGCACACGGGCGAGGCCCTGCGGCACATCGACATGGAAGCCCGCCTGACGATGACCAACATGGCGATCGAAGCAGGCGCCAAGAACGGGATCATGGACTTCGACGAGGTGACCAGGGAGTACCTCGACGGGCGTGCGAAACGGCCTTACACGCCGGTCAGCTCCGACGCCGACGCCGAGTACGAGAAGGTCTTCGAGTTCGACGCGGAGAAGGTCGAGCTCGGTGTTGCGAGACCGATGTCGCCTGACAACTATTCGCCGCTTTCGGAGGTTGCGGGCACGAGACTCGACCAGGTGTTCATCGGGTCCTGCACCAACTCGCGGATCACCGACCTGCGCCGCGCCGCCGCGGTGCTCGACGGGCACAAGGTCGCGCCGGGCGTGCGGCTGATCATCACGCCGTCCTCGCACCAGGTCGCCATCCAGGCCGAGAAGGAAGGGCTGATCGGCATCTTCCTCGCCAGCGGAGCGGCCTGGACCACGGCCACCTGCGGCGCGTGCCTCGGCGGACACATGGGCGTGCTCGGTGAGGGAGAGGTTTGTCTCAGCACGACCAACCGCAACTTCCCCGGCCGCATGGGCCACCCGAAGGCGCTGGTCTATCTGTCCAACCCTGCGGTGGCCGCGGCAAGCGCGGTGACCGGCGTGATCACGCACCCGAAAGAGGTGCTCAAGAAGATGCCGGTGGGGATCGCGTGAACAAACTTAAGCCCCTCACCCCTCAATCCCTGCGCGCAAGGCGGCGCTGAGGATGGGACTTACTGATTGCTCCCCGAGGGGGAGAGGGTGCCTATGACACTCCCGAAGGTGATACGCGGGCGAGCTTGGAAGTTCGGCGCCAACATCGACACCGACCAGATCATCCCGGCCAAATACGCGATCTACTCGCTCGACGAGAAGGAGCTCGGCAAACACGCGATGGAAGGCGTGCCGGGTCGCGAGGAATGGGCATCCGGCGTAACGCAAGGCGACATCCTCGTCGCTGGTTCGAACTTTGGCTGCGGGTCCTCGCGCGAGATCGCCCCGGTGGCGATTCGCGGCGCGGGCATCTCGCTGGTCATCGCGGACTCCTACGCACGCATCTTCTTTCGCAATGCGATCAACATGGGCTACCCGATCCTGCAGTCTCCGCAAGCATCCGAAGACATCGAGGATGGGGACGAGCTCGAGGTGGACCTCGAGCAGGGCATCATCCGCAACTTCTCGAAGAGCGACGAGTACCCGACAGAAGCCTTCCCGAAGTTCATGAACGAGCTTCTGCATATGGGCGGGCTCGTGCCGTGGGTGCGCAGACGGCTTGAAGAGCGACGGCACGTCGCCACAGCTCGTGGATGACGTCAAGCCTGTAGAGCTGCAAGAGCCGCTCGAGCAGCTCGCTCGCAACCCCACCCGTTTCTCGCACGACCTGAAGTTCCCACCGAGCGACAAGATCCGCGTCTACGACGACACGCTTCGCGACGGCGAGCAGATGCCCGGCGTTTCCATCACGCCAAAGGACAAGTACCAGCTCGCGCAAATGCTGTCCGACATCGGCGTCCACATCATGGATGTCGGATTTCCGTCTGTTTCGGAAGGCGAGCGCGAGACGCTGAGGCTTGTGCTCGAAGGCCGGAAGAGGGGAGAGCTGCGAGCCGACCTCGAGGTCGTCTGCATGATGCGCTCGACCAAAGGCGACATCGACGCGACGATGCGCGTGATCGACTCACTCGGCTACCCGCGTGACGAGGTGACGTATTTCATCTTCACTTCGGCCTCCGACCTGCATGTCAAATACAAGCTGGGCAAGACGTTGCTTCATCGCGACGGGATCCCTGAGTCCGAGTGGTTGGAGCTGCCGGTGTCGCACTACCGCGAGGCGAACCTACGGATGATGTGCGAGGCGATCCGCTACGCCCGCGAGCAGGGCGCGAAATCCATCGAGTTCGGCGGAGAAGACGGGAGCCGCGCCGACATCGGCTATATCGCCGAAATCCATCGCGAAGGCCTCAAGGCCGGCGGCACACGCCCCTCGACTCCTGACACGGTCGGCTGTTACTCGCCGTTCGCGGTGCGCGAGTACATCCCGGCGATCAAAGCCGCGGCGCCTGACGCGCCGCTGGTGGTGCACTTCCACAACGACCTGGGCCTTGGCGCGTGGAACACCGTGATGGCGCTCGGCTCCGGCGCCGAGGTCTTCACGACGAGCGTGAACGGTATCGGCGAACGCACGGGCAACGCGCCGATGCACCAGGTTCTCATGCAGCTCCGCTACCTGTTCGGGATCGAGATCCCGGGCTTCAAGTACGAGAAGCTGCGGGCGCTGGCGCGCCACCTCGAGAGGATCAGCGGAATTCCGGTGCAGCCGACCGAGCCGGGCATCGGTCTCAACGTCTTCAGTCACGAGTCCGGAATTCACACCGCGGGCATGCTCATCCATCCCGCGATCTATCAGTTCATCCCGCCGGCCGACCTGGGCGCGGAGATCACGTATGTCTACGGCAAGCACTCCGGCACCCTCGTCATCGAGCATGCGCTGCGCGACGCGGGAATCAAGCCCGAGGCCGAGCTGGTGGTGGCTGTGCTCGCGGAGGTCAAGCGCGTCCGCGAGGAGCGCGCGGAACGCGCCGACTTCTCCGACTTCCAGGACCGGTACTACGATCACCTCAGTCACATGGGCTTGAGTGCAGACGAGGTGGTTGAGATCGCACGAGCGTTGGCCGGCCACGCCAAAAACTGATGGCCACCACCGCGCGCACCGACACTGCGACCCGCGAGGAGTATCTCCGCATTCATCGGTGGATGTGCATGGCGAAGGCGCTGGACGATCGGATGCACATTCTCGTCAAGCAGGGCCGCGCCCCGTTCGTCGGCTCGAGCCGCGGGCACGAGGGAATCCAGGTCGCCTCTACGGCTGCCCTCGGCGCCGGCGACTGGCTCGTCCCGCACTATCGCGGGCTCGCCAACTCGATCGTTCGCGGCCTGACGATGAAGGAATGGATGCTCGCGGTCTTTGCCAAGGCCGCCGATCCTCTGTCCGCCGGCCGCAACATCCCGGGCGGCTGTTACAGCTACCGCGCGCTCAAGATCGCGCCTGTCTCCCAGGTGGTGGCCAGCTGGATCCCAAAGGCCGCCGGAATCGCCTACGCGGCCAAGCTCAGGGGAGACGGCTCAGTCACCCTGTGCACCTTCGGAGACGGCGCGACGAGCCAGGGTGACTTCCACGAAGGCGTCAACTTCGCCGCCGTTCACCGCCTGCCCGTCGTGTTCGTGTGCGAGAACAACAGCTACGCGATCTCGGTGCCGATCCGGCTCCAGACAGCCAATCCGGACATCGCGGATCGGGCCGCGGGTTACGGGATTCCAGGAGTGACCGTCGACGGTACCGACGTTCCGGCCAGTTATGCGGCCTGCCGCGAAGCCGTCGACCGGGCGCGCAGGGGAGAGGGTCCTACGCTGATCGACGCCAAGATCTGGCGCATGAATTCTCACACTTCCGAGGACAACCAGCTGAAGTACCGCACCAAAGAGGAGATCGCCGACGCTTCGGAGCACGACCCGATCACGCGTTTCGTGGCCTTGCTGGTGGAGCGCCGATGGATCTCTGTCGACGGTGCGGCGAAGCTCCAGAAAGAATGCGACAAGGAAGCGTCCGACGCCGCCGACTGGGCGGAGCAGCAGCCTGACCCCGTCGCCGAAGACGCCTTGAAGCACGTATTCGCCTAAACCTCGGATACAACTCCGTATCCCCGGGCTAGACTGACGATCGATTTGGAATCACAATCCGGCAGCTCGCAGGAATCAGCGGCGCCTGAGGAACCGGCTCCCGCCGTGCCCACTCATGAGACGACTCCTGTCTGGGCCAGGACCGTTCCTGTTGCACCACCTGTGAGCGACAACGGCGCGCGGACCGTCGAAACCGCCCCGGAAGCCGACCCCCTGCCCGCGCTCCCCATGCAGAAGGAGTCGGACCCCGTATGGGCCAAGACCGAGACCCCCGCCGAGCCTGCGACGCAGACCGATCCCAAGCAGGCGGTGCCCATCCAGAAGCCTCCTCCCAAGTGGGCACAGACGGTACCGGCTCCACCGGGAGAGCCCCTTCCTGAGACCGAAGTTCCCGCCACCGCGTCGAAGCGGACGTGGCCCCCCGCCGGCGGACCGCAGAATGTCGCAACGGAGGGCGAGTCCCAGAGTGCCCTTCAAGAAGATGTCGCCCCCGCGCAGGGGGCGGTTCCCGAGGAAACAGACGTCTGGCCGCCGGAACCGCCGACTGAGCACACGATGCCGGCCTGGCCGCCATCGTCGACCATCAGCGAGGGCCTTCCGGAGCCTTCGACGATCCCGGAGGCGCCGCTCTCCAGCTGGCCCGATTCTTTTGACTCGGTACCGGAGATGACCAAGCCGCCCGCGATGACTGCGCTTCCGGCCGCGACTGTTCCGCCCGCGCGGACGGCCCCACCGGCCGCGACTGTCCCACCGGCGCCCACCGTGCCACCAGCCGCGACGGTCCCGCCGGCCGCGACAGCGCGTCCCGCCGCGACAGCGCCTCGAGCTGCGACCGCGCCTCCAGCCGCGGAGCCACCTGTCGCAACCGTCCCTCCGGCGCCGGCACCGGCTCCCGTTGCGACAGCGCCTCCTGCGGCGCCGGCAGCGGCTCCCGTTGCGACAGCGCCTCCTGCGGCGCCGGCAGCGGCTCCCGTTGCGACAGCGCCTCCTGCGGCGCCGTCACCTCCTGCTGCAGCAGCGCCTCCCGTTGCGACAGCGCCTCCTGCGGCGCCGTCACCTCCTGCTGCAGCAGCGCCTCCCGCGGCGACCGCGCCCCCGGTACCGACCGCGCCCACCATCCCACCGGCAGTTGCGCCCATCTCACCAACTGTGCCGCCTGTCCAGCCGGCGGCGCCCGCGCCTCCGGCGCCCATCCAGCAGAGCATGGACCCGGCGATCGACTGGCCCGCCCCGGTGCCGATCCCGTCCTGGGCGCCTCAGATTCATGTCGGTGGCACGGAGCAGCGGGCCATCGTGCAGCCATCCCAGCCGGCTCCACAACCCGCACCGCAAGCCCCGCCCGCGCAGGCTGCCGCCGCGCCGCAGCCACCCGCTGCGGCCCCGTTCGCGGTGCCGTCTTCGGTCGCCCCGCAACCGGCATCCACACCGCCGGCCCAGCCGCCGGCCGTGAGCAAGTCGTCATGGGAGGTCGTAAGACAGCAGCCGAAGGTCGACCCCAAGAAGGTCGTCCCGACACCTGAGGACCGTTCCTATGCGGAGTGGTTCGCATGGGCGAAGCGCGGCGGGGCGCCCGCGGGCGCATGCCACGCGGCCGCCCAGGGAGCATTCCAGGCGCTGTCGAGCGGCAAAGACGTGGCGACTGCGGTGCAGTGGGCGACCGCGGCTATGACGCGGCCGCCGGTCGCGGTCTCGGCCGATCGCCAGTCTTACTGCGCCTGGTTCTCACTCGCGAACATCGACCTGAACCTGGAACAGCACAAGGCGCACGCGTTCGCGACAGCCGCGGTGCATGCTCTCGATGCCGGCGCAGACGCCGCGAGCGCGCATGCGGCAGGACTTCACGCCGCAGGCATCAAGTAGCCGCGATCAGTTAGTCCCATCCTCAACGCCGGCCGCGCGCCTAGCGCAGCGAGCGGACGGTCCGGCTGGACGCCGTGCCGGCGGCGCACAGCAACATCATTCCTCCAGCGATGAGGAACAACAGCATCGGGTTGAATTGCGCGACCGCGCCTGACACCGCGTATGCAACCGGCGTTAGGCCAATCGACGCCAGCATCACCAGAGACATCACGCGTCCCTGCATGGCGGAGTCGGTTCGCCGCTGAAGCCAGCTGATGCCATAGGTGTTGACGACGCCGGTTCCCACACCGGAATAGGCCATCAGCAACGCCGCAGGCACAAGCGAAGGCACCAGCCCGACGGCGACCATGCCGACCCCGAGCCACGCGCATAGGCCCACGATCAGCCACCCGAACCGCTTGGGCGGCGGCACAAAGCCTGCGCCCAAGGCTCCCGCGGTTGCGCCGACTCCCCATGCTCCGAGAAGGATGCCGAGGCCCCCGGCACCGGCGGCGAATCGCCCGTGCGCAAGCGTCGGGAGCCCAACGCCGATCGCGCCGTTGGCGCCGAAATCAATGATCGCGATGACGATCAGCGTCACCCGGATCCCGACGTTGGCCCAGGCGTACCGAAACCCGGCCGCGATCTGTCCACCCAGGCCGCCGTCGGGGTGGGTTGCTCCCGAGTCGGCGCGCGACGTGGCAGGCAGCCACAGGACGAACGGGATGCCGATCGCGAAACATGCGGCGTCGCCGGCGAACGCCCACCCGACGCCGAACGCGGAGACGATGAGTCCGCCGATGACGGGGCCGACGATGATCGAGGCCTGTCCCGTCACGTTGAGAACCGCGTTTCCCGCCTCCAGCTCGTGGTCGGCGACGACTTTGGGGAGGATCGAGGTGCGAGCCGGCATGAAGAACGCGCCGACGATGCCCAGTACCAGCGAGATCCCGTAGACCTCCCACATCTGCACATGTCCGGTGATCACGAGGGCAGCAAGGGGTGCGACGAAGACTGCGCGCAAGCCCATCGACCCGAGCATGGTCAGACGCGGAGAGATGCGATCTGCCAGCGCGCCTCCCACGACCATGAGCAATGCCCTTGGCACGGCCTGGACCACGAGCACCGTGCCGAGAGCGAGGCTCGATCCGGTCAGCTGAAGGACCAGCCAGGCGAGGGCGATGTAGCTGAAGAAATCGCCGAACAGCGAGAGGGCCGTCGCGATCCAGAGCTTGCGAAACGACCCGGATGAGAACACGCTCCACAGGCTTGGCCGCGGCGCCCCCTCAGGGGCGGATGTGACGAGCTCCTCCGTCAAGGCGCTCACGACCGCACCACGCGGCGGGCTTCGCCCGTGGGGTCTATACGATCAGCCATCCGCTGCAGAAAGCGGGCCAGCAGGCCGGTTCGCGCGTGTGCGTAGTAGACGAGCGCATCGGCCTGTCCCATGCGCACGCGCTGCTCCTCGAGGTTGCGAGCGAAGTCCTCCGGAAAGTGGTCGGCACGGTCAATCGGATACATCGCCCCTCCTCAGTTGCTCTCGAGGCGGCTGAGCGCCTCGTCGACGGTTATGTCCCCCCGGGCCACCTGCTCCATGAGCTCCACCCGCGTGGGGGATGGGGCCGACGGCGCCCGGTCGATTCCGATCTTTGCCAGCAGCGCGTCGAAACGGGCGCGCGCGGTCGGGTAGCTGACCGCGAGGTGGCGCTCCAGCTCTTTCATGTTCCCGCGCGACGCAAGAAAGACGCGGAGCAGGTCACGATCCTCGTCCGTCAGGACGCAGAACTCGCACGAGGTGAATGCCCCGGACAACTCGGTCGAGCATTCAGGGCAAGTGAGCCGCGTCGTGGCCAGACGGTGGTTGCAAACAGGGCAGCTGGACGGCGGCCTGCGCGTGGTGGATCTTGCCATCTATTCGACCGCGATCCGGATCGTGCCCATCGTGCAGTCGCAGTCGAGGGTTCCCGCACCGGACCCGATTGTCACCTCGCTCTTGCCGGCCGGCTCCACGTTTTCAAACGAGATCTCGCCCAGCGTGGTCCGTGCTCTGATGCGGACGCTGGAGGTCCTGTCGAGCGCGACACGCACCTCACCCATCTGGCAGCGGATCGCGCTCGCGCCGTTGTCGAGGTGGCCCCTGGCGGTGATGTTTCCGGCCGTCACCTTGAGGTTCATGGGCCCCTGAAACTCCGTGATGTCGCAATTGCCTGCCTGGACTTCGGCGGTGACGGCGCCCTTCACTCCATAGATGCGAAGGTTGCCCGCCTGGGTCTTGGCCGCGAGCGCCAGCGCCGGGTTCATGCGGACGGTCAGCTTGCCGCCGATGTCGACGCTGGGGATTCTGACCCCGCCCTGCGGGCGACTGAACACGAAGCTGGCTCCGTCGTCCAGAGGTGACTGCTCGATGATCATCGTGTCGCCTTCCTGGCGTGCCCTGTGCGGCCCTTCGGCGACGGCATGGCTCACGCTCGGGTCACCGATGATCTCGGTGTTTCCCAATCGGGCGAATACTCGGACCTGCTTGACGCCCGTACCTCCATCAGGGGTAGGTGAGGGGCGCCACGCAGAGGGAGCTGCAGGTTCGGTTTCGAGCGCCTCGAGGCGCGCAGCGCCATCCTCGGCAGATAGGGTGCCGGCAGCAACCTGGCTTAGAATTTCTCGTTGAAGGTCTCTCATCCGTCAAATTAGATACGGACACTTGCCACTTTGTCAAGTTTGGAGTCAAAACAGGTAGTTTCAGCCGCCGGATAAGCTTTAGCCAGCGATGCAGACCACCTCCCGCACCTCCTCGGCGACCGGCTGGGCCGCGATCGCCGTGCTTTTCGCCGCGACCACCTGCGTCGAGAGCATGTCCTGGAACCAGCTCACCGCCTACGCGCCGCTCTACCTGCGAGAGCTGCACGTGCCGGCGGCACAGGTGCCGGCCTGGATCGCCGCCATCTCCAGCCTCGGCTGGATCATCGCGCTCCCGCTCGCTCCGCTATGGGGCGTGCTGGCCGACCGCTACAGCCGTAAGGCCATCATCGTCCGCAGCGCCGTGGTCGAGGCGGTCATCTTCGCCGGCTGGGCTCTGTCGACCGACCCGTTGACGGCGCTTGCGTTCCGCTCTCTCAACGGCTTCGTTCTCGGCAACACGGGGGTGATGCTGGCGGTCCAGGCGTCAACCACCCCGAAGCAGCGTCTCGGCCTGGCCGTCGGCATAGTCGCCGCCGGTTCGCCCGCGGGCAGGGCGGTCGGTCCCATCCTCGGTGCGCTGCTCGTCCACCTGGTGGATGTGCGCGGCATGTTGCTTTTCGACGCCGGGCTTTCCGTCCTGATGGCCGTGCTGCTGACGGTGGTCATGCGCGAGGGCGGGCACGCGCGGCCAGCCGACCTCCGCGTGCTCAGCCTGCTGCGCGGCGCGGTCGAAGAGATCACCTCCAAGCCTCTCGTGTGGCGCCTGTTCGTCGCGATGGCCGTCACCCAGATCGGGCTGTGGACGATGCTTCCGTACACCCCGATCTACATCGCACGGCTGGCGCCCAACGACACGGTCACGGCGGTCGGCGTCGTGCTTTCAGGCGTCGGCATCGGCCAGGCGGTCGCCTCTCCCGTGTGGGGTCTCCTCATGCCGCGGTTCGGTCACGTGGCCGTCCTGAACGTCACGTCGGTCGGGGCGGCCGTCGCGCTGATCGCCGTCGGGCTCAGCCACTCGCTGGTCGTCTTCGCTCTCGGGCTGTTCGCCAACGGCGTGTTCGCCGCGGCCATCCTCACCGCGAGCATGGCCGTGATGTCGGCAACAGTGAGTCCAGAGAGACGAGGGGCGGTCCTCGGACAGATCCTGTTTCCCTTTTACTTCGGCGGCGTCATCGGCCCGCTCATCGGCGCCGTGGTGTTTGGGGCGGGTCAGCGTGTCGTGTTCGGCATCGCGGCCGTGCTCAGCCTGGCGCCTCTGATCGTCCTTCTGACGATGCCGCGCGCAATGAAGCCGGCGCGCCCGGCATGACGACGCGGGTCGGAGTCGTCGCGGACACGCACTGTCCCGAGTTTCTCGACCATCTGCCCGATCGGATCTTCGAGGTGCTCGAGGGAGTCAACCTCGTTCTCCACGCCGGCGACATCAACTCGGAGGAAGCGCTGGCTGCTCTAGGTCGCCTGGCGCCGGTTGAGGCGGTGAGGGGAGACCACGATGGATCGCTGGGGAATCTTCCCGCTTCGCGGGAGGTCACCGTGGAGGGAAAGCGGATCGTGATCGTTCACGGCCAGCGAAGCCGCTGGCTGGAGGAGCCGAACACGCTGCTGTGGACGCTGAGCCTCGGATATTTCAGGCCGCATCGCGGTCTTCCACGCGCGCTCAGACGCCGGTTCCCCAACGCTGACGCGATCGTCTACGGCCACACCCACCGCGCCCGCGCCGAGACGATCGATGGCGCCCTGCTGTTCAATCCCGGCGGTGTGCACCAGTGGAGCCCGGCCGCAGCGCGCAAGCGGCTGACAGCCGGGCGCGCGCAGGGCGCAATTGGAAAATCACCAGGCTGGTTCGAATGGTGCTGGCTGCAGGTGGCGCGCCACCTGCGCCGCTACGAGAAGCCTTCGGTGGGCATCCTCGAGGTCAGCAGCTCCGGAATCGTGCCGCGCGTGATCGAGCTCTAGCCCTACATTCACCTCATGAGCGCGCTGACCTACCGCCCGGCCGAACTGGAGGACGCCGAGCTTGCGGCGGATCTGATGACGGCGTCCTATCCACCGATGCCTCAGGACCCTGTGATCACCCGCATGCGCTGGGAAAGCCCAAGGCGTGGATTCGCATACGGGCGGTTCATCGCCGAGAGGAGTGGCACGCCGATCGCCTTGCTGAGCTGGGTCCACGGTCCATGGGACCAGGTCGAGGATGGCCACTGCGAGGTCGAGGTCTGGCTCGATCGCGCGGCACTCGATCAAGACCTCCTCGTCAAAATGTTCAACTGGATCGGCGAGCGGGCCGAAGCCGAGGGACCGCGCATGCTTCTGGCCTACTGCGGAGAGGACGAGCCCGAGATGCTGGCGGCGCTCGCGGCCGTCGACTACCGGCCCGAGCGCACAGAAAGGGTGTGGGAGCTGGACTTGAAGACGCACGGGAGCCGTCTCGCCGCCGAGGCGGAAGCGGCGCGGGACCGAATGGCGGCGACCGGCATCCGGTCGACGACCCTGGCCGGCTGGTCCGACCCCGATCGCGTGAGAAAGCTCCACGAGCTGGACGAGCGGACGATCCATGACGTCCCGCACACCGCGGCCATTGTTCGCGAGGCTTTCGAGGACTTCGAGAAACGAATCGATCGGCCAGACCGCCCGCCCGATCGAGTCTGGATTGCGCTCGACGGGGACCGGCCCGTTGCCATGTCGCATCTCAAGTATCCCCCGGTTCGTGGCGACGTCTGGACTGGATATACGTGTACACATCCGGAATACCGCGGGCGCGGCCTGGCTCGCGGAATCAAGCTCCAGACGCTGGCCCAGGCGGTCGAGCTGGGGGTGCCGCTTGTCTGCACCGACAACGACTCGGAGAATGCCCCGATGCTTCACATCAACGAGAAGCTGGGCTACCGGCCGCGGCCTGGATTTATCGAGCACCACAAACGGGTAACAAAGAAAGACGATGCCTAAAGCCCGGGATTATTACGAGGTGCTGGGCGTGCCTCGGACGGCGAGCCAGAAGGAGATCACGGCTGCCTTTCGCAAGCTCGCGCGTAAGCACCATCCCGACCTGAACGCCGGGGACAAGCAGGCCGAGGCCCGCTTCAAGGAGGTCTCGGAGGCCAACGACGTCCTTTCGGACGCCAAGAAGCGGAAGCTCTACGACCAGTTCGGCCCCGATTGGGCGCGCGCGCAGGCGGCCGGGGCCACCCAGACGGGTGCGCGCGGCGGCGGCGGTTTCCGGCCGGATGCCGGCCCCAGCGCGCAGTACCGCACCGTTTCGCCGGAGGAGATGGAAGACCTCTTCGGCGACGAAGGCGGGTTCGGCGACATCTTCGGCTCGATCTTCGGCAACTCGCGCGGTCGAGCGCGGCAGCAGCAGGTCGACGTCGAGGCGCCGATCACCGTCAGCCTGCCCGAGATCTATCGAGGGACCAGCCGTACCGTCGAGCTGCCAGGAGGCCGTCGCGTCGAGGTGAAGGTTCCAGCGGGCGTCAAAGAAGGCACGGTGCTGAGGGTGCCCGGGTTGCGCGCACGGGTCCAGGTGGCGCCGGACCCCGTGTTCACGCGCGAGGGCAAGGACCTGCGCGTGGTGGTGCCGGTCCCGCTGCACGTGGCGCTGCGCGGCGGCGAGGTCGCTGCTCCTTCGCTCAAGGGCGGACAGGTGCAGTTCAAGGTTCCTCCGGAGACGCAGAACGGGACGAAGATCCGCTTGCGCGGGCTCGGCCTGCCAGACCCGAAAGGCGGCCCCCCGGGCGACCTTTACGCCGAGGTTCGCGTGCAGCTGCCGGTTCCGATGGACGAGCGCACCCGCAAGTGGTCGGAAGAGCAACCACTGGGTCAATAGCCTGCAGTAGCTAATCTCTAGGGCGTTTTGCCCACATCAAACCCCACGAACTCAGAGGCTGCGCCGTGAGTTCGCGGGGATCCCTGGAGCGCTCGAGCCGCCTGCTGCTTCCGCTGGTGTTCGTATCCGGCATGACGTCGCTGGGCGTCGAGTTCGGCGCCTCCCGGCTCCTCGCCCCATATTTCGGCACGAGCCTTTACGTGTGGGGCGTCCTGATCGGCCTCGTGCTCATCTACCTCTCGGCCGGCTACGTCATCGGCGGCCGCCTGGCGGACCGCCACCCGCGCGACGAGGTTCTGTACCAGATCACCGCGTGGGCCGGGCTGTGGATCGGACTCATCCCGCTGGTGAGCTATCCGATCCTGCTCGCTTCGCAACAGGGCTTCAAAGAACTGAGCGCGGGCCTCGTTGCCGGGACGCTGCTTGCCGTCGTGCTGCTGTTTGCGGTCCCGGTCATCCTGTTGGGCTGCGTCAGCCCTTTCGCCATCCGGCTGCTGGTCAAGAACGTGGAAACCAGCGGAAACACTGCGGGCCGCCTGTACGCATTGTCGACCGCGGGCAGCATCCTCGGGACCTTTCTTCCTGTGTTCTGGTTCATCCCCACGTACGGCACCCGCCCGACGCTCGTGGGTTTCGGCCTCGCGCTGGTCGTGATCTCGGTCGCCGGGCTCTGGCCGCGACGAAGGCTGTATGCGGCGTTCGGCATCGCAGTGATCCTCGCGTGGATCCTGCTTCCGTCCGGGATCAAACCGCCGCAGGTGGGCACGCTCGTCTACGAGAAAGAGTCCGCCTACAACTACATCCAGGTCGTCCAGGACGGCACCAAGACGGAGCTCATCCTCAACGAGGGCGAGGCGATCCACTCCATCTACGACACGCAGAGCCTGCTCACCGGCGGCCCTTGGGATTACATGGTGATCGCCGATTCCTTCCAGCCTGCCCAGGCAACCGAGCCCAGGCCGAAGAGCGTTGCCATCCTCGGCCTGGCCGGCGGGACGGCGGCCCGCCAGTACACCGCGGCGTTTGGAGACCAGGTCCAGATCACCGGCGTGGAGATCGATCCGGCCATCCTCGATGTCGCGAACCGCTACTTCCATCTCCAGGCGCCCAACATCCACCCGGTGGTCGCGGACGCGCGGTACTGGCTTGACACGCATCCGGGGAAGTACGACGTGATCGCGCTCGACGCGTACCAGCAGCCTTACATCCCGTTTCACCTCACCACGCGCGAGTTTTTCAGCGGCGTACGCGACCACCTGAGCCCTGGCGGGGCGGTCGTGGTCAACGTCGGGCGCACGACCACGGATTACAGGCTCGTCGATGCCATCGCCAGCACGATGGCGGCCGTCTATCCGAGCGTGTTCCTGGTCGACGTCCCGGACTTCACGAACACGATGGTCTACGCGTCGACGGAGCCGACCACCATCGCCGACATCAAGCACAACCTCGGACTCATCAACGAGCCGCTCGCGAGCGTGATCGCAGCCAGCGCGGTCAGCGAGGGGGGGCTGCGCGTGTCGCCTTATCACGGCCAGGTGTTCACCGATGATCTCGCCCCTGTCGAGCGCTTGATCGACGAGATCATCTTCAGCTACGCCACCGGACACTAAGGGTGACGAGCGACCCGTTTGTGTTCGAACTTTCCGATCCAGCGACGAACGAGTAACGCTACTTCCCGGGATGCACAGGTGCTCGCACCTGCTCGCCCGCGAGCGGGCGGTCAGGGTCCAGACACAAGAGGCGCACGCGACCTGTGGCCACGATCCGGTCCTCCTCGTCGAAGATGGTCGCCTCCCAGACCTGGGTGGTGCGACCGCGAGTGATGGGCGTCGAGATCGCGTGGAGCTTCGCACCGGCGCGCACGGCGCGCACGAAGCTCGTGCTGTTCTCGAGACCGACAACGGACTGGCCGCGAGGCAACGCGAACAGCGCCGCTCCGACCGAGGCCAGCGTCTCGATCAACCCGCAGTGAACACCGCCGTGAACCACGCCGTATGGCTGAAGGTGTTGAGGCCCGACGGTCAGCTCACCCTTCACCTCATCAGCTGTCGCCCGGGTGATGGTGATGCCCATCGTCTCCGGCCACCCTCCGCGCACCTCGTTCATCCGCTCCGAGAAGTCCTCGCTCACGGCAGCAATCCTAGTAGGGCTCCGGATCGGGGAGCGGCCGGCGGATCTTCGGCGCCGATGCGGCCCATCTGCGTTGTTGCGGCCTGCGCTTCTCGCTCACGCATGAACGATGCGCGCGCTGCGATGCTCGGCCGCGCCTAGCATCTGGGCCACCTCGTCGCCGAATCTCTCGCCGTCGGCCCCCCGACCGCAGCCCTGAAAAAAAGACGAGGGCCTGGGAGACCCAGGCCCTCGCCGGTCGACGTTCGCAGTGCTTCCCGCCTCCGACTCCAGGAGCCGGATTCGGTATGGAAGCCCTAGAGGCTTACGCCCTCCCGAGCTCCCGGCTGGCAAACGAGGCGGTTGGCACCACGATTCGGTTTATCCAAGCTTCCGCCTCACCTCCTTTGCCCCACGGGCGTTGAACTTCGCCCCGGAGTGTACCAGTCGAAACCTGCCCAAGGGCTGCAGACCGGAGCGCCAGCGGATCTTCGGCACCCATGCGGCCCATCTGCGTCGTTGCGGCCTCCGCTCCTCGCTTACGCATCGACGGATGCGCGCGCTGCGGTGCTCGGCCGCGCCTAGCATCTGGGCCACCTGGGTCACCGAATCTCTCGCCGTCGCTCCGGTCTGCGGCCCTAGACTCTTCGAGCACTTGAAAACAAAGCGGCTGACCAAGCGCGTCGTCCAGAAGCCCGACGGTCGCTATCTCATCTACTACGCGCCACGCGCAACCAAATAGTTAGTTGAGCGAGCTTCGCTGGCATCCCCTATTGGAAGAGTGGGTCACGGTCGCTCCCTGGCGGCAGGACCGCACCTATCACCCTCCGGCCGACGACTGCCCCCTGTGCCCGACACGGCCGGGAAAGGAACAGACCGAGATTCCCGAGCCCGACTATCACATCGCCGTCTTCGAGAATCGGTTTCCTTCCTACACCGGAGACCAGGGTCGTTGTGAGGTCGTTTGCTACACACCCGACCACGACTCGTCGCTCGGGAAGCAGAGCGTCGACCACATCCAGGACCTGGTCGAGGTTTGGCGCGATCGCACCAAGGAGCTGAGCCGGCTGCCGAACGTCCGCTATGTCTTCGTCTTCGAGAATCGTGGCGAGGCGATCGGCGTCACCCTCAGCCATCCCCACGGCCAGATCTATGCCTACCCGTTCGTGCCTCCAGTGATCCAGCGTGAGCTGATGGCCGAGGCGCGGCACATGCGGAAGACGGGGCGGTGCCTTTACTGCGACGTCATCGAAGGTGAGCGTGGTGGTGAACGGACGGTGCTGCGTGACGAGCGCTGGATCGCTTTCGTCCCGGCGTTCGCGCGCTGGCCATACGAGGTCCACCTCGCGCCGATCGGCCATCGAGGCGGCCTCGCGGACCTCGATCAAGAGGACGATGAATCTTTCGCCCGCACGCTCAAGGGCGTGCTGCAGAAATACGACCGCCTGTTCAACAAGCCGCTTCCGTACGTGATGGCGATGCACCAGAGACCGCCCGGCCGAGGCGGCCGCCACCATCACTTTCACATTGAGTTCTATCCACCCAATCGCACCAAGGACAAGCTGAAATACCTGGCCGGATCGGAGCTCGGCGCCGGCGCTTTCATCCTCGACGCGCGCGCCGAGGACACCGCGGCGGAGCTGCGTGGAATCTAGCCGGGCCTGGGGCCGCTGGACGGGACGGGCGCCCGGCCGAGTGAACCTCATCGGTGAGCACGTTGACTATCTCGGGGGTGTCGTGCTGCCGGCGGCCGTCGACAAGCTCACGTCCGTGACCGGACATCCGTCGGAGAGCTGGTCGGTTGACAGCGCGGTGACAGGTGGCCTGGCATACGTGCAGGCGGTGGGCGAGGAGCTGGGCGTGGGACCGCAGATGGTCGCGGTCACGTCCGAGGTGCCGGCCAAGGCAGGCATCAGCTCGTCCGCCGCCCTGCTGGTTGCGGTGGCGGTTGGACTGCGCCCGGAAATGGACGGCATGGAGGCGGCGCTCGCCTGTCAGCGCGCCGAGCAGAAGGCGACCGGTGTGCAGGTGGGCGTGATGGACCAGTTCGCGTCGGCCCTTGGGCGGCGCGGACACGCAATGCTGCTCGATTGCAAGACCCTCGAATATCAAGCCGTGCCGTTTCCTGACGAGCTGGCGATCGCCGTGATCGATTCGGGCGAGCACCGCTCCCTGGCCGACACGCCGTACAACGAACGCCGGCGCGAGGCTGAGGCGTTTGAACCGAAGCGGCGCCGCCACGTCGACTCCGAGATCGCCCGCGTGCATGCATTCGTGTATGCCTTGGGCCGGCACGACTTCGGCGAGCTCGGGCGGCTGTTGAATCAGTCGCACGAGAGCCTCCGCGATGATTTCGAAGTCTCGACGCCGACCGTGGACGCGCTGGTCGAAAAAGCGTGGGGCATCGCCGGCTGCTACGGCGCGCGCATCATGGGCGCGGGTTTTGGCGGCAGCGTCCTCGCCCTGGTCGACCACGCTCAAACCAAGCCGTTCGCGGCGTCGATTGGCCGCCCTGTCCTTTTCTGCGCAACAGCCGACGGGGCATACGTGACCGCCGATGGTTAGGTGCCGATGAGCGATTGCCTGTTCCTGCCCATGCCGCAGCGTTCGGCGGGCACACGCGAGCTAAGCGCCTGGGAGGCGATCTGGATGCCGCTTGGAGAGGGCGAGGCGGAGGGCCTGACCGTCGGTCGCACCTCCGGCTGGAAGCCGGTCGAGGTTCCGCGCCAGCTATCCGCTCGCGAGGGACGCCAGGCGGTCTGGTACCGGACGGAGTTCCCGCGCCCCGACCATGCTGGACGCGTCGTGCTGCGCATCGGCGGGGCGTTCCTCGCGACGAACGTGTGGCTCAACGGCAAGCTCCTGGGGTCTCACTACGGATACTTCGCACCTTTCGGCTTCGACCTCACTCCCTATCTGAAGGCCGAGAACCTCCTCGTGATCTGCTGCGAGTCGCCGGTCGAGAGCCAGCCGGACAAGAAGCGCCACATCATGGGACTGTTCAACGACGGCGACCTGAAGCCGTATCCGGCGTCCGCTTACGGAAGCCTGCCCGACCGCTACCAGTGGGAGGTGCCCGTCGGACTGTGGCGCCCGGTCGAGCTTGAGTACGTGGGCCCGATCACGATCGACTGGATGCGCGTCAAGCCGCACTTCGAGGGTGGGGATGGCCGCATCGAGGTCGAGGCGCGCCTCCGCAACCTCGACGGCAGGCAGATGGAGGGCGAGGTCGAGCTCAGCGTGCCGGTGCCCGGCCGCGAGACGCTGCGCCTCAAGCGCGATGTTCGCCTCGCCGGGGGCGCCGACCAGACGCTGACCATGCGGCTCGCGTTTCCTGGCGCGCGCCGATGGGATCCGTGGCGGCTGGGCGAGCAGCCGATCTATACGGCCGAGCTCATCACGCGCGATGGGACGCTCGAGTCGGCTCGAGTCGAAGACACGTTCGCGTTCCGCGAGCTGACGTGGGACATCGGCCCGCGACGTTGGGCTCTGTCGGTGAACGGGCGGCCGATGTTTCTGCGCGGTGCGTGCTATGCCCCCTCATACAGGCTCGATGAGTTGAGCGCCGAGCGGTTTGACGCTGACCTGGCCATCGCGAAGCAGGCCAATCTCGACGCGCTCCGAGTCATCGCAAACGTGCTGCCGGACGAGTTTTACCGCCGCGCCGACTCGGCCGGCATGCTCGTGATCCAGGACCTGCCGCTGACCGGGACGTACGTCTATCACGCCTCAGGCGGCGATGCGCGCTTTTTCGAGCAGGCGGCGCGCGAGCAGCAGGCCGAGATGGTCGAGATGCTTCATAACCGGCCTTCGGTTGCGGTCTGGGTCGCCCATGACGATCCGCCGTGGCTCGCGACGAATTCCGACCTCGGCGAAGTCCACGCCGTGCGCCAGAACCACTCGATCGACCAGGAGCTGAAAGCGTCTTTCGAGCGACTCGACCCCAGCCGTCCCGCCCTCGCGGCCTCCGGGGACGTCGACCTGCATCTGATGGTCGGCTGGTCAACAGGTTCGTGGGCGGACCTAGCCCAGGTCGAGCCCATGATGGTGACGGCTTTTGGAGCGCAGGCATTGCCCGACGCCGGCTCGCCGGTGTGGGAACAGATCGAAACGCGCTGGCCGGTGGCGGACGATGAACCGTCCTGGCGCCACGCGGGCTTTCAACCGGTCAACTGGGCGGAGCGAGGCGCTGGCCTGCCATCGGCCCATCAGAGCCTGGAGTCGTACGCGGAAGCGTCGCAGCGATACCAGGCCGACGTCGTCCGCTTCGCCGCCGAGCACATGCGCACCCGCAAGTTCGAATCGTGCTGGGGTGCTTTCGCATATCACCTCGTCGATCCATTTCCGGGTATCGGCTTCGGGCTCCTGGATGCGGCGCGGCGTCCCAAGCAGGCACTCGCGGCGCTGGCGCGCGCTTTTGAACCGACTCGCGTGATCATCGAGGCTCTTGCTTTCGAGCCCGACAGACCGTTCGGCTTCCTGCAGAAGCCGGACCAGCCATTTGCGGCTCGCCTCGTGATCGTCAATGACGACCCGGAGGTCTCCGGCCGCGGCTCGCTCCGCTGGTCGCTGGCACGTGAGCGCGCCGCGAGCGGTAAGGGCGTGAAGCGCCTTCGCGATGCGATGCAGAGAAAGTCCTATTCCGGCGCGGTCGAGGTCGAGATCCCAACCGCCTTCGAGCCGGCGGTGAGCGCGACCACCCTGAGCCTGCCGCTGCCGGCCGAAGGCGAGTACCGGCTCGAGGCAGCGCTGACGGTGTCGGGACATGAGATCGACCGCAGCGAGCTCCTGTTCACGGTCACCTCCTCGCTGCCGCCACCCCGGCCCCGGCCCGAGATACCGCGGTACCTTGCAGAACGGCTCGCCGACGTATCGAGCCTGCGGGCGGAGAAGGAGGGCATGAGCTTCGTGCTCGAAAACCGGACGAGGCCCGCTGTGCTCGTGGGCGTGACCGGCCTGCGCCTCGACGGAATTGTGCTCGCCCGCCACGAGCTGCAGATCGAGACTCATGCCGCGCTGGCGCCTCTGCCACGGCGGCTCGATCTACCGCTGGGGAGACGCGTGGTGGTCCATGTTCTCAGCGGGGATTCGCTCAGCGTGGGAGCGCATTCCCTGGAAGCGGACATCACCGTGCCGGGGATCGCGTCCGGGCGCCTGGTGATCGAAGGTTCGGTCGATTCCTAATCTCAAGGGACGGACTCGGATGCCATACTTCTGCACTACGCGATTGCTGCTTTACGTGACTGATCTCAGGCCGGAAACGGCGCAAGGGAGGCTCTCCACCGAATGTCGGTTGAATACGCATACATAATCCTGGCGGTGGTGGCGCTGGTCGCCGGCATCCTTTACATGAGGGTGCGGCGACGCCGCAGGCGCAAGAAGGCGGCGCCCCCGGTTCGCCCGGCAGCGCCGGCGAGCCAGACGGCTGGAGTGGCTTCGACCTGGGCTCCTCCCGCCATGGCGGTTCGCGGCCCGAGCCCGATAGCGCCGACCATCGTCGTACCGCCGACGCCCTCGCCAAGCTGGGACCAACCGGCGGCCTCGCCGGCGAAGCCGGGCCAGGGAACGTGGGGCGCGCCCGGGGCGCCGCCCGCGGCTCCCGCGCCGACCTGGGGCGCGCCCGCCGGGGCCCCCGCGCCGGCTGGAGGCGCGCCTGCCCCAGCGCCGACGTGGGGATCGCCCCCGCCGCCGGCACCAGCCGGACCGAGCTGGGGCGCTCCGGCGCCGGCAGCCGGCCAGTCGCCGGCTCCCGCAGCGCCTGCCGCAGCTCCAGCGTGGGGCGGCGCTGCACCTGCCCCGTCATGGGGCGCTCCACCGCCTGCCTCCGCGCCTCCGCCGCCGGTTGCGCCACCCGCGCCGCCTACTCCTCCGGCACCCGCAACCGCCGCGCCGGCCCCGGCGGCCCCGGCGGCCTCGCCTGCCCCATCGTGGGGCGGCGATGCGTCGGCCTCCCCCGCGCCGGCATGGGGGGGATCTGCCGATGCCCCTCAGTCACCCATCCCGACCGCGCCGTCTTGGAACCCCCCGGCGCCGGCCTGGACTCCTCCGCCGCCGGCCGCATCTGCTCCGGCAGCACCGGCTTCAGCCGACTGGGGCGCGCCGCCCGCCGCGGCTGCGCCGCCGCCGACGGTTGCGCCCGCGTGGAGCGCTCCGGCATCCGCGTCGTGGGATGCTCCGAAGACCGAAGAGCCCGCGGCTCCCGCGGCGCCGTCGTGGTCGGCGCCGGCCCCTTCGCCGAGCGAGCCGCCGGCCTCCGCACAGGCGCCGTGGAGCTCGCCGCCGCCGGCTGCGCCGGCAGCGCCCGCACCGTGGTCGCCCCCGGCGCCGGCACCGGCCGCCCCCGAGCCCGAGCCCAGCTCCACCGATGCGGTGCCGGCAGCCGGAGCCGTGTCCTCACCTTCTGCCGCCGAGCCACAGCCTGAACCGCAGGCAACTCTGCCTTGGGAGATGCCCGCCGGTCAGGCGCCTGCCGCGCCCCAACCGGACGTCGCCGAAACCATGGTTCCGGACGTGGCCGCGACCATGATCGTCTCGGAAGCGGCGGGCGAGGCGCGCGAGTCGACCACGCTCATGCCGGCCTGGCAGCCGCCGCCTGCGGCGCAGGCTCCCCCGGACGTCGCCGAGACGGTGGCGATCGACAGCAAGGCGCAGCCCGCATTCGGCACGGCGCCAGGCGCCGGCCGGCAGGCCGAGCTGACGATCGAGTCAGGACCTGACGCGGGTCACAGCCACCGCGCCGGGGACAACGCGCTGCGCCTCGGCCGCTCGCCTGACAACGACGTCATCCTTCGAGACCCCGCGACCAGCGGCCACCATGCGCGCCTCGAGCGGCGTGGTGATCAGTTCTGGCTCGTCGACCTCGGAAGCACGAACGGCACGCTCGTCAACGGTGAGCCGATCCAGGAGAAAGAGCTCAACCACGGCGATCGGGTGACGATCGGCCAGAACGCGGTGCAATTCTCAGTCATCGGCTCCACCTGATCTGATGCGGCTTCGGATCGCCTGGGCGACCGATCCCGGTCTCGAGCGTGAGGAGAACGAGGACGCTGTCGTCGTCTGGCGCAACAAGGCGGGTCTGGACACGCTTCTCGTCGTCTGCGATGGCATGGGCGGCCACGCCGCCGGCCAGACGGCGAGCTCGATCGCCTCGAAGACCGTGACGAGGATCCTCGCGGAAGACGGGCAAGAGGGTCCCGACATCGAGCGTCTCAAGCGTGCATCGAAGGAAGCGAACACCGCCGTGTTCGAGGCGGCGCGTGACAATCCCGACTGGGCGGGCATGGGCAGCACCCTCGTCATCGCCGCGATCAGAGCTGGGGAGATGGCGGTGCTGAACGTGGGCGACAGCCCGGCCTATCTCTTCCGCAACGGCCTCGCGACGCTCGTCTCGCAGGACCACTCGTGGCCGGCGGAGCAGGTGCGGCTCGGCCTCATCAAGCCGGAGGAGGCGGCCACGCATCCGCTCAAGCACCGCCTGACGCGCGCGGTCGGCGTTTGGGAGGCGATCCAGCCATTCGCCGACAAGCTAAAGCTCGAAGAGGGCGATGCGATCGTGCTGTGCAGCGACGGCGTGGAGACCGCGGGCGTGAGCGTGGAGGAGATGGGGCGGCTGTTGCTGAGGGACGGCAACCTCGACCGCGGCGCCGAGCGCGTGATCGAGCGATGTCGAGAGCTGGGAGCGCCGGACAACGTGACGCTGGCGGTGGCTCGCGTCGAGGTGGACGTGACCAAGACCGCGGTGCTGCCCAGGCTGAAGCTGTAGCGGGCATCCCCCTTCCGCTCGAGGTTTTTTCCTTCCCCCGCAGGGGGAAGGTGGCGCGCAGCGCCGGATTGGGGGGGAGATGGAACCTCAGTAAGCGCTGGACAGAAGCTCGGTTACGTGCATCACCTTCATTCGCGACTTCTGCGCGCGTAGGCCTGCTTCCAGCTGCATCTGACAGCCGGGGTTTGCGCTGACGACGACGTCTGCGCGGGTGGCCTCAAGATCGGCCAGCTTCTCTTGCAGGATGCGATTCGACATCGTAGGCTCGAGCGTGCTGTAGAGTCCGGCCGCGCCGCAGCAGATTTCCGGGTGGCGCATCTCGACGAAATCGATACCTGGCAGCGTCCGGATGAGGTCTCGTGGTTGCTTCTTGATGCGCTGGGCGTGCGCGAGGTGACATGCGTCCTGGTACGTGACGCGGAGCTTGACGTCTCTCTTCGGTGCCGGCAGCCCGATTTCCGCGAGCCACTCGGTGATGTCCTTCACCCTGCCCTTGAGGTCGGGATAGAAATCCTTCAGGTGAGCCCCGCAACCCGCCGAGTCCACGATCAACGCGTCGAACTCTCCAGCGAGGTAGGTGCGCGTGTTGGCGTCGCGCAGCCGCTCTGCGCTCTCCAGGTCACCGTTGTGCGCGAACAGGGCGCCGCAGCATCGCTCACCCGGCGGAAACCAGACCTCGCAGCCCGCGAGCTGCAGCAGCTTCACCGCGGCGTCGTGCGACTGCGGATAGAGGATCGGCATCACGCAACCGACCAGAAACGCGACGCGGTGCTTGCGTGAACCGATCGCCGGGGCGATGTCACCAGCCGGGCGGCGGAACGGCGGCCGGAGCTTCGGCAGCTGGCGGCCCGAGCGGACGACCGACGTGAGCTTCAGCGCCTGCGCCGCGCGCGTTGCCGCGCCGGCCGCGCGCAGCCTGGCCGGATGCGCGAGCAGCTGCCGCAGCGCGAGCTTGCTCAACCTGCGTTTGGGTGTCGGGCGGCGTAGGCGCTCGACCTCGGCTCGACCCGCTTCGATGATCCTCCCGTACGGAACCCCCGATGGACACACGGCCTCGCACGTCCGGCACCCGAGGCAGAGGTCGATGTGACGCACCTGCTCCTCGTCGAACGGCATGATCTCGCGCTTCCATTGGGTCATGAGGTAGATCCGTCCGCGCGGAGATTCGGTCTCGAGACCGGTCATGCGAAAAGTGGGGCATGCGTCGAGGCACAGGCCGCAGTGGACGCACGTGGAGAGGTCGTCGTCGCTCAGAAGCTCGAATGGCTTCACACCACGAACCTTCCCGGGTTCAGGATGGCTTCGGGGTCGAAGGCGCGCTTGATGCGACGCATCAGCTCCAGCGTCGGGGGCGGCGTGCCCCACGCGCCGACCTCGGCGACGACGTCGGGCTGCGCCGACATCACGACGACGGAGCCGGATGCGGCTTCCGCCGCGCCGCGCACGTTACGCAGGTCGCCGGAGCCGCCATCAAAAACCCAGTACGCGATGCCGGTGCCGGGGGATGCCCACCAGCGCGCGCGCGCCGGCAGGCCAGCGAGGAGTCCGCGCAGCGCGTTCCGCGGCGCCGCGATCCTCGCCCACGATTCAGGCGCTTGCCGGGAGTGGTCCGCCCATATCGACGCAGCGACTTTCTCCCATCCGAGCTCCGCCACCATCCGGTTCACCGCATCGGGGCTGCCGAAAAAACGAGCCAGGACCCGGCCGTCGGAGAACAGCTCCAGCGCAGCCGGCGCGAGCGGCAGGTCCAAGGCCCGCGCCGATGCGTCCCACGCTTCCTCGATCGACCCGTTCGTCTTTTCGACCGTGACGTCGTGCAGCGGTCGCGGAAACACCTTGAACGATGCGGCGACGATCACGCCGAGCGAGCCCATCGCCCCGTAGTGCAGCTTCATGAGGTCGTACCCGCTCACGTTCTTGACCACGCGCCCGCCGGCGGCGGCGAGGTGCCCGTCGGGGAGGGCGACGCGGATGCCGATAAGGAAGTCTCGAGCCGACCCGAAGCGCTGCCGGAGCGGGCCCGTCCATCCCGTCGCAAGCAGTCCGCCAATGGTGTGGCCGGGCGAGTTGAAAGGATCGAGCGGAAGAAACTGGCCTGCCTTGCCGAGCTCTGCCTGCAGCGCCTCCAGCGTAATTCCCGCTTCGACGCTCACCACCATGTCCGCTTGTGAGTGCTCGAGGATGCGGTCGAGGCCGGTGGTGTGAAGCTCGACGTCGCAGCGAAGGGGCGCACCGCCCATGCCGGCGGCCTTGCCCCCGCCGACCGGGACCACGGCCGACCCCGCCTGTGCAGCCTGGTGCAGTCGACGGGCGAGCTCTTCGGCGGTGGCCGGCTTTTCGATGACGGGGGAGCTCACCACCATTTCGCCTCGACCGCGAGGCCCGTGCGACCCGCCAGGTGGACGTGCTTGCGGGTCGGGTCGGGAAAGATCTTGCCCGGGTTGAGGATGCCGTCAACGTCGAACACGCTCTTGACGCGCTGCATGGCGTCGAGGTCGTCCGCGCTGTAGACCCAGGGCATGAACTCGCTCTTCTCGAGCCCGATGCCGTGCTCGCCGGACAGCGCGCCGCCCAGCTCCACGACGGCCCGCAGCATCTCCTCTCCGGCGCCCTCCACCTGGTGCAGCACCTCGCGATCGCGCAGGTCGAACAGGATGTTCGGGTGCAGGTTGCCGTCGCCGGCGTGGAACACGTTGGCAACAGGGAGCTTGTAGTGCTCGCCGATCTCGCCGACTGCCGACAGGACCTGCGGCAGCCGTGAACGCGGCACCACGCCGTCGTGCAGGTAGTAGTTCGGCTTGATCCTTCCCAGGGCGCCGATGGCGCCTTTGCGCCCGGCCCACAGGAGATCTCGCTCGGCCTGTGTCTGCGCTTCGCGAAGCGCGTAGCCCTCGTTCTCTGCGAGCACCTTGCGGATCGCGCCCATGAGCTCGCGCGTCGACTCAGGGATACCGTCGACCTCGACGAGCAGGACCGCGCCGGCATCGGTCGGGTAGCCGGCGTGATAGTGAGCTTCGACGGCGCCGACCGTGACGTGGTCCATCATCTCGAGCGCGGCCGGCACGATGCCGCTCGCGATGACCGCGGACACGGCGTGGCTCGCCGTCTCGATGGTCGGGAAGGCGGCGAGCAAAGTCGCGACGCTCGGCGGGATCCGCAGCAGGCGGACCTTGATCTTCGTGATCGCGCAGAGCGTGCCCTCGGAGCCGACCAGGACGCCGCACAGGTCGAGGCCGATGCGGTCGGGCGCATCGCCGCTGACCCAGTGGACGCTGCCGTCGGCCAGCACGACCTCCATACCAAGCACGTGGTTGGTGGTCACCCCGTAGTACAGGCAATGAGGACCGCCGGAGTTCTCGGCCGCGTTGCCGCCGATGGTGCAGGCCTTCTGGCTCGAGGGATCGGGCGCGTAGAAAAGGCCGTGCGAGGCCGCGACGAGCGAGAGCTCCTGGTTGACGACGCCCGGCTCGACGAGCGCGATCTGCGCGACCGGGTCGATCTCGATGCGCCTCATTCTTGTGACCTGAAGCGCGATGCCGCCGTGAATCGTCACGGCTCCGCCGGACAGTCCCGTGCCGGCGCCGCGCGGTACCACCGGGATGTGGTGCTTGGCGGCGACTTTGATGACTCCAGCGACCTCTGCGGTCGTCGAAGCGAGAACCACCGCGTCGGGAACGGCGCCCTCGATCGAGGCGTCCCGCTCAAAGATGCGAAGGTCGTAGGCGGAGTCGATCACGGATTCGCGGCCGACGATTCTTCGCAGCTCTTCCACCACCGGCGCGGCAAGGGGCATCAGGCCAGCGGGGCCTCGCGCTCGGGGCTGCGCTCGAACGCTTCGAACCTGCGTGTCGTGGCGCCGGGCAAACCGGGCGCCTCGACAGCCTGCGCGCCGACGATGAGCAGGTCGAGCCACGGCCGGCATTCCTCGTCGGACGGCATGCGATCCATGCGCTCGAAGATCGCCTCCTGGATGCGGCTGTGCGGCGAGACCTGGATCGTGTACCAGACCGAAAGGCCGTCGGGAGTGATGACGTGGTGCGTCTCGTCGACGCGACGGTTCACGGGCAACCGCATCGGCTTCGCCTCGGCCGCGGCACGCAACTGGGCCGCGGTGGTTGCGATGTCATCCATCGGGTCCAGCTTAAACTCGAACGGATGACAGGCCGCGAACGTGTGAAAGCTGCGATTGCAATGGGAGTTGCCGACCGGCCGCCCGTGGGTGCGTGGGGACACACCTATCGCGAGGAATGGTCGCCCGAGGCTCTCGCGGCGGTCACCGTCGAGAGAGCAAGGCAGTTTGGCTGGGATTTCGTGAAGTTCCAGCCGCGCGCGAGCAGCTTTGCGGAAGCGTTTGGTTCGGTCTACAAGCCGGCCGGCCACCGGATGAAGGGACCGGTGCTGGTCAGCGAGGCCGTGCCGGATCTCGAATCGTGGCGCACCGTGAAGCTGGTCAATCCCAAGGCTCTCGACGACCAGGTGGTGTCTATCGGGATGGTGGCGCGAGAGCTCGGCCCGGACGTCCCGGTGATCCAGACGGTGTTCAGCCCCATCACCATTGGCGGCTACCTGGTAGGAAAGTCGCAGTCGCGCGTCGTGCGCGAGCTTCGCAAGCACCCTGAGCTGGTCCGGCCCGCGCTTGAAAAGATTGCCGAGGCGCTGGTCGATTTCAGCCGTCGCTCCGTCGAGGCGGGCGCCGCGGGAATCTTCTACGCGATCTCGGGCTACGCGGGCAAGGGCGTGATGCCCGAGAGCGTGTATCGCGAGCTGGTGCTTCCGTACGACGTGAGCGTGTTGAGCCGTCTGCCCGCGGCGGCGTGGTTCAACGTAGTCCACCTGTGCGGGTCGAACCTGAACTTCGAGCTGGCGCGCGAGATGCCGGCGCAGGTCGTCAGCTGGTCGATCCACAACCAGGGCAACCCGTCGCTCGCCGAGGGACGCAAGCTGGGCGGCCGGGCGGTGATGGGCGGGCTGGGGCAGCGCGGGAGCCTCATTTACGGGCCTCCCCCCGAGGTCGAAGCGGAGGCGCGGCGCGCGGTCGCCGAGACGGGCGGCCGCGGATTGCTCTTGGCGCCGGGCTGCTCGGTGCCGCCGCGGGCGAAGGACGTCAACCTGGCGGCGATGGTGTCGGCGCTCGCGGCATGAGCGGGGTCGCCGGTCTCGCCGAGATCGTGCTCTGGGTGCGGGACATGGACGCGGCGCTGCATTTCTACCGCGACATATTCGGCCTGGTCCTGATCTCGACGGCTGAGCTGCCGAACAAGTTCCTCCGCGCCGGTGACGGCGCCCTCGGAATCCCGGAAATGGTCGTGCTCGTGCCGCATCCGGACCGATCGGTCGAGTTTCCAAAAGAGAAGGCGAAGCGAGTCCTGCACCACATGGCCTTCAGGGTCGAAGCGGAGGCCTACGATGCCCTGCAGCTGCACCTCATGGCTGACGGCCTGGAGGTGCGCACCGGAGTGCATCCGGTGCTGAAAGGCGCGCGCACGTTCTACGTCGACGACCCGGACAACAACGAAGTGGAGGTCATCTCTCCGCAATAACTGAGACCGGCCAAGGCCGATCAGAATGTCGACATGCGACTGACGAGAGTTGTCATCGGCATCGCGTTCTTGCTCGTGGCCTGTGACTCGGGTTCCGCCTCAAGCGTCAAGCACCCGGCCACGCCCAGCCCGACGACCTCGGTGAGCGCTCTTCTTGTTTTCACGACCTGGGTGCCGGACAGTAAGGTGACGAATGGTCCGGAGCCTGGCTACAAGCCTGCCTTGACCGGCCTCACGGGCCATGACGTTCAGGCGGCCACCCCAGTAATCGACGCCACCGGAACCGTCTGGATGTTGAACGTCACGTTCACTCCCGCCGGTTCCAAGCTGTTCGCGAAACTGACGCACGACAACGTGGCCGCGTGCCCGGGTGATGCAACTGGAGCGGGCGCCGGCTGCGCCATGCGGTACCTGGCGATCTGGCTGGAGCTGACCCAGGCTGACATCGACAGCTGGGAGAACGTGGTCTACGTCGCCAACGTGTCTCAACCTTTTGACCTGGCCTGCCTCGCCCAGGCGCCCGCGGCCACCGCCTGCCCGAAGTTCCTGTCGGATCCCATCACGCTCGCAGAGATCGACGGCGGGACCGTCGCCATCAGCTGCGGTTGCACCCAACAGGGTGCGAGTGACCTGGCTGCCGCGATCAACTCGGCGCGGAGTAGCTGACGACTCCGGAGTAGGTCTTTCGGGACGAGCCAGCTCAACCCTTGACGTGGTCGGATGAGCACGTACGGGCGTCGAGTGGAGGTACTACCTTAAGAAGCCCTTACCGGACGGGAACGAAGTCGAAGTCATAGCTCCCGCCCACTAGCGCATCAAGGAGGCAAAGAAATGCCAACTCTGCGGATCGAACATGCGGTGCCGGACTTCGCCCGTTGGAAACAGGCTTTTGACAGCGACCCGGCCGATCGCAAAGGTTCAGGTGTCCGTCGATATCAGGTCATGCAGTCGACCGACGATCCCAACTACGTTTTGATCGACCTTGACTTCGACAGCCTCGAAGCTGCAGAAGGGCTTCTGGCCACGATGCGCCGGGTGTGGAACGGCGAAGGCCAGAAGGTGATGCGCAACCCGCAAGCTCGGATCGTCGACAAGGTCGAAACGATCGAGCTCTAAGGCCGTAACTGGCAAATAGCCGTCCGGTCCGGCCTGACTTTTAAGCGGTCTGTGCCTGCGCTTCCGGCTTGGGGCTGCGCGAAAGCAGCGTTGCGGTCACGCCGATGACCAGCGCGATCGTGCCTGCGATCAAGGTCAACGGCTCCGGCAGATGGATCCGAAGCGCGCCGTCCAACGAGTAAGGACCAGCGGTGGTGAATGCCAGCGCTGCGGCGCCCACCATCAGGGACAGGTTGTACTCGTATCCGCCCTTGCCGGCCCAGAAACCCTTGCTCAGATGGACGGTGGCGACTGCCACCACCATGGCGCCAATAATCGCCAGGCTACCGAGGGGCGAAAGCAGGCCGAGCGCGAGCAGGAGACCTCCGCCGAACTCGGACAGGGCCGCGACCCAGGCCCAGGGTTGAGCCGGACGGATGCGAAGCCGCTGGACCGACTGGGCCCACTTTGCCATTCCAGGGCCGCCCCAAACTCCGAAGAGCTTCTGTGCGCCATGGGCGGCGATGATCAACCCGATGCCAAGCCGAAGAATCAAAAGTCCGAGTGCGGTCATCATCGTTTCTAGCTACCTCCGGTACAGCCTTGACATTCCGTTACCCAGGCCCCGGTGATCTTGAAACATGAACGCCGCCATCCGGCACCTCGATCCGGACCCGCGGATAGACTCACCCCGGAGGGCCCGTAGCTCAGCTGGTCAGAGCGGCCGACTCATAATCGGCTGGTCGTTGGTTCGACCCCAACCGGGCCCACCAAAGTGCGAGATGACTCCCGGCCCCTACCTTTGCAGACTGCGCACGACCGCCATGTATTTTCATCAGCCGGACCCAGGCCTAGGACCCGGCACGCCGAGCAGCCGAGCTCATCCCACCGACGCTTCTCCGGTCCACCCACTCCTGCGGCCGACCCGGCTAACGTCAGGTTAGGCAGAACGACGAAGATCTGACCGGTTTGGCGGCGGGATACAAATAGCCCGTGGGCAGGACTTGGGCTTGTGAATCAGTTCGGCAGTGTCGACCAAGCGTCAGAGATAGGGGGTTTCCATAACTTGCACTCGATTTCGCAGCGGGCGACTGCCGAGATGTTCGGCACGGCGGTATTGGTCCTCGTTGGGCCGGGTACTGTGGTCGCAACGCTCACTCTGGCCGGCAAAACCGTGCCGGTAGTCACCGAGGCTGACTTCCTGGCGATCGCATTCGCTTTCGGTTTCGTCGTCATGGCTCTCGTCTACGCGATCGGCAAGGTCTCCGGGTGCCACATCAACCCGGCGGTCACGTTCGCGCTTGCTGCGACCAAGCGCTTCCCGTGGAAAGAGGTCCCGGTCTACTGGGGCGCCCAGTTTGTCGGGGCGGTTATCGGCGCCTTCGCCGTCTGGGGCGTTTTTGGGTCAAACGCGATCGAATTGGGAATGGGCCAGACCCACATTGCGGCTGACGCATCATCCAGCGTCTATCTGCAGGCCGCCCTCGCGGAAGCACTCGGCACCGGGCTCCTGATCTTCGCCATCCTAGGCATAGTCGACTCGAAGTCGCCGGCCCAACTCGCCGGCATAGTGATCGGCGGAGCGCTGGTCGCGAACATTCTCGTCTTCGGACCCATCACTGGCGCTTCGCTCAACCCGGCGCGAGCGTTCGGTCCAGAGCTGGTCAGGCGATCGCCGGCGGCACAACTTTCTGGACACAATATGTACCGGTCTACCTGGTCTCCGGCTTCGTCGGCGCGGCGGCTGCGGCACTCCTCTACGACCTCCTGGCCACCCCGCGCCTGGTCGAGCAGCCAATCATCGAAGCTGTCAGCCACGACGACAGCGGCTCACCCTTGCGTTGATAATCGTTGTGAATGAGGCTTGATTGGGCGCTGCTCGCCAGCGCCGCCGAGGGTCCGCCAAACGGGCTCGTGTACATCCTCGGCGCAGGCATCGACACGCTCTGGCGCGACCAATTCCCCGCGCCGTTCGGTGGCGCGATGGTGCTGCGGCTTCTGACGACGCGCCTCGAGTCCGAACGGCCGCACACGGTCGAGGTGCACTGCAGCGATGAGGACGGCAGGGCCGTGCTTCAGCAGCCGATCGTCCTCACGATTCCAGCCCGGCAGGTACCCGCGGACCATCCTCACGGCTGGGACCTTGCGGCGCATATCGTGATCAACCTCAGCGGAGTGGCCATCGCGAAAGCCGGCTTCTACAACTTCGAGATCCTGATCGACGACCAGCAGGTGCGCTCGCTGCCTTTTCGCGCCGAGCACGCGACAAGGAGCATGTGATGACGCAGTGGCTGATCAGCCTTGTTTCCACGTGGGGATACATCGCCATCTTCGTCACCATGACGGGCGAGAGCGCGGGCCTGCCCCTCTCGAGCGAGATCGTGGTGCCGCTCGGCGGGGCGCTCGCGTCGCAGGGCAAGCTCAACTTCGTCCTCGTCGTCCTCGTCGCGACGGTGGCCAACCTGACCGGCTCGTTGATCGCCTTCTATCTGACCCGTCGCTACGGAGAGCGCGTGGTGCTGAGTCGAGCCGGCCGGTGGGCGGGCTTGAGCAGGGGCCATCTTCGGCTCGCGAATCGCTTCTTCGAGCGTTTCGGCCTCTGGGCTGTCTTCGTCGGGCGGTTGGTGCCGATCGTGCGGACCTACATCTCTTTCCCGGCGGGGCTTGCGAAGATCGGTTATGCGAGGTTTACGCTCGCCACGCTGGCCGGAGCCATCCCCTGGAACTTTGCGCTTGCGTTCGCGGGGCTGAAGCTCGGCGAGCACTATCAGTCCGTCGCCACCACCATGGGCCCGTTCGTCATCCCGATCGCGATCGGCGTCGTGATCCTCCTGGCGGTGGCGTGGTGGTTGGGCCGCAAGCTCGGCGAGGACGAGGAGTCGGCGGTCGAGAAGAACCTCGGACGGAGCTAGGCGACCGGCTTATCGAACCTCATCAGCGAGAAGTGAGAGATGTCTCGCGCCGTGCGTCCGTCGCACACCAGGTCCGCCGCGATGTCGCCGATCACCGGCGCGAACTTGAACCCGTGACCTGAGCAGGCGCTGATCACCGTGACACGTGCGTCGTCCGGGTGGAGGCCGATCGCGAAATGCCTATCGGGTGTGTTGGTGTACATGCAGGTGACCGAGCGCGTCACGCGCGGTGTGACGCCCCGCAGGCGGGTTGCCACGTAGCGCCGCAGCGGTTCGAGCTCATCCTCTTTGACCTCGCGTCGCAAGTGATCCGGGTCGGTCGCATCGCCCTGGTGGTGTCGCGCGATCTTCACCGAGATTCCGTCCAGCGTCGGGAAACCGTACACGTCGCCGATGTCTTGTGCCTGGCGGATGAAAACCGGAAACCTGCCAGGGGTAAGCCAATTCGCGTTCTGGTCGATTGCAAACCACGCGAGCACCTGTCGTTCTACGGTCAGCGGCAGCCAGTCGATCAATTCATGCATCCAGGGACCGGCGGCGATGACGGCGGCGTCGAACGTCTCACGCGCGCCGTCAGTCACCACTTCGACGGCGTTTGAACCACCGTGGTTGACCGCGGAAACCACGACGTCGCGCCTGATCTCCCCGCCGAGCGCTTCGACGCGCCCGATCATGGCGGCCACCGCCGCCTCGGGCCGGATGAAGCCGGCCTGCGCGTCGAGGACCGCGACGTCTCGGTTTCCGACTTTGTGACCGGGGTATGCCCTGCGCAGCTCGTCGGCTTTGAGCAGGCGCACGTCGAGCCCATGGTCGGCGGCGGCGGCGAGAGCGCCGGTGACGGCTTCGGCGGTCGGTGGGCCGATCATGAGCGCGCCGGTCAGCGTCAACAGGTCCGCACCGGAGGCTGCTTCCAGCTCGCGCCAGAGCGGAAAGGTCTCCTTCAACAGGGGCACGTACCAGGGGCCCTCGAAATATGCCGTCCGTGTGATGCGCGACTCGCCATGCGACGAACCGAAAGCATGGGGAGGGGAATGGCGGTCGAAGCAGACGACCTGGGCCCCGCGCGTGGCCAACCTCCACCCCGTCGCGGCTCCCATGGCGCCGCACCCGATCACGGCGACCCGCTGTGGCGCCAAGATTTACTCGGTCGAGATCCTGGCGATGGGCTGGCCTGGCGTGACGGGGTCGCCGACCTTGAGCAGCAGCTCCTCGACCTTCCCGGTGACGGGGGAGGGGATCTCGGCGTTGACCTTGTCCGTGTGGGCTTCCATCAGAGTCTCTCCCTCGGTCACCTGCTCGCCCCGCTTCTTGCTCCACGCGCCGACGGTGATCTCCTCGGCGCCTTGAAGCTCCGGCATCAGCACATCGCGAACTTCGACACTCACGCGCTTATTGTCACCGGCTCAGGCGAGCGACACCACTTCGAGCAGGTCCTCTTCCCAGTAGTCGACCCGGCCTTCGGGCATGAACAGCACCCGCTGTGGCTTGAGCGCCTCCACGAACTCCGGGTCGTGGCTGACGATCACCATGGTGCCAGGCCACTCCGCCAGCGCGCGAGCTACCCCCGTTCGCGACGGCGGGTCGAGGTTGTTGGTGGGCTCGTCCAGCAGGAGCAGGTTGTGCTTGCCCGCAACGAGCTGTGCGAGGGCCAGCTTGGTCTTCTCGCCGCCCGACAGCGTCCCGGCATCCTGCCGCGCGATGTCACCCGTGAGGTTGAAGGAGCCGAGCAGGGCTCGCAGCACGCGTTCGTCTGCATCGGACTGCTCTCGCATGTGCGCCAGCACGGGCACACCTTTGCGTATGCCCTCGTGCTCCTGCGCGTAGTAGCCCAGCGACACGCCGTGCCCCAGCCGGAAGCTGCCCGAGTTCGGTTCGGTCTGGCCCGCCAGGATGCGCAGAAGGCTCGTCTTGCCGGCGCCGTTGAGGCCCATGATCACGATCCGCTGCCCGCGCTCGACCTCGAAGGTCACATCGCGAAACACGAGCGGGCCGCCGTAACCCTTGCTCAGGCCGCTCGCGGTGAGCACGACGCGTCCGCTGTGCGGCGGTTCGGGAAATGTGACCTTCACCTTGCGCTCGCGCTTAGGAGCGGACACCTGCTCCGCCTTCATCCGATCGACGCGTTTGAAGATCGATTTCGCGGTCCGCGCGCGCTTGGCGGTCTGCCGCCGCATGACCTCGGCGAGCACGCTCAACCGGTTGATCTCGGACTCCTGCCTCTGGGCGAGAGAGGTCAAGCGCTTCTCCTCGAGCACCCTGGCCTTCTGGTACTGCGAATAGGTGCCGCGGTACTCCCGCATGCGCCCGGCGTCGAGGTGCAGCACGCGAGTTATCGAAGCGTCCAGCAGGACCAGGTCGTGGCTGACCACGATCACCGAGCCTCGGTACTCGCGAAGGAAGTCCATGAGCCAGGTCTTGGCGTCGCTGTCGAGGTGGTTGGTCGGCTCGTCCAGAAGCAGAAGGTCGGCTTCCGCGAACAGCACTCGAGCGAGCTCGACCCGCCGCCCTTCACCGCCGGACAGGACGCTGACCGGTAGGTCGACCCTGTCAGGTCGTAGCCCGAGGCCGGTCACGATTCGCCTGGCGTCAGACTCGGACGAGTAACCGCCGTCGAGCCGGTATCGCTCCTCCGCCTCGGCGAAGCGCTCGAGGATGGCCGGCGAGTGGTCGTGCTCGAGCTGGGCGTGCAGCTCCGCCAGGTGGATGGCTGCGCGGTCCAGGCCGCGCCCCGACAGGATGTGCGCAAGCGCTGTCTTCGAGGCTTCGGCCCGCGGGCGTGGGTTCTGAGGCACGTACCCGAGCGTGCCCTGCTTCAGGACGAGGCCGGCGGCGGGGTCGTCCTCGCCCGCCAGGACCTTGAGCAGGCTCGTCTTGCCCGCTCCGTTCCGTCCGACCAGGCCGACCTTGTCTCCCGGCGCCACGGTGAAGCTCGCGTCGGTGAGCACCCGGCGCGCCACGACGTCGATGGCGAGATTCCTGACCTGAAGCACGGTCGCAGATGTTACGTGCCGGCGGATCCGGCGTTTGGTCAGGCAGCCCGGAATTTCAACCTGGAGGCCGTCGAATGAAGAAAGTCCTCGTCATCATCGCGATCCTCGTGGCGGCGGCCGCATGCGGCGGCGCCGGCAACACCGCGTCAACCTCGATACCCCCTCAGCCGCAAAGAGGGGCGGCTCAGCCGGGCGGCACTGCGAGCGGCCAGCCGACGACGATCAACGGACAGCCCGGAGACACGACCAATCCAACAGGCTCCGGCACCACCGTGCCCGTGCTGCAGGGGCCGCCGGTCATCCGCCAGGCGCAGCTCAACATCAGCGTGGGCGCCGGTAGTTTCGACTCCAAGCTCAGCCTTGCACGCACCCTGGTCGAGGCTGAGGGCGGCTACATCGCCGGAACGACCGCGCAGGTCGCGCCGGTCGACAGCCAGATCCGGACAGGCGTCATCAACTTCATGGTCCCGGCCGCGAACTTCGACACCACCATCGACCAGCTTTCCAAGATTGGAAAGGTCCAGAACGAGCAGATCACCGGCACCGAGGTGAGCGGGCAGTACGTCGACCTGCAGACTCGCCTCTCGAACGCCCAGGCCCAGAGGGCGGCGATGCTGGCCCTGCTGACCCAGGCCAAGACGATCAACGACATGATCGCGGTCCAGAACCAGATCGGCCAGATCACGGGCACGATCGAACAGCTCGAGGGCCAGATCAAGTATCTCGACGACCACACGGCGTTCAGCGCACTGACCATCACGATGACCGAAGCGGCGGCGACCGCCCAGGCGCCGGCCTCGGACAGCTGGGGCTTCTCAACCGCACTCAGCGACGCGGCCCACAACTTCGTGGCCACCGTCAACTACGTCGTCGTCGGGTTGGGCGTCATCGGTCCGTTCGTACTCCTCGGCGGGCTCGGCTACCTCCTGTGGCGCCGCCGCAGCCGGTGGATGCCTCGACACGCATAGAGCGCTTCGGCCGGGCCGGGGGAACCACCTCCGGCCCCGGCCCCGGCCGGCCTAAGCAGGCTGAATGGGCCATCCCCTCCCGTAACCTGCAGTGGTAGTGCCAAGAGCGGTGAGGGTCGACGACAACATATGCCCTGGTCTGGGGTGGCGATGACCGCCGGATACCCGCCTGGTTCGCAGGAGTCCGCTTCCGACGAGAGCGGCGATGTGCTCCAGCTCCCGATGGCGCGACGCGCCACGGATATCGCGCTGGACGAGCTCGAGATCGTCTACGCCTTCATCTACGCCCGCGTCGGCAATCGCGCCGACGCCGAAGACCTCACGCAGCAGGTGGCCATGAAGGCGATCCCGCGGCTCCGCGAGGGCGCGCCTGCGAGCGCGATCCGCGGGTACCTGTTCGCCACCGCCCGCTCGGTGCTCGGCGGCTTCTGGAGCACAAGGCTCGGTCTCTCCGAGGTGGAGCTCCACGAAGACCTCGCGCTGGCGGTGCCCCCGGCGCCGCCGTCTGAAGGGCGCGTCGACACCGTACAGCGCATCCTGGCCGAACTTTCGGACAACTACCGGCGGGTGCTGGAGTTGCGTTTCCTCCACGGGTATTCCTTGAAGGAAGTGGCAGCGGAGATGCACTCGACCGTTGGAGCGGTGAAAGTCATGCAGCTTCGGGCCCTGCGCTCTGCCGCCAAAGTGAAGATGGAATGAACAAGCCTGAAAACCGCGTCGACAAGATCGTTTCCGACCTCCTGCACGGGCGCCGCCTCAGGTTGCGCGGCGGGGACGCCGAAGAGAAGGCGGCGATCACGGCCGCCGCGCGCCTGGTTGCTGCGCGTCAAGGACCCCAGCGCATGAACCCGGCGTTTCGCAGGCGCCTGAAACAAGCCCTCGAATCGGCCCCGACCGCGCCCTGGATGACTCGACGCGCGGCGTTGGTGGCGGGCTTTGGGCTGGCGGCCGGCGCTGTCGCCGGCGGTCTGCTGGGCCGGCAGATGGAGCCCGCCGCCGTCGCGACGCGAGTTGCGGGCGGAGATCCTATCAACCCGATCCCCGGCAAATGGGTCGACGTCGCCGCCATCTCGGACCTGGTTGAGGGCCAGGGCAAGCAGGTCAACGCCGGCGGCGTGGGCGCCTTCCTGTTCCGTCGCGGCGACTCCGTGACAGGGGTCTCCTCGATCTGCTCGCACCTCCCATGTGAGCTGTGGTGGAACGGCCGCCAGGGATTGCTCGACTGCCCCTGCCACCCGGCGTCCTTCACGCCGGAGGGGATGTCGACCGACAACACGTATCCGCTCCCGGCTTTGAATACCGTCCACGTGAGGGTCACTCCCGCCGGGCGGGTCGAGGTGCTCGGAACGGACTGACATGCAGCTCAAGAGCCACAGGTCCAGGCAGCTTGCGCTCGATCGCTGCCTGCAGCTTCTCGAAGAGGCACAGGTCAGAGGTCAGGCACGCATCGACGGTCCGCTCGGAACGTCGCTGCGAAAGCACCTCGAGCGCGCCGGTGTGATCGCAGAGCATCGCCTCGAGGGCAGGCGCATCGATCGCGTCCTCGACGACATCTTCGCGCTGCAAGCGCAGCTGCTCGGCCAGACCCCCGAAGACAGCCGGCAGCGCAACGGAAACTAATGAGAGGGAACCCGGATGGTTCCCTCTCATCGCGCGTGCGGCTGCGCCGCAGGCGCTGCTCTCCTTCCGGTATATGGATGGGACTTAACTGAGAGTCTGAAGCCCAACCACGCTGGGCGAGGTAGAGACAAAGTTGCTGCCGGGCCAAGCCCGGCCGCTCAGGCGACGCTGGCGAGGAGAAGGGGCAGTCCCGATGGTCGAGTTTTGTCCCGCGGGTATGATTGGCTGCCGTTGTGACAACTTCCTTCAGCTCATCCAAGTCGTTCCTCCTGACGTCTGAATCAGTCACCGAAGGGCACCCGGACAAGGTTTGCGACCAGGTCTCTGACGCCGTCCTCGACGGAATGCTCGCCCAGGATCCCCACGCTCGCGTCGCCTGCGAGACCGCTATCACGAAAGGCCTGTGCGTCGTCATCGGAGAGGTGACCACACACGCCGAGCTCGACATCCAGAGGACCATTCGCGACACGATCGGTGAGATCGGCTACAACAACGAAGAGATCGGCTTCGACGCCGACCACGCGCTGATCCAGGTTTACCTGAAGGAGCAGTCGCCCGACATCGCGGCCGGAGTCGACCACTCGCTCGAAGAGCGTGAGGGCAGCCTCGAGGACGATCCATTCGAGCTGCAGGGCGCCGGCGACCAGGGGATGATGATCGGCTTTGCCTGCCGTGAGACGCCGGAGCTGATGCCTCTGACCATCTCGCTCGCGCACCGTCTCGCTCGCCGGCTGGCCCTGACCCGCAAGGACGGTTCGCTTCCCTTCCTTCGCCCGGACGGCAAGACGCAGGTGACGGTGGAGTACGAGCGAGGCCGTCCCAAGCGCATCGAAGCCATCGTCGTTTCCAGCCACCACGCCGCATCGGTGACTCAGAAAGAGCTTGCCGAGGGGGTGCGTGCCCTGGTCATCGACCCCGTCCTGGAGGGCCTGGTCGTCGACAACAACACCAAGATCATGGTCAACCCGAGCGGTCACTTCCTCCTCGGCGGCCCGGCGGCCGACGCGGGACTCACCGGCCGCAAGATCATCGTCGACACCTACGGCGGGATTGCCAGGCACGGAGGCGGCGCGTTCAGCGGAAAGGACCCGAGCAAGGTCGACCGCTCGGCGGCCTATGCCGCGCGGCACGTCGCGAAGAACCTCGTCGCGGCGGGACTTGCCGACCGCTGCGAGGTCCAGGTGTCCTACGCGATCGGCCGGGCGCACCCGACGTCGATCTCGGTGGAGACGTTCGGCACCGGAACAACGAGCGAGGAAGAGCTCCTCGAGCTGGTGCGACGCAATTTCGACCTTCGCCCCGGAGCGATCATCGCGAACATGAAGCTCATGCGGCCCATCTACCGGCCGACGGCGGCGTATGGGCACTTCGGCCGCGACGACCTCGGCGTGCCCTGGGAGCTGACCGATCGTGTCGAGGCATTGCGGGCCGACGCATCGGTCACAGCCCGAGCCCGGAATTAGTCAAACGCTGAACGGCGTCTCCGTTGGCTGAACCAGCCCTGCGTCTGCGTGTTCGCGACACGCGGACGGAAAAAAAGGTCCGCCTCGTACCGCAGAACAAGGGCGGCCGGCAGACGCTCACCCTCTACGTTTGTGGCGTCACCCCGTACGACTCGGGGCACATGGGCCATGCCTTCACGTTCTCGATGTTCGACGTCCTGGTCCGATTCGTCGAGTCGGGCGGCGTGCGCATGCGCTACGTGCAGAACGTCACCGACATCGATGACCCGCTCTTCGAGAGAGCGCGGCGCGACCAGGTCGATTGGCGGATCCTTGCCGAGCGCGAGACCGCCGTCCACGTTCGCGACATGACTGCGTTGGGGTGGCGGCCGCCCGACGTCATGCCGCGCGTCTCGGAGGAGATCGGGAGAATCAAGACCGCGGCCACGAAGCTGCATGCGTCGGGGTACGCCTACCGGACCGACGCGCTCTACTTCGACGTCAGCCGCTATCGCGGTTACGGCAATCTGTCGCATCGCAGCAGGCAATCCATGCTGCGCAAGCTGCGCGAGGAGGGTTTGCTTGGGACCGTCGGCCCTGGCGCGAAGCGCGACGCCCTCGACTTCCCGCTCTGGCGCAGCTCGGCGCCCGACGAGCCGTCATGGCCGTCGAAGTTCGGGCCAGGGCGGCCGGGGTGGCACATCGAGTGCTCGGCGATGGCGATGCGCTATCTCGGCGAGCAGATCGACATTCACGGTGGGGGACGGGACCTCAAGTTCAGTCACCACGAGTCGGAGCGGGCGCAGTCCGAGTCACTCACCGGCAAGCGTCCATTCGCGAAGGCGTGGGTGCATACCGGGCTCGTTCGCTACGAAGGCCGGAAGATGAGCAAGTCGCTGGGCAACCTGGTCAAGGTGAGCCAGGCGCTCACGCGCGCGCCCGCCGCCGCGGTTCGCATCTACCTCGTGTCGCACCGCTACCAGCGGGACTGGGACTTCGAATGGGCGGGTCTTGCTAGATCCGCACGCTTGATCGAGAGGGCTCGCGCTGTGCTCAAGCAGGCGGGCGGCGAAGCGTCGCCCGCGTTGATCGACGAGTTCAACGCGGCGCTGGCTGACGACCTGGACACGCCGCGCGCCGTGAGGGTGTTGCGCCTGGCAGTCCGCCGCCGCGACGCCGCCGCCGTGCGCTGGATGCTGGGCATCCTGGCCGGCACCGCCTCCCTGGTGTAGGAGGCCCAGCCTCCTAACCAACCTCCAGCGGCGCACCGCAGTTGGGACACTCCATGTCCGCCTCGACCTGGACGAGCGTCTCGCACACGGGGCAGAGGATGTCCGTCACCGTGGGGGCCTCGTCGGCCTCGGCCTCGGCGGCCATGTCCGCGGGCACCTCGCCGAGGTCGATCGCAGGCGAACCGCAGTTGAGGCAGACGTAAGCCGGCTGTGTCACCCGGTGGTCCACGTACTCGCCGCCGGAGTCGAGGTCGACCTCGGCAAACAGGGCGCGGAAGAGGGTGCCGCCGCAGCGGCTGGAGCAGATGAGGAGCATCGCTTCTAGGTTACGTGTCTCCTATGCGATCCGCCTGCGCAGAGTTGTGACCGCGGCGACCACGAGCAGCACGATGAAGCCCGCCACGACTCCGACGTCGAGCTGCAGCGAGCCCCAGCTCAGGTCCGCGCCCTTGATCATCACGTCGCGCAGGCCGTTGACCGCATAGGTGAGAGGCAGGACGTCAGACAGCACCTGCAGCGGCCGGGGCTCGGAGGCGACCGAAAAGAGAATGCCTGAAAGCAGGAACTGCGGGACGATCACCAGCGGTATGAACTGCACGGCCTGGAACTCGGTGCGCGCGAACATGCTGAGGAAGATGCCGAGGTTCACAGCGGCGATGGCCATCAACGCTTCGATGCCGAAGATGAGCACGACGTTGCCGCTGTTGTGGACCTTGAGCACCGCCAGCGAGAAGACAAGGACCTCCGCCGACTGGACCAGCGCCAGCACTGTGAACCCGAGCATGTAGCCGACGACGATCTCGCCCCGTCTCAGCGGGCTCGCCATCAGGCGTTCGAGGGTGCCCTGCGATCTCTCGTTGAGGAACGACACGATGGTCACGACGAATACGAGGAAGAACACAACCAGGCCGATGAACGCAGCTCCGAAGTAGTCGAGCGTGTCGAAGCCCGAGCCTCCATACAGATAGGTGAGGTGGGGCTGGACGTGCAATCCCTGGCCGGGCGCAGAGGAGGCGACCGATACCAGAGCCTGCTGCAGAGCCTGGAGGACCGGCGCGATCGTGCCCGGCTGCGAGCCTTCGAGGTGAACGTCGGGCGCGATCGTCCCGGCCTGCGCCTGGCTGCTGAAATCGGACGGGAACACGATGTACGCGGCAAGCGATCCGTCCTTGAGCTTCGAATCTCCATCCGAGCCCTGGATGGTGGTCGTGCTGATCTCGCTCGACCTCGCGAGCACGGCGGCAACCGTTGCTCCCAGCGGGCCCTGGTCCTCGTTGGCGATTCCGACCGCCGGAGCCGAGGCCGAACCCCGGATGAGATAGCCGAGGAGGCCCAGGATCACGATCGGCGCGACGAAGAGGAGAGCCAGCGTGCGGCGGTCGCGGCGAAACTGCTGGAGCAAACGCTTGGTGATTGCCGCGACCCGTTTGCCGCTCATGCCGGTCTCTCCGAAAGGCTGAGGAAGGCTTCTTCCAGGGTCGGCCTCCCGGCTTTGGCGCGGATCTCATCGGGACTGCCCTCGGTGAGCAGCTTTCCGAAGAGGATGAGCCCGAGCCGCTGGCAGCGTTCGGCCTCGTCCATGACGTGACTGGAGACGATGATCGTGGTCCCGGCGTCCGCCATCTGCTTGAAGCCGTCCCAGAGCTCGACCCTGAGCTGGGGGTCCACGCCGACTGTCGGCTCGTCGAGCAGCAGCAGCTCCGGCTTGTGCACCAGGGCGCACGCCAGCGAGCACCGCTGGCGCATCCCGCCGCTCAACGTGGAGACGACGGAGTCGCGACGGTCGTAGAGCTTGACGAACTCGAGCGCCGCCTTCACTCCTCCTTCGGCGCCGTTGATCGCGGCGAAGAACTCCAGGTTCTCCTCCACCGACAGACCGGGGTACAGCGCCGCAGCCTGGGTCATGTATCCGACGTGGCTCAAAAGCGCCACGTTCGGCATCCGCTTTCCGAGCACGGTCACGGTTCCGGCATTAGGTGCCACGAGGCCGACGAACATTCGGATGAGCGTCGTCTTGCCAGAGCCGTTCGGACCGAGCAATCCGTAGATCTCGCCTTGCCGCACCCGCAGCGTCACGCCGTCGAGCGCCTTGACGTCTCCGAAATTCTTGGAGACGTCCTGCACGTCAACCGCCCACGAGTCGCTCATGAGGTCGCCTCCTCCGGCGTCATCGCCCGCAACCAACCTTCCGCCAGCAATGTCACGGCCTGCTCCCCATCGATGTCGAGGCCCAGGATCCGCTCGGCGAGCGGCCTCGTGAGGAGATGGAAAAAGATCGGACCGACGAATGACTGGAGCGCCAGGAGGGGCGGAATCTGCCGAAGGTGGCCGTCTCGCATGTGGCTCATCAGATAGAAGACAAGCGATCCGACCATTCCACGTAGAGCGTCCTGAGCGACCTCGACGGTGTCGGGAGAAAGGGAGCTGATCTCGAAGAAGAGCGCGCGCAGCACGCCCACCCGACTCTCGCCGGCACCGTAGAAGGTGCGATAGACGGTGCGGGCGATCTCTGGCATCAGGACCTTGGGCAGCTCGTCCTGCCGCGTGTTCAGCAATTCCGTGACGGGGTCCAGTGGGGAGAAGGCGTGCACGAGGCTGGTGAAGAGGGCGGTTTTGCCGGGGAAGATGCGATAGAGGGTGGCGCGGGACACCTCGGAGTGTGTCGCCAGGTCATCCATCGAGAGGGCGTTCAATCCATGCGCGCCGACCAGCTTCAGCGCGGCTTCGAGGATGCGCTCGCGGGCGCCAGGCTCGGGTTGGAGGTCGAGGGCCTCGAGCAGCGCCTCCCGCGATTCGAACTCCCGGTAGAAGCTCGTACGGGAAACGCCGGCCGCCGCCGCAAGCTGAGCCACCGTCGGGGTGCCACCCGTCCGGAGCAGGCCGCGAGCCTTGCTCAGGATCCTTTCCCTGGTTGCGACTGGCATCGGGACGATACTAGACGAGACGTCTAGTCTCGTCTAGTCCCACTTCTTAACGCCCTGGGTTGGCGTTCCCCTCCGAGGTCGGTAGGTTGCGTCCATGCGATACCTTCTCGCGATCTCGATCGCCACGGCCCTCGCTTTCCAGCCGGCGCCGGTCGCTGCCGGCTCGACCTGGGGGAGCTCGCAGTACGGCGACCCGCCATCCTGGTGCACTAAGTTCTCGGACATGTGGACGGCGACGGTCATCACCAACGACCCGCTCGTCGGCACCAACCCCGAGCAGGACACGTTCTACGGCTTCCATCCCAACCCCGGATACGACGACTGGTACGGCTTCTTCTATGGCGACTTTCGCGGGGCGCCTGGAGATTCGTCCGGCTGGGTGCCCCTGCTGCACGAGATCTATCCGCGCCACTATCACTGGAACTTCGCCAACAAGGGTTGGGCGGTCCACGGGCACGTGAAGCAGTACATCGCGTACTACAACTGGACCTTCGGGGGGCAGTGCGGGCTGGGGGCCTACGGCAACAACGCGGCTCCGCCATACATGGCAGACCAGTACGGGTATCCGGTCGTCGACATCTACGTCGATGCGGTCCCACCGTTCGACCCCAAGCCGTACGTGACGGCCGTCACGTCCGGCTCGGTCGCGTTCACGTGGGACCCGGTGGCCGACCGCGGAGACGGCGCGGGACGGGATTACTTCGCCGCGGGTCTCGACCACTACGTCTCCTGGTTGACGATCGGCGACGGGCCGTTGCGGTTCCAGCTCGCGTCGACAACCGCGCCGCGCTCCGTTTCGCTGGCGGGTATGACGCCGGGAGAGACGGCTTGCCTGCACGTGGTGGCGGTCGATCGCGTGCAGAACGCGACCGCCGACCAGGTCTCCTGCGCATCACCCTTGACGCCGCCTCCGATGCCCGTGTGGGGTGCGGTGGACAGCAATGTGATGGCGAGCCCGAACGGGGTGGGCCTGGTCGGTCTCGACACCTGGTTCTGGTTGGCGCCCAGTCCGGAGACGCTGATGCTGGAGGAGTCCTATCTCGGGTCGCGCTACATCGTGACGGCGACGCCGATCGCGGCGAGCTGGGATTTTGGCGATGGGAGCATCGATCGATTCAGCGACCGCTCCGGTTTCGGTCACCCATACCCGGAGCCGTCGTCGGTGACGCACACCTACCAGGCGCACAGCCGAGACGGTTACGCCGTGGGCGCCGCGATCCGCTATGAGGTGACGTGGGCGGCGGTGGTCGGAGGTCGTACGTTTGGGCCCTATCCGCTCGCCTCGATGGAGCTGCCGGCTCAATCGCTGGTCTATCCGGTGGAGCAGGCCCAGCCCGAGCTCATCGCAACGTGATCGCCGACCATCCTGTGAGCCGATCGATGTGAATCGCGACGACCGGTCCCCCAGGACGCGTCGCCTCGTACTGCCCGTAACGGTGCGTCAGGAGGTCGATGGCATGCTGTGCTTCGGCCTCGTCGGTGACGATGCGAGCCGTGCCATCAGCGCGCACCCACCAGAGCTTCGTCCAGTCGTCGTCGTAGTGATCGGCGAGCACCGCGACGGCGGGATTCGCAGCGATGTTCTTCAAACGCTTGAGGTTGGAGGTCCGCTTCGGTTTCGAGTCGACCGCGAAATAGAGCATATCGCCGTCATTGGCAAAGACAATCGGCACCACGTGCGGCTTCCCGTCTTCGCTTACCGTCGCGAGCCGCGCGTGCCTGGCGCCGGTAAGGCGGCGCCTCGCATCGGACGCTTCCATGCGGTGAAGTGTGGACCGCATTGCGGCTATCGTTGACCCGTGCAGAGGCTCCGCACCTACACCGTGGACGAAGCGAATAGGGAACTGCCTCGCGTGCGCAGGATCGTCGCGCAGATCGCGGAGCTTTCGGCCCTCCTGCCCGATCTCGAGGACGAGGCGCGCATCGCCGAGTACGAATCCAAACGGCCGTCGGCCGGGGCCGAGGATCGCGACCGGCACCAGCAGGCTCACGACGCGGTCGGCGGCGCGGAGCTCGAGCTGCTCAAGGCTGTGGCCACTCTCAACGGCATGGGCATACAGCTGAAGGGGCCGCTCGAGGGACTGATCGACTTTCCCTCACATCGCGATGGCGAGCCCATCGAGCTGTGCTGGAAGCTCGGTGAGGAGCGGGTCGAGCACTGGCACAAAATCGGCGAAGGCTTCGCCGGACGAAAAAAGCTCTAGAGCTCTTTCGCGACTTTTCCCTTCACGGCTTCGAACACAGACCTCGCGATTCCCGCCGCGTCGAGCCCGTTCTCGCTGAGGATGTCCGACGCCTTGCCCTGAGGCAGGAATCGGTCTGGCAGCGCGACCGTCCTGACGCGCCCCGCCAGCCCGTGCGGCGCCAGCGTCTCGAGCACCGCTCCGCCGAATCCTCCGGCGCCCACGTTGTCCTCGACGGTCACGACGACGGGATGCGTACGCGCCCACTCTGTGATGCGCGGGTCGACAGGCTTGACCCAGCGCGCGTTTACGACCGCACACGAGACGCCCTGGATCTCCAACCGCTCGGCTGCCTCGATCGACACCCCGACCATGCGGCCCACCGCGAAGATGACGGCATCCGATCCCTTGCGCAACTCTTCCCAACGGCCGACCGCCAAAGGCTCCACGGGCAGGTCTGGGGTGGCCGGCACCGGACCACGCGGGTAGCGGATGGCGACCGGTCCGTCCATCGAGAGCGCGGTCTCCAGCAGGGCGCACAGCTCAGTCGCGTCAGCGGGAGCGGCGATCTTCATGTTGGGGATGAGCCGCAGGTAGGACAGATCGAAGATCCCGTGGTGCGACGATCCGTCAGGTCCGGTCACGCCGGCGCGGTCGATCACGAAAACGACCGGCAGCTTGTGCAGCGCGACATCCATGATCGTCTGGTCGAAAGCACGGGCTAGAAACGTCGAGTAGATGCAGACGACCGGGCGCATGCCCGCCATCGCGAGGCCTGCGGCAAATGTGACCGCGTGCTGCTCGCAAATCCCGACGTCGAAGAAGCGGTCGGGGAACTCCTTGGCGAAGTTCAGAAGTCCGGTTGAAGAGGCCATCGCCGCGGTGATGGCACACACTTCGGGCCGCGAGGCTGCCGAGGTCATCAACGCTTCGCCGAACACGTCGGTGTACGTGAGCTCGGTCGAGCGAGGCCGGCCGGTCAGTGGATCGAAGGCAGAGACGCCGTGCAGCTTGTCGATGTCGTCGTCGACCGCCGGCCTGTAGCCATGGCCTTTCTCTGTGACCACGTGAACGACCACGGGTTCGCGCAGCTTCTTGGCGCGAGACAGAACCTCTTCGAGCGCCGGTTCGTCATGACCATTGACCAATCCGGCGTACTTGATGCCGAGGCTCTCGAAGATCGTCGAGGGTTGAAGGAGCTGCTTGAGACCCTCCTTGACGCGATACGCTGCCTGGTCGGCGGTGGAGCCTACGAGGGGTAGGTCCCGCAGCAATCGCGAGATCTCGTCCTTGATGCGCTCGTACCGCGGATCCACACGCAGCTGCGACAGGTGTCGGGCAAGGCCGCCGACCGTCGGCGCGTATGAGCGGCCGTTGTCGTTGATCACGATCACCAGGTTGGGCGGCTGCAGGTGCGCGATCTGGTTGAGCGCTTCGTAGGCCATGCCGCCCGTCAGCGCACCGTCGCCGATGACCGCGATCACGTGGCCCGGGACTTTCTTACGCAGCCGCGCCTCCGCGATGCCGAGCGCGTAGCTGAGCGATGTCGAGGCGTGGCTGTTTTCGACCAGGTCGTGCTCCGATTCCTGACGCGACGGATATCCCGACAACCCGCCGGCCTGCCGCAGTCGCGCGAAGTCCTTCGACCGGCCGGTGACGATCTTGTGGACGTACGCCTGGTGGCCCGTGTCCCACACGATCGCGTCCTTCGGGCTGTCGAAGACCCTGTGGAGCGCGAACGTGAGCTCGACGACCCCCAGGTTCGGGGACAGGTGGCCCCCCGTCTTCGATGTCTGGTCTACAAGGAATGCCCGAACTTCCTCGGCCAGCTGCGCGAGGCGAGGCTGGTCGAGGGCGCGAAGATCCGCGGGCGAGTTGATCGTCTCCAGGATGCCCATCGGTGCTCTAACGTTCTGCGCCCGACATGAGTTCCGCCAGCGCGATGCACAACCTCGTACCGGCGCCGCTGGGACCGCGCAGCACGGTTGTCAGCTCGGGGTTCGTATTCCAGCTGGACGCGGCGATGTCGAGGTGCGCCCAGGCCTTCCCGCCGGCAAACTCGCCGATGAACATGCCTCCCAGTATGGTCCCCGCCTCTCCGTACTCGGCATTGCGCAGATCGGCGATCTGGCTGCGCAGCAGGATCCTGTAGTCGGCGAACACCGGCAGCCGCCAGACCCGGTCTCCCGCATCCGAAGAAGCTCGTTGGACCAGGGCCCAGAACTCGTCGTCGTTGCTCACGCCGGCGCTTGCGGCGTGGCCGATCGCAATCGTGGCCGCGCCGGTGAGCGTAGCCAGGTCGAGGATGTGAGTGGCGCCGTTGCGCAGGGCGTGGGTGAGGGCGTCGGCGAGGATGAGCCTTCCCTCGGCATCCGTGTTCACGATCTCGACTGTCTTTCCGGCCGCGCTCACGAGCACGTCTCCGGGGCGCTGTGCGGTGGGTCCTGGCATGTTCTCGGTCGCGGCGATGATCGCCATGACGTCGAGCGGCACCTTGCGCGCCGCGATCACGTCGATGGCCGACAGCACCGCCGCCGCCCCGGCCATGTCGGACTTCATCCGGCTCATGTTCTCGGCGGGCTTGATCGAGATTCCGCCGGAATCGAACGTGACGCCTTTGCCCACCAGCGCCAGGACGGGCGCGCCGGGCTGGGCCTGCAGGCCGGGCTGCCGGCCGCCGCGGTGGCGCAGCCGGATGAGTCGGGGCGGCAGCGCCGAGCCGGAGGCGACTCCCAGCAACAGGTTGTAGCCACCGGTCCGCAGCTCGGCCGGCCCGAGAATCTCGACCTCGAGGCCATGTCGCTGGGCGATCCGGAGCGCCTCTTGAGACAGGGCTTCCGGCGTCAGCTCGTTGGGCGGCGCGTTCTGCCACTCGCGGGCGCGGTTGGTCGCCTCTCCGTTCTCCTGCGCGGCGACCACCTCGTGCTCGCGGCCGATCCCGAAGCCGGTCAGCACGAGCTCCTCGATCTCGCGCCGCTCAGGCTGGGCCCCGGTCTGTCTCGAGCGCCGTTCGAAGGTGCCCATCACGCAGCCTTCGACGACTGCCTTCAACGAATCCATGCGCAGCGGCGGCTCGGCCCGCAGAAGGCCGATCCGCTTGTACCCGTAGGTGCGCGAGGCGCGGATTAGCTCGTGATGGGCCGAACGGAGCCGCTGTCCGTCCAGGTCCTGGGGCGCCCCGACCCCGTAGAGGATCACGCGGCGCGGCCCGGACTTGGCGTGTGTCGGCACCGGGAGAACCTCGTGGATGCGGCCGCGGAACTCGGCGCTGGTGATCATGTCGGACAGCACGCCGCCGAGCGCCTTGTCGAGCTCGAGAGCGCCACCTGACAGGCGCTGACCGGTCGCGACCGCCACCGCAAGCGCGTCGACCGGGAGCTCTGCGGGCGGCGTCGCGACGAGGGTGATCTTCACGGACGATTAAGCGTAGCTATCGGACCAGGTGCTCAGCGACGAGCTCCAGGATGTGCGCGACTCGAAGGTGGATTCCGCGGCGGCGCGCAGCCGCCTCGATGTGCATCAGGCAGCCCGGATTGTCTGAGGCCACCACCGTGCAACCGGTTTTGGCGATCGCATCCAGCTTCCACTGCGCGAGGCGGCCCGCGACGCGCGGCCATTCGATGCTGAACGTGCCGCCGAAACCGCAGCAGTTCGCAATGTCGGGGATATCGACCACCTCGTAGCCGGCGAGCTCGAGGAGGCGCCGCGGCTCACTCTTGAGGCCCAACTGGCGAAGGCTCTGGCACGAATCGTGGTACGCGATCTTCAAGCTCATCCGCTCGGGGTCCACCAGCTCCGGGCGGCGGGTCAGGAGCTCGAGCGCGAACCTCGTCGAATCGCGCATTCGTGAGCTCACGCCTTCCGGTACCTGGCCTCCCCAGTCCGCGGCGTCGATCGTGACCGCGCCGAAGCACGAAGCCGAAGGGGTGACGATCAGACCCTTGGAATCTCCAAGACTCTGACCGAGGCTGGTGCATAGGTGCGCGCCTCCGGGGAAATCCCCGGCGTTGGCCGCGATCAAGCCGCAGCACCACTGACCCTTGGGAAAACCAACCCTGAAGCCCGCGGCGGTCGCGATTCGCTCCAGGGCCACGGCGGCCTCGGGCTGAACCCGGTCGACCATGCAGGAGGCGAAGATCGTGAGCGGCTCGCCGTCGACCTCGCTCGGCATAACGCGGTCGCGGTAAGGCACCCGCGCCAGGCGCGGCGCGCCCGGCACCAGGCCGCTGAAGGGAGCTCCCGCACGCAGCAGGCGGTCCGCCAGCTCGGGACGCTCCCACAATCCAAGGACTGCTCTCTTGCGAAGCGACTTGCGGCCTTTTTTTCGGTGCTCGAGGATCTGGCGCGGCAGCGGGATG
>Ga0207926_1000041_pt1 | contig 59200 bp, 49 predicted proteins | sample NGESurdeep072012_8_FD_184454 | JGI IMG/M metagenome (GOLD analysis project Ga0207926, IMG submission 184454) | Arctic peat soil microbial communities from Barrow, Alaska - NGEE Surface sample 210-1 deep-072012 (SPAdes) | ecosystem: Environmental > Terrestrial > Soil > Wetlands > Peat ...
GACCTCGCCCCGCTGCCGCCGGCGGCGATGGAGCGGATCGCCCGCCTCTACGAGGAGCGCGTCAAGCCGCTGGTCCACCAGCGCTGGTAGCCCCCGGATTCTCGGCTGGCCCAGGACGCCACTCGGCCTGGAGGGTCGAGACCCAACCTCTCGCCGCGCTCGAGGCGTACACTTGCATCGTCTTTGGCCGGACTCATCCTTCTCCTTCACCGGCGCGCGGCCGACACCACGAGTCGCGACATGAACGCCCCGCGGGCACCCCGAGGCCCAGTTCCGCTCTGGCTTTCCGCCGAGCCGGTGCTCGACGCGAGTTCGAATGCCATTCTTGCCGTTGACGGTCGCGGTCGGATCGTGTACGCCAACCCGAGAGTGCAGCACGTGTTCGGCTGGGCCCCGGATGAGCTCGCGGGCGAGCCGATCGAGCGCCTCGTGCCGTCGGGCCTGGCCGAGCGCCACGTCGCGAACCGAACCGAGTACCAACATAATCAGACGGACCATCCGAGCGCCGGGATGCCGATGCTCGCTCGCCGCCGCGACGGCACGGAGTTCCAGGTGGAGATCAGCCTGGCTCCGGTGAAATCTCAGCGCGGCGCACTCGTGTTCGCCACCATCGTCGACGTCACGTCCCGCATTGAGCTCGAAGCGAAGCTTGCGCTGGTCCACGAGGAGCTCGGCCGTCATGTCGCAGCCCTGGAACGGCATGCACGCGAATCCTCCCAGCTCGCCATCATGGGCGACCTGCTTGGTTCATGCCAGTCGCTCGACGAGGCGTATGCCGTGGTCTCCGGAGCCGCGGAGCCGCTCTTCCCGGGTGACGCCGGCGCCCTGTATGCAATCACATCCCCTGGCGGTGCGGCCGAGGTCGTCGCTGCGTGGGGCCGCCCACCTCCCGCGCGTAAGGCATTCCTGTCGACCGAGTGCTGGGGCCTGCGGCGCGGACACCTTCATGCCGTCTACCAGGAGAACGCCGAGCCCAGGTGCCCGCACGTGGAGGAGTCCGTCGCGGCCGGCCTGCTCTGCGTGCCGCTCGCGGCCCAGACCGAGACACTCGGGCTGCTGCACGTCCAGCTCCGCCGGCAGGCGGCGGAGAGCCCGGGAGCTGTCGAAGGGCTCGCCAGGACGCTGGGAGAGCAGGTGGCCCTTGCACTCGCCAACATCAGGCTTCGGGCGACGCTCCGGGAGCAGTCCCTCCGCGATCCGCTGACGGGACTGTTCAACCGGCGGTACATGGAGGAATCGTTCGAGCGGGAGATCCGACGGGCGACCCGCGAGGGCTATGGCCTGGGCATCCTGATGGCCGACCTCGACCACCTCAAGCAGCTCAACGATGCCTTTGGCCACGCCGCCGGCGACGACCTGCTGCGGCGGATCGGTCGATTCCTTTCAGCGGGAGTGAGGGGCGAGGACATCGCCTGTCGGTTCGGCGGCGATGAGTTCGTCGTCATCCTTCCGAAGGCATCGCTCGATGACACGCGACGCCGTGCGGAAGCGCTACGGGAGGGGATCAACGTTCCTCCGGCGGACGAATCGCGTCACCTCTACCCGACCCAGACGATGTCCGTCGGCGTCGCCGAGTTCCCGGAGCACGGAACCTCGATCCAGCAGCTCCTCCTCGCCGCCGACTCGGCGATGTATCGCGCAAAGACGCTGGGCCGAGACCGGGTCGTCGTTGCCGGCGACGCGGAGGGCCGCCCCGTCGACGTGTCCGCCACGTAGGAAATGCGTCGTCACGCCTCGGGACGTCCTGAGGCCAGCCCGAGGATCCGACCGGACCTGCTCCCGGAGCCGGGCTGCGGCCGTGCTAGGATCGAGATCCAGATCCGCACCGCGGAGCAGCCCGAATGCCTTCGGCGACCAGGCTTGCTCGCCTCGTCCGCGTCGTGACCCTGCCCGAGACCCGCGGCGTGATCGTCGCGGCGGGCCGTTCGCAGGCTCTTCGCGACATTCGCCAGCGCGTCGTCCACGACCGGGGCGGCCTCATGCGGGACCTGCGCACGCCTGCAAACACTCGAGCCCTGGTGCAGAGCGCCGCCCGACACCCGGCCACCCGCGAGCTCGCGAATGCGGGTCTCATGTTCCTGCCGCTGCGGTATCTCCCCGTGGGCTGGGCGGCGACCTGGGTGGTGAACAGGGTCCTCCGTCGCCACCTCGCTCCGCCTGCCGACGTGGCGGACGCTTCGGCCCCCGGGCCGGACCGTCGCCCTCAGGGGCGCAGCCCCACGCTGGCGAGCTCCGCCCGGGCCAGCCGATCGTGGCGGCCGCTGACCCAGTCGCCGAACGGATCCGGCGTGAACTCGAGCAAGGTCGAGTAGTCCAGCCGGGTGAAGGCCCGCATCGCCAGGGCCCGCTCGATGGAGTCGTCGCCGACGTCGGGTGCCGTCCGGATGGCACGGTGGGCAGCCCGGACGTGTCGCAGCCGCTCCCATCGCCAGGGGAGGTAGCGGGTCAGCCACGGCACCTGCGTGACGAGGGCAAGCAACAGGGCGAGCACCACCGCGACCACGATGATGAACTGCTCCAGCTGGGTGCCGAAGTCGGATAACGGCACGCCGGCGCTGGCGAAGGCGTCACGGGCAATGTCGTGGGCCTGCGACCCGACGAACGGGAGGCCGGCCAGCGAGTTGCCCAGGTCGCTCCCGCTCTGGATCATGGTCTGGCCTCCGGCGCGGATCGTCCGGCCTGCCTCGGCGTACCCGGCCAGGAACTGGAACAGCCGCCAGACCATGTTCCCCCAGAAGACCACCCAGAGGAGCGTCGCGAGGTCCGCCACCTGTTCCTTCGTCCGGGCGACCGGCAGCTCGCTCCAGATCTTGATCATGGTGGCCCTCCTCGGACGCCGGCAATGCCGGTCGCCAGCCCGCGCTCAGCGCCGACGGCGGCGTGCCGGTCCCAGGGTCAGCCAGTCGACTAGGACGCCGACGACCCAGGCCATCAGGCGCAGGATCCAGTAGACGATCGCCAGCGGCCACGCCACGATCAGGAGAAGGATCGTGATGAGGCATCCGTGATCGCCGCCCTGGCGGACGACGACGATCTGCGGCCGTTCCTTGCTCATGGTGACGCCACTGTGTGGCCCCGAACCCGGGGCGTCATGAAGGTCCGTCATCTCCCGGACTCGCGCCGCTGCCGGCGCTACGCTGTGCGCGGAGGTTGTTGCGATGACAGACGTTGCACGCGCGAACGACGAGGCGATCGGCCCGCTCGCGCCCGTCGAGCTGGAGCAGATCGACGCGTACTGGCGGGCCGCGAACTACCTCTCGGTAGGCCAGATCTACCTGCTGGACAACCCGCTGCTCCGCGAGCCGCTTGCCCCGCCCCACTGCAAGCCGCGGCTGCTGGGCCACTGGGGCACGACGCCGGGCTTGAACTTCATCTACGCGCACATGAACCGGGTCATCCGGAACTGGGACCTCGACGCGATCTACGTCATCGGGCCCGGACACGGCGGCCCGGCGATCGTGGCGAACGCGTACCTGGAGGGGACGTACAGCGAGGTCTACCCGAGCATCACGCGCAACGCCGATGGCCTGCGCCAGCTGTTCCGGCAGTTCTCGTTCCCGGGCGGCATCCCGAGCCACGTGGCACCCGAGACACCGGGATCGATCCACGAGGGCGGCGAGCTTGGCTACGCGCTCTCGCACGCCTACGGCGCCGCCTTCGACAACCCAGATCTCATCGTCTGCTGCGTCGTCGGCGACGGCGAGGCGGAAACCGGGCCCCTTGCCACCAGCTGGCACTCGAACAAGTTCTTGGACCCCGTCCGCGACGGCGTCGTGCTCCCGATCCTCCACCTCAACGGCTACAAGATCGCCAACCCCACGGTCCTCGCGCGCATCCCGGAGGACGAGCTGCGAGCCCTGATGGAGGGGTACGGGCACCACCCGTACTTCGTGGAGGGAGACGATCCGGCCCGGATGCACCAGCAGATGGCGGCCGCGATGGACGCCGTGGTCACGGAGATCCACGAGATCCAGCGCGCGGCCCGTGACGGCGGTGCCACTGAGCGTCCGCGCTGGCCGATGATCGTGTTGCGCAGCCCGAAGGGCTGGACCGGGCCGAAGGAGGTTGACGGCCTGCCCTCGGAGGGATCCTGGCGCTCGCACCAGGTCCCGTTCGGCGAGGTACGGACGAACCCCGAGCACCTCGCGCTCCTGGAAGGCTGGCTCCGGAGCTACCGGGCGGAGGAGCTGTTCGACGCCGACGGCGCACTTATCCCGGAGCTCGCCGAGCTGCCGCCCAAGAGCTACCGGCGGATGAGCGCGAATCCGCACGCGAATGGCGGGTTGCTGCTGCGGGACCTCGCGCTGCCCGACTTCCGCGACTACGCGGTCGAGGTGCCCGCGCCAGGCGCCACGACGGCCGAGGCGACGCGCGTGCTCGGCGCGTTCCTCCGCGACATCATCGACCGAAACCGCGACACGTTCCGGCTCTTCGGGCCCGACGAGACGGCATCGAACCGGCTCGGTGCGGTGTTCGAGGTGACCGACCGCCAGTTCGACGCCGAGATCCTGCCCACGGACGAGCACCAGGCGCCGGAGGGCCGCGTGATGGAGATGCTCTCGGAGCACCAGTGCGAGGGCTGGCTGGAGGGCTATCTCCTCACCGGCCGGCACGGCCTCTTCAACTGCTACGAGGCCTTCATCCACATCATCGACTCGATGTTCAACCAGCACGCCAAGTGGCTCAAGGTGACGAACGGGATCCCGTGGCGGCGCCCGATTGCCTCGCTCAACTACGTCCTCAGCTCCCTCGTCTGGCGCCAGGACCACAACGGCTTCAGCCACCAGGACCCGGGCTTCATCGACCACGTGGTGAACAAGAAGTCCGAGGTGATCCGGGTCTACCTGCCGCCGGACGCGAACACGCTGCTGTCCGTGGCGGATCACTGCCTGCGCAGCCGCCAGTACGTCAACGTCATCGTGGCGGGCAAGCAGCCCGCCCCGAACTGGCTGTCCATGGAGCAGGCGGTCCTCCACTGCACCCGCGGCATCGGCATCTGGGACTGGGCCAGCAACGACCAGGGCGGCGAGCCCGACGTCGTCATGGCCTGCTGTGGCGACACGCCGACGCTCGAGACGCTGGCCGCCGTCGACATGATCCGCAAGCACCTGCCGGACCTGAAAGTGCGGGTCGTGAACGTCGTCGACCTGATGCGCCTCGAGCCCGAGACCGAGCACCCTCACGGGATGTCCGACACGGAGTTCGATTCGCTGTTCACCCGCGACAAGCCGGTCGTCTTCGCCTACCACGGATACCCGTGGCTGATCCACCGCCTCACGTACCGGCGGACGAACCACGCCAACATCCACGTCCGCGGCTACAAGGAAGAAGGCACCACGACCACGCCCTTCGACATGGTCATGCTCAACGACCTCGACCGGTTCCACCTGGTCATGGACGTGATCGACCGCGTGCCGGGCCTCGGCCCGCGGGCCGCCCACGTCCGACAGCTGATGGTCGACCGGCGCCTGCTCGCGCGGGCCTACACGCGTCTCGAGGGCGAGGACGCGCCCGAGATCCGGAACTGGTCCTGGCCGCACTGAGCGCCCCGATCCCATGCGCATCCTCGTCGTCAATGCCGGGTCGAGCAGCCTGAAGCTCCGGGTCCTCGACCCGGACGACCGGATCGTGGGGTCCGAGGACCTGCCCGCGCCGCGCGGCCAGGCCGACAACGTCGCCGTGTCGCGCGCCATCGAGGGGTTCGGTACCGTGGACGCAGTCGGTCACCGGATCGTCCACGGCGGGACGCGCTACACGCGGCCGGTCCGGATCGACCGCGAGGTCATGGAGCACCTCCGGGCGCTCACCGACCTCGCCCCGCTCCACCAGCCGAAGTCCCTCGCCGCGCTCGCCGCGGTCGAGGCGGCCCTCCCCGGCGTCCCGGCGGTCGCCTGCTTCGACACGGCCTTCCATGCCGGCATGCCGGCGGGGGCTTCCACGTACGCCATCCCGTCCGAGTGGCGGAAGCGCTGGGATCTGCGCAAGTACGGCTTTCACGGTCTTTCGCACGCGTACGCATCGCGGCGCGTCGCGGAGCTCCTGGGGCGTCCGCTCGAGGGTGTCCGGCTGGTCACCTGCCACCTGGGCGCTGGAGCGTCCCTCGCCGCGGTGCTGAATGGCCGCTCCGTCGACACGACGATGGGGTTCACGCCGCTCGACGGGCTGGTCATGGCCACCCGGTCCGGGAGCATCGACCCGGGCCTGGTCCTCTGGCTGGAGGAGCATGCCAGGATGCCGCCCGCCGAGCTCGCCGCGACGCTCGAGCACCGCTCGGGCCTGCTGGGCCTGGCCGGCACTGCCGACATGCGGGAGATCCTCGCCGCGGCCGACGCCGGCGAGCCGGACGCGGTGCTTGCCCTCGACGTCTACCACCACCGGCTGCGGGCGTCGGTCGCCGCGATGGCGGCGGCGCTCGGGGGGCTCGACATCCTGGTCTTCACCGGCGGGGTGGGGGAGAACGCGCCGGCCGTCCGCGAGCGCGCCGCGCGCGACCTGGCATTCCTCGGCGTCGCGATCGACCAGGCGAGCAACCGGGCGGCCGGCGACGACCGCGAGATCGGCGCACCCGGCGTCGCGGTCCGGACGTTCGTCATCGCGGCGCGCGAGGACCTCCAGATTGCCCACGAAGTCAGGGACGTCCTCGCAGGAGGATAGACTGGCGGAGCTCGGTCCCCGCGACCGTGGTGCGGGGACCGCGGAGGTGGCGTGATGAGCATGCGATCAGAGCTCGGGGAGGCGCCCGAGGTCGTGCGGTCGCTGGTCGAAAAGCAGAGAGGCGTCATCGACGCTGTCGCCGATGCGATCCAGTCGCGTCCGGTGGACCTGGTCCTGATCGCCGCCCGGGGCACGTCCGATCACGCAGCGATCTACGCCCAGTACGTCTTCGGGGTCAACAACAAGCTCCCAGTCGCGCTCGCCGCCCCCTCGATCCAGTCCCTGTACGGCGTCAACCCGCGACTCCGCAACGCCCTGGTCATCGGGGTCTCGCAGTCGGGCCAGTCACCCGACGTGATCGGCGTCATCGAGCAGGCTCGTCGCCAGAACGCCCCGACAATCGCGGTGACCAACGACGCCAGGTCGCCTCTCAGCCGCGCCGCCGAGTTCCACATCGACATCCATGCCGGTCCCGAGCGAGCCGTCGCCGCGACGAAGACCTACATCGCCGAGCTCACTGCCCTGGCGATGCTGTCGACCGCCCTCGACGACGACCGCGAAGCTCGGCAGCAGCTCCGGGAGGTCCCGGACGCGATTGCCGCGGCTCTCCGGCTGGAGGACGCCGTGGCAGCGGCCGCGAGGGAACAGGCCGGCATGCAGCGAGCGGTCGTCCTCGGGCGGGGCTTCAACTACGCAACGGCCCTCGAGTGGTCACTGAAGCTGAAAGAGATGACATACGTCCTGGCCGACGCCTACTCGACGGCCGACTTCGAGCACGGCCCGATCGCGATGATCGACCCGGGATTCGTCGTCCACGTCGTTGCCGCCGAAGGACCGACACTGCCAGAGATCAAGGCGGTCCTGGAGCGGCTGCGGCAGGCCGGCGCGCGGCTCGTCGTGGCTTCGAGCTCCTCCGACGTTCTCGCCTTTGCCGACGTCCCGCTCCCGCTGCCGGCCGCCCCGGAGTGGCTCTCACCGCTGTCGGCGATCATCCCGGGCCAGCTCTTCGCCTACCACCTCGCACTGTCCAAGCACCTCGACCCGGACCACCCTCGCAGCATCCGGAAGGTCACCAAGACCCGGTGACGTCCGACGAGACCGAGCTCAACCGGAGCCGAGATGGCGGACCATTGACATGTGAGGTAGTCTGGGCCTCGTTAGTTTCTATCTGGCAGGAACTATGGCTCTTCGTCACGCCGCGATGCTCGAAGTGAACGAGTTCCTGGTCCTCGATTTCGTTCGAGACCACGCGACGACGACTCGTCCGGAGATCGGCCGCGTCCTTGGCCTTTCAGATTCGTCGGTGAGCCGGATCATCGGGCGGCTTCTGAAGTCGGGCCTTGCGATCGAGTCGCCGGGCCGGGTGACCGGAACTGGACGGCCGAGCAAGACCATCACGTTCAACCGCCGGGCCGGAGCAGTCCTGGCGGTGGACCTGGGCGGCACGGAATCCCACGGCTCGCTCGCCGATCTTTCGGGGGCCATCCTGCGCGAGGACGTCCGTCCAACGCAGGGTCCAGGAGGGGCGTTCGCAGCGCTTTCGGCCACGATCTCGACGATGCAGGCGGCGGCATCCCAGCGCGGTCTGCACGTCGACGCCGTCGCCGTCGGCATCCCGGCCATCCTCGATCCGGCGGCAGGCAGGGCCGTGGGCGGTCCGGCAGTCGACTGGCAGGAATTCGAGATCGTCGGCAGCCTCCGGGAAACGCTCGACGTCCCCTTTGTCGTGGAGAACGATGCCAACCTGGCCGCCCTGGCTCACGCCTGGCGAGGCGACGGGCGGGGACTGCGCGACTTCGTCACGGTGATGATGGGAACCGGTATCGGCGCCGCCATCGTGGCCAACGGTCGCCTGGTGAAGGGCCGCCACAATGCCGCCGGTGAGATCGGCTACCTCCTGACCAGCCGGGCGCAGCTCCACTCCCTCCGCCTCGGACAGGCGTCGGAGGTGGGCGAGCGCCCGGGCGGATACGGCGGGCTGGAAAAGCTGGCTGCCGGTCCCTCGATCGCCAACCGTGCGAGGGCTCTGGTCGAAGGGGGAGCGGCTTCCTCGCTGGCGGGCGTGCCCGTGACCCCGGAGCTGATCTTCGCCGCGGCGGCTGCAGGAGACAGGCTGGCCCGCGGCGTCATCGACGAGCTGCTGGACGACACCGCCCTGGGGCTGGTCGCCATCACGACCATCGTCGACCCTGAGCTGATCATCCTTGACGGCAGCATTGGCCGATCTCTCGAACCGTATCTGGCCGAGCTGTCGGGCCGCTTGACGGGCCGGCTCGTCTCAATCCCGCGCCTCTGCATCTCCAGCCTCGGGCCGAACGCGACCCTGGTGGGGGCGATCGCCGCGGCGCTCCAGCTGACTCGCCAGCGAACCGCTCCCTCAGCTCTCTTCGGGGCTTTCACCGTCAGCGGACGGGTTGAACCAGATGCCTGAACCCGGCCCCTCGCAACCCGGGCGGCTCCGCTTCCGCAGGGCGGCGTCTGGCCGATCCTGGGGAACATCGCTGTGATCGGGGTTGGGCAATGGTGATGGTCGCCCTCGTGGCCTCGCGCGATCCCGAAGCCTTCATCCTTTCGGGCGGCCTCGTCGAGGAGGCCCCCGCGTGCATTGAGGCCCTGCGCCGGCGCGTTGCGGATCTGCGTCCGCTTCCGCCGGGTTCTCGCATCGGCCACCTCGGCGCCCAGTCTGGTCTGGTGGGTGCCGCGGTGGCCGCCCGGTCCGTCCTTCAGGCGCAACGTGCGCTGGAGGCAGCATTGGACGCACCGGAGTGCCCAGCTCAAGGCCGTGCCAGCGGCTATCTGTCCATGGAGGTGGAGCGATGACTCGGTCCGTTGCCGCATCACGCGGGATCGCGTGGCGGCTCCTGGGCACGGCGACAGCCGTGCTCCTCGTTGTCTCGGCGTGCTCGAGCAGCGCGGCGACGCCCTCGCCGGCCGCCAGCCAGCCGGCAGCAAGCGCGCCGGCCGCCGCGTCGCCTGCCGCATCCGCGGCGGCAAGTGCGGCGATCGACACCACCACGCCCATGACGCTCAACGTCCTGCTGATGCAGCAGGCTGCCTACAGCGCCGCCGACATCACGGCGATGGACGCTGCCTTCACGAAGGCCTATCCGAACATCACCATCAATCCCGAGCTGGTCTCCTACGACTCGCTCCACGACAAGATTGTCACCGCCCAGGTCGGCGGTAGTGGCAAGTACGACGTCGTGCTGATGGATACGCCCTGGCCGGCCGAGCTCGTCAAGGCCAACATCGTCTCCGACATCACGAGCCAGATCCCCGCGAACTTCACGACGGGCGTCTTCGACTCCGCCTGGACTGCCGCGAAGTACAACGGCAAGGTCTACGGCGTGCCCTGGATCAACGACACGAAGTTCTTCTTCTACAACACCGACATGTTCACCAAGGCCGGTATCACCGCGGCTCCCAAGACCTGGGACGAGGTCGAGGCCGACGCCAAGGCGATCAAGGCGGCCGGTGTCGTCAAGTACCCGATCACGGCCAGCTGGAAGCAGGCCGAGGCCGTCATCTGCGACTGGACCCAGCTCGCGGCCGCGTTCGGCGGCTCCGACTTCGTGGATGCCAGCGGCAAGGCGCTGTTCAACCAGGGCGGCGGCCTGGCGGCGCTGACGTTCATGAAGAAGCTCATCGATGAAGGGCTGGTCGACCCGGCCTCCCTCAGCCAGACCGAGGACGACGTCAACAGCGTCATGAGCGCCGGCCAGTCGGCCATGGCGCTCAACTGGACCTACGGGCTCAGCGTCATGAACGACCCGTCCAAGTCCAGCGTTGCAGGCAAGATCAAGGTCGCCCCCAGCCCCGGCGAGGGCAGCGTGACCACGAGCGGCGTGAACGGCGGCATGAGCCTGGCCGTCACCACGACCACCAAGCATCCCAACGAGGCGCTCGCCTACGCTCTGTTCATGGCCAGCGAGCAGTCGCAGGAGATGGACGTCGCCAACGCCCTGCCGATGTGGAAGGCGTCGTTCGACAATCCGGCCGTCACGAAGGGCAACCCCGATCTCTTCGCCGCCGCGAAGATCCAGTTCGCCGGCCTCGTTGCACGTCCGGTGGTGCCGTACTACACGAAGCTCTCGAACGCCCTGCAGGACGCGATCCAGCAGGTGCTCCTCGGAAAGAAGACCCCGCAGACGGCGCTGGACGACGTGGCTGCCCAGCTGCCGACCTTCCAGCAGTAGACGGCCGGCCAGCCCCTCCAGCTTCCTGAAGGGCGATCCGGCAATGGCCGTGGGCACGCTCCGCCGCTCACCCGCGAAGCGGTCGAAGCCCTGGCCCGAGACGTGGGTGGCGGCGGCCTTCGTGGCCCCCGCCGCCCTCGTCATCTTCCTCGTGGTCGTGGTTCCGCTGGCCCGCGCCGGGTGGATGAGCCTGTTCGCCATCGAGCTGACGCGCCCCGGCGTCGAGCCGTTCGTCGGCCTGGGCAACTACATCACCCAGATCACGAGCGCGGGCTTCTGGGATTCGATCTCCAAGGCGCTCTTTTTCACCGTCGTGACCACGGCGCTTGAGCTCAGCCTGGGCACCGGCCTGGCCATGCTGATGGACCAGCCGATGCGGTTCCGCTGGATCCTTCGGTCGCTGGTGATCCTTCCGTGGGCCCTGCCCACGATCGTCAACGCCCTGATGTGGCGGTGGATCGACAACGCGACCTACGGCTCGCTCAACGCGCTGCTGACGCAGGTTGGCGCCCTGCACGACTACGTGCCGTGGCTCTCCCAGGAGACCACGGCGATGTGGATGGTGATCATCGCCGACGTCTGGAAGATGACACCCTTCTGCGCGCTCCTCATCCTGGCCGGCCTGCAGGGGATCGACCGCGAGCTCTTCGAGGCAGCCCGCGTGGACGGTGGTTCGACTATCGCAATCTTCCGGCGCATCATCCTGCCGCTGCTCACGCCGATCATCCTGATCGTCCTGGTGCTGCGGACGATGGAGGCATTCAAGGTCTTCGACCTGATCTGGATCATGACCGGGGGCGGCCCTGCCAGCTCCACGCAGACCGTGGCCATCTATGCGTACCGCACTGCCTACCAGGGCTATGACTTCGGCCAGGGCGCGGCGCTCGGCTACATCATCGCCATCGCGATCATGCTGCTTGCGGCGGTCTACCTGTGGATGCTCCGGCGAACCGGAACGACCGCATCATGAGCACGCAGGTGGCCAAGTCTCACGGCGATCGTGCTCCGTCCGGGTCGCCGCCGCCCTCGAGGCGCCGCAAGCCGATCACCCTTCGCCGCCTTCGCCGAACGCTTTTTGTCTACGCGGGGATGGCGATCGCCCTGGTCGTCATCCTGGGGCCGTTCCTCTGGCTGCTGATCTCGAGCGTCGCCGACAAGGTCGACCTGCTAGCGCGGCCGCTGTCCTGGATCCCGGCCCACATCAGCTTCCAGCGCTTCATCGACCTGACGGTGGGCGGCGCCCCGGGCGACAGCCAGGCCCTGGAGTTCCGCTCCGCGATGCTGAACAGCCTGGTGATCGCGTCGGTGACGACCATCGTGGGCGTCAGCGTCGGCACGGTGGCGGCGTACGCGTTCTCGCGGTTCCGGTTCCCGGGTCGGGGCTGGATGATCCTGGCGTTCATGGCCACGACCATGCTGCCCCCGATCGCGTTGCTCCTGCCGCTCTACCAGATCATGAGCACGCTCGGCCTGAGCGACACGCCCCTCGCCCTGATCATCATCTACTCGTCCTTCGTGACGCCGTACGTGGTGTGGCTCATGCGAGGCTACCTCGACACGGTTCCCCGGGAGCTGGACGACGCCGCTCGCGTGGACGGCTGCTCGAGGCTGGGGGCGCTCTGGCGGGTGATCCTGCCGGTCTCCCGGCCCGGCCTGCTCTCGACGTCGCTGCTCGCCTTCCTGCTCGCCTGGGACGAGTTCCTGTACGCGCTCGTCATCACGCAGACGAACGCGTCGAAGACGCTCCCGGTGGCCCTGAACGACTTCATCGGCCGGTATGGCGTCGATTTCGGACGCCTGGCCACCGGCGGGGTGATCGCGGCGATCCCGCCGCTGGTCATCGCGTTCGTCTTCCAGCGCTACCTGGTTTCCGGACTGACCGCCGGAAGCGTGAAGGGATGACCGCGGCCGGCAACGGCGCGGTCGAGTGCTCGTGCTGGCTCGCCGTCCGTCAGCGCCTGGCCCAGTAGTCGTCGCGTGCGCGACTGGCCGCCTGCGCCTCGGGCGTCTCGAAGCCCGGGGCCATTGACGCCGTGTCGCCGGCGAGGACCTCGTGGTGCTCGATGTTGAGCAGGCGAAGCCAGCTCTGCTGGCCCATCGTGAGGGCGATGAAATAGCCCAGCTCGACCAGCTCCGGCTCCGAGAAGTGCCGGGCGAGCCGGTCCCAGAACGCGTCGTCGGGATCCAGCCGCCACGTGATCGCCTCGGCGTAGGCAAGCGCCGCCTTCTGCCGCTCGTCGTAGATGCCCGACGTCTCGAAGTTGAGGAGCTGGTCGTACTTCCCCTCGGTCAGGCCCTGCGCCGAGGCCTGCACGGAGCGCTGGTTGCCGCAGTACTCGCACTTGACCGTGCGCGACACGTAGACCCGGCAGAGCTCCTTGATGGTGTGGTCGCAGACGCCGTCCCGGAACACCGCCTGCCAGGTGTTCGCGAACGACCAGAAGACGGCCGGGACGTGGGCCCGGATCGACTGGCTCTCCGGCCGCGGCGTCCCGAAGCGGGCGCACCGCTCCAGCTCAGCGCGCATCTCCTCGTCGAGGGACGCCGGTCCGACGTAGCTGATCCGCCGTCTTCCCGCCACGGGTGCCTCCTCGCGTGCCGGACCGCCGGCGTCGATCATTCCGGGCCGGCGTACGCCCCGGCCGTCTCGGGGAACATGGCCTTGATGATCTTGAACGCCGAGACGTCCACCGTGGCGTCCATGTGCAGGTAGACGGACGCGTCGCGGAGGTACTTCTCGATCCCGACGTCGAGCATGGAGCCATGGCCGCCGTGCAGCTCCAGGGCCTGGCGGCATACCTCGAACACCTCCTCGGAGGCGAACACCTTGACCATGTTGGAGAGCTGGTCGGCGTCCGACGCGTTCTGGTCCACCGCGCGGGCCGCGTGGCGCACGAAGGCACGGACCGCGTCCAGCTTGATGGCCATCCTGGCCAGACGGAGCGCCACGGCCTGGTGCTTGATGAGGATGCGGCCGCCCTGGACGTGCTGCTGGACGAACGTCGCCGTGTCCTCGAAGGCGGCGACCCCGGTCCCGAGGTTCTTGGCTGCCTGGAGGATCTTGCCGGGGCGGAAGTAGACGCCCGCCTTGCCGAGGGCGCCGTCCTGGACAAGGAGGTGGTCCTCGGGCACCCGGCAGTCCTCGAAGACGATCTCGCCGTTGTTCATGTAGCGGCCGCCGACCGTCTCGTTGCAGCGCGTCACGGTCAGCCCGGGGGTGTCCCGCGGGACGAGGAAGCTGCTGGTCCCCTGCAGCATCCCGACCGCGGGGTTCGTGTTCGCGTAGACCACGTAGAGCGACGCGTCGTAGCCGTTGCTGATGTAGTGCTTGCGGCCGTTGATCGTCCAGTGGCCGTCCGCGAACACCGCCCGGGTGTCCATGTTCGCCTCCGGGACGTTGTACGGCAGCCAGCGATCCGAGGCGCCCTTCGGCTCGGTCAGGCAGTGGGCCAGGAGGAACGACGGGTCCGCCATGTAGCGGGGGAACCAGCGCGCCTGCAGGTGCTCGGGCGCCACGTTCCGCAGGAGCACCGAGACCTTCCAGCCCTGGGCCAGCTTGTCGGCCACGCCGGCGTCCCCGCGACCCAGCTCGGTGGCGATCAGGGCGAACGTCTGCGCCTCGGTTCCCGGGTCCAGCTCCACGCCGCCGTACCTGGCAGGCACGCCGAGCCCCCGCAGGCCGGCCGCGTCGGCCTCCTCGAGGATGCTCCGCGGGAGGCGTTCGTCGGGCTCGAAGAGCCACTCCCGCTGGCGGTTGGCCCGGATGAACGGGATGACCACCCGGTCGACGTACTCGCGGGTCGTCCGCTGCATGAGTCGCTGCTCGGCCGAGAGCTCCAGCAGGTCCATCGTCGCGGTCATGTCCGATCCTCCCCGGATCTTCGTATGCTGCGGCCGCCGCGAGGCCGGACGCACGGACCGATCCGTGCAGCGGCGCTACTCGGCGACCGGGCCCCCGGGGGCCACCTCCGGGCCGATCCAGATCGTCTGGACGTTGGTGAACTCGCGGATCCCGAATGCCCCGAGCTCGCGGCCCCAGCCGCTCCGCTTCACGCCTCCGAAGGGCAGGCGCGGGTCGGACGCGACCATCCCGTTGACGAAGACGGCACCCGATTCGACCGTCCGTGCGAGCGCCTCGCCGGCCGCGACATTGCCAGTCCAGATGCTGGCGCCGAGGCCGTAGTCGGACTCGTTCGCGATCGCGACGGCATCCTCGCCGTCGGCGACCCGCCGCACGGCGGCGACCGGGCCAAAAGTCTCCTCGGCCAGCACCGGCATACCGTCGCGGACGTTGACCAGGACGGTGGGCGCGTAGAAGTGGCCCGCACCGGCCATCCGGCGCCCGCCGACGAGCGCCTGGGCGCCCGCGCTGACCGACTCCTCGACCTGGCGCTCCAGCGTGTCCCGGAGGTCGGCCCGGGCGAGCGGCCCGACCTGGGTGGCGGGATCCAGCGGATCACCCACCCGGAGCGACGAGACCGCTCGCGCGAAGCGCTCCTCGAACTCGTCAGCGACCGGCTCGGCGACGAGGAAGCGCTTCGCCGCGATGCACGACTGGCCGGTGTTCTGGTTCCGGGCCCGGACCGCGGTCGTCGCTGCCGCCGCCACGTCGGCGTCGGCGAGGACGATGAACGGGTCCGACCCGCCCAGCTCGAGCACCGTCTTCTTGAGCGAGGCCCCGGCGATGGCCGCGACGCGCGCGCCGACCTCCGAGCTGCCGGTGAGCGTCACCGCGCGCACCCGGGGGTCGCGCACCACCGGCTCGACGTCCGCCCCAGCGAGCAGGAGCGTGCGGAAGAGGCCTCGCGGGAAGCCCGCCGCCTCGAACGCCGAGCCGACCGCGAGCGCGCACTGCGGGATGTTCGAGGCGTGCTTGAGGAGGGCGCCGTTGCCCGCCATCAGCGCCGGGGCGGCGAACCGGAAGACCTGCCAGAACGGGTAGTTCCAGGGCATGATCGCGAGCACGACCCCGAGCGGCTGGTAGGCGACGAGGCTCCGGCTCGCGTTCGTCGCGACGACTTCGTCGCGCAGGAAGTCCGCTGCCCGCTCCGCGTAGAAGTCGCACGTCAGGGCGCACTTCTCGATCTCGGCGAGGGCCTCGGTGATCGGCTTGCCCATCTCGAGCGTGATCAGGCGGCCGTAGTCGTCGCGCCGGCGGCGCAGGTGTGCCGCAAGGGCGTGCATCGCCGCCGCCCGGTCCGGGAACGGCATCCGCCGCCAGGCACGCTGCGCCGCGTCCGCCCCGGCGATCGCGGCCTCGACCTCGTCCGGCGTGGTCGCCGGGTAGTGGGCCAGCACCGCGCCGGTCGCGGGGTTGATCGATTCGAGCTGGTCGGTCATGGGCGCAGCCTCTCGCTCATCCAGTCGGCCATGGCGGGCCGGTACTTGTACGGGATGTTGTTGCAGACGTGGTTGCCGTCCGGGTACATGAGCAGGGTAGCGTGAGGCGCCTCGCGGACGATCCGCTCGGCCTGCTCGGGCGGGAAGAGCCGGTCCCGCGCGCCGTGGATGACGAGGAGCGGCTGGTCGACCTCTGAGAGGACGCCGTGGAGCGCCAGGGTCTTCGTCCGCTCGAAGGCCTCGGCCTCGTCCCGCGACTTCGTGTAGAAGACATAGCCGGCCCGGGTGAGCGAGTTCAGCGCGGGCCAGCACTCGGACAGGTCGTACGGGCCGGCGAGGGCCACGAGGGCGCGGATGCGCTTCTCCCGGGCCGCGGCCAGCGGGCCGTAGATCCCGCCCATGCTGATCCCCATCAGGCCGACCCGTCCCGCGTCCACGTCCGGGCGGGCGGCAAGCGTGTCGATGATCGGCCGGACGACGCTGGACCAGTCGGCCCGGATCGGGAAGCGCGGCGCGCTCTCGCCCTGGCCGGGGCCGTCCACGGTGAGCGTGGCCATCCCGCGGCGTAGGAAGTCCTCCTCCATCGCGAAGAGCTCCTCCTTCACGGAATCGAGCCCCGGGACCAGGAGCACGACCGGCGGGCGCGCGACGTCGCGAGGCCGGCGCAGGTTGCCCGGGATCGTCGTGCCCTCGAACGGGATCTCGAGGCGTTCGCCGGGCGGATCGAGGTGGGGGAGCGCGCGGGCATAGGTCGCGACGACGAGCGCATTCATCTCGAGGTGCAGGGCCGGGTCCTCGAACCAGAGGAACTTCCCGAGGTGGTAGGACCAGGCGGCCCGCTGGAACGCCTGGGTCGCCGTGACGACGTGGCCGCGCGCGGCCGCCTCCTCGGCCAGCTCCCGGTGCATGTCGCCGACAGCCTTCCAGTTGGGCGCCCAGTCGACCCACTCGGTCGTGGCGGCCTGGACCCGCTCGAAGTCGTTGACGTCGATCCCGTTGGCCACGAAGCGCGGCTTCCAGTGGGAGACGGCGAGCTGCACCCGGTTCACCTGTTCAGTGGCCACCGCTGGACTCCTTCCACCCGGATGCGCTCATGGGAGGCCACCTTCGAGCCGGCCGGCGAGATCGGCGAGGAACGCCGCGGCCTCGGCGCCGTCCGCGACCCGGTGATCGACCGACAGGGTGAGCGACACGATCGGGGCGACCACGACCTGGCCGGCGCGGGCGACCACCTGGTCGCGGACGCGCCCGACGGCGAGGATCGCGGCCTCCGGCGGGTTGACGATCGCGGTGAACCGGTCGACCCCGTTCGCGCCCAGGTTCGAGATGGTCATGACCGCCCCGGCGAGCGCATCCGCGGCCAGCTTTCCCGCCCGCGCTCCCGACTGGAGCATCGATCGCTCGCGGGAGATCTCGGCCAGGTCCTTCGTGTCGGCGTCACGCAGGACGGGCACGAGCAGCCCGTCGTCGAGCGCCACCGCGATCCCGAGGTGGATGCCGTCGCCGGGGATCAGCCCCTCCGGGTCGTAGCGCATCGTGAGCCGCGGGTGATCGACCAGCGTCCGGGCGACCGCCTGGATCAGCACGTCGGCGTAGGAGACGCCCGCCGCGGTCCGGGCTGTTCCCGCGGCCGTCATGTCCACGTCGCGCGACACCGAGAACTGGGGCACATCGCGGAATGAGCGGGTCATCCGCTCCGCGATGACGCGGCGCATCCGGGAGAGCGGTTCGCGGGCGGGCCCGGTGCCCGGTGCGCCTGGCCCCGGGCCCGATCCTGCGGTCCCGCCCGGAGCGGCGGTGGCGATGCCCGACGCGGCGACGGCTTCGACGTCCTCGACCGAGATCCGGCCGCCCCGCGCCGGGCGGATCCCGGCCAGGTCCACGCCGAGCTCGGCGGCCCGCTTGCGTGCCGCGGGGCTCGCGACGACGCGCTCGTCCGTGCCTCCGGAGGGGCCAACGGCCGGGGCGGGAGCCGGCGCGACGACCCGCTCCGGCTCGAGGGCCGCGGCCGGCTCGGGCGCCTCGGTGATCGGCTCGTCGGCGGTCGTCGAGATGAGCGCGATCACCGAGGTGACCGGGATCTCGTCCCCGGCGGCCGCGAGCAGGCGGCGCACGAAGCCCGCGACGGGCGACTCGACCTCCATCGTCGCCTTGTCCGTCTCGACCTCGAAGAGCACCTCGCCGGCCTCGACGTGGTCGCCCTCCTTCTTCAGCCACGCGACGAACCGGCCCTCGTCCATCGTCAGGCCGAGCTTGGGGAGGATCACCGGCGTGACGCTCACCCGACGATCTCCCGCGCGACGCGGACGATGTCCTCGACCTGCGGGACGACCCCGCGCTCGAGGTGGGCGGCGTAGGGGATCGGCGTCTCGACGCCGGCCAGCCGTCGCGGTGGGGCATCCAGGTCGTCGAAGGCCTCCTCCGCGACCAGGGCCGCGATCTCGCCCCCGTAGCCGCCGCGCAGGATCGCCTCGTGGACCACGAGCAGGCGCCGGGTCCGGCGCACGCTGGCGAGGATCGTCTCCCGGTCGAGCGGGACCAGCGAACGCAGGTCGATGACCTCGGCCTCGATCCCGTCGCGAGCCAGCAGCTCGGCCGCCTCGAGCGCGAAGAGCACCTCGCGCGACCAGGTGACGATCGTGAGGTCGCGCCCGGCCCGCTTCACGTCCGCCTTCCCGAGCGGGATCACGTACTCGCCGGCGGGGACCGGCCCCTTCGTCCGGTAGAGGAGCTTGTGCTCGATGAACATGACCGGGTCGTCGTCCCGGATCGCCGCGGCCAGGAGGCCCTTTGCATCGGCGGGGGTGGCCGGCATGACCACCTTCAGGCCCGCGACGTGGGTGAACCACGCCTCGAGCGACTTGGAGTGCTGCGCCGCGTTGCCGCGGCCCGAACCGCCCTGGGTCCGCACGACGAGCGGCACGCGGGCCTGCCCGCCGAACATGAAGCGGTTCTGGGCAGCCTGGTTCACGATCTGGTCGATCGCGAGGCCGGAGAAGTCGATGTACATGAGCTCGACGACCGGCCGCAGGCCGGTGAGCGCGGCCCCGACGCCCGCCCCAACGATCCCGATCTCGCTGATCGGCGTCTGCCGGATCCTGTCGGGCCCGAACTCCGCGAGGAGACCGGCCGTCACCTGGAACGCGCCGCCGTGCTCGGCGATGTCCTCGCCCATGACGAAGACCCTGGGATCACGCAGCATCTCGAGCCGGAGCGCCTCCCGGAGCGCCTCGGAGTAGAAGAGCTCGTTCGTCGCCGCGGCCGTCGGGGCCGCAGCCGCCTCACTGGGTGGCATAGATCTCCTCCGGAGTGATCGGCGACGCGATCGGGCCCGTCTCGGCCCACGCGATCGCGCGTTCCATCTCGTCGTCAACAGCCCCGTCGATCGCGTCCAGCTCGGCGTCCGAGGCGATGCCGTCCGATGTCAGCCAGGCCCGGGCGTTCGTGATGGGGTCGAACGTGGCGCGCCAGGACTCGATCTCCGCCTTCGTCCGGTACTGCTGCGGATCGCCGTAGTAGTGGCCCTCGTGGCGGTACGCCTCGGCCACGATGAGCGTCGGTCCGCCGCCGGCCCGGGCCAGGGCGATCGCCTCGCCCGCAGCCGCGTGCACGAGGCGGACGTCGCGGCCGTCGACGTGGATTCCCGGCATGCCGTACCCGATCGCGCGGGAGGCGATGTCGTCCACCGCGAACGCGCGGGCCGCCGGGAGGCTCTCGGCGTACTGGTTGTTCTCGCAGACGTACACGACCGGGAGCTTCCAGATTGCCGCGAGGTTGAGCGACTCGTGGAACGTCCCCTGGTTGGCCGCCCCGTCGCCGAAGAACGAAACGGCGACCTGGTCGGATCCCAGCTGCTTCGCGGTGAGCGCCGCGCCTGTCGCGATCGGGATGCCGCCACCGACGATCCCGTTGGCACCGAGGTTGCCCTTCGACGTGTCCGCGATGTGCATCGAGCCGCCCCGGCCGCGGCAGTACCCCGTCTCCCGTCCCAGCAGCTCGGCGAACATCTTCCCGAGGTCGGCGCGTTTCGCGATGCAGTGGCCGTGGCCGCGATGGGTGGACGTGATCCAGTCGTCGTCGCGGAGGTGCGCACAGACGCCCGCGGCGATCGCCTCCTCGCCCGCGTAGCTGTGGATCGTGCCCCAGATCTTGTTCTCGCCGAAGAGCGTCGTGGAGCGTTGCTCGAACCGGCGGATCGTCCGCATCACCCGGTAGAGCTCGAGCGCATCGGCCCGGTCGATCGTCATCTCGTTCTCCTCACGGGGTCAGCATCACGCGGATCGCGCCGTCACGGCGCTCGGTAAAGGTCGCCCAGGCTTCCGCGAACCGGTCGAGCGGGAAGTGGTGGGTCGTCAGGCTGGCGACGTCGATCCCGCCGCGCGCAAGCAGCTCAAGCGCCCGACCGGAGACGCCCATCGGGTTCGCCACGGAGCCCAGCACGTCGAGGTGGCCGCGGACGATCGTCGAGAGGTCGACGCCCGAGAGCTCGACGCCCTGGCCGGTCGCCCCGCCGAGGACAACGCGCCCGCCCCGGCGGGCCGTCGAGATCGCCAGGCGCGCCGCCTCGGCCGTCCCGGCGAACTCCACGACGAGGTCTGCCGATCCTGCCAGCGGCCCCGCGTCGCGCTCGTCGACCACGAGATCGGCGAAGCGGCCGGCGCGGGCAAGCCGCTCCCCGCGGCCCACGATCGTGACCCGGGCGGCACCGCCCGCGCGGGCCAGCTGGGCGGCGCACAGCCCGATCGCGCCCGGCCCGATGACGACGACGGACTCGCCCGGGCGGAGCCGCCCACGCTCGAGCGCCCACAGGGCGACGCCGAGGTTGTCGGTCCAGGCGCCGTCGGCGGTGGAGACGCTGTCGGGCAGCGGGTGGAGCGCGGCAACCGGCACGCTGGCGTACTCGGCCAGCCCGCCCGCGATCGTGAAGCCGACGTGCGCGTGGCCGGTCTCGGGCCGGCCGTAGTTCTGGCACAGCGTGTAGAGCCCCTCGCGGCAGCGGTCGCAGACGCCGCAGCCCACGTGAACCTCGACCCCCACCCGGGTCCCGGCCGGCGGCCCGTCCGTCCCTGGGCCGAGGGCGACCACCGTCCCGGCGAACTCGTGGCCCGGGATGTGCGGGAAGCGCGTACCGGCGAACTTCCCGGCCAGGATCTTGCGGTCGGTCGCACAGACCATGGACGCCTCGACCCGGAGGAGGGTGTGGCCCGCGGCCGGATCGGGCACCGGTACGTCGGAGACCGCGAACCGGCCGGGCGCCTCGAAGACGACCGCGCGCATCGTCGCCGGGCTCACGGCCGGATCGCCGAATGGCTGGCGCGGATCACGGCTCGACAATGACCTTGAGCGCCCCGTCGATCCGCTCGTTGAACGTGCGGAGCGCCTCGCGGAACTCGCGGAGGGCGAAGTGGTGGGTGATCAGCCGGCCCGCCGGGATCCGGCCGTCGGCGATGAGCGGGATGACCTCCTCCATCGTGTTCCGGTTGGCCCGCACGCCGTAGAGGTCGAGCTCCTCCAGGACGACCTTCTGGAAGCTCACCGCGGCCGGCTCCTTCGGGATCCCGGTGAATGCCACCCGGCCGCCCTTGCGGACCATCCCGATCGCCTGGCCCACGGAATCCCGCGAGCCGGCCGAGTCGACCGCCACGTCCACGCCGTTTCCGCCGGACCACTCCCGCACCCGCTCCACCGGATCGCCGGCGTGGTAGTCGACGGTCTCGAAGCCCAGCTCGCCTGCCCGCTCCAGGCGCCTGCCGCCCCCGACCACGACCACCCGGGCCGCGCCCAGGGCCTTCGCGCACATCCCCACGAGAAGCCCCATGCCCCCGGAGCCGACCGAGGCGACCAGGTCGCCGGGCTGGATCCCGGGACGCTTCACGGAATGGAGCGCGATCGATGCCGTGTCGCAGAGCGCGGCCGTGTCGTACGGCATGTCATCGGGGATGCGGAAGACGGCCTTGATCGTGTGGACCACGTACTCGGCGTAGGCGCCCTGGGAGTAGTGGCCGTACTGGCGATGGCCAAGGTCCTCGCGGCCGTAGTTGAAGCACAGGTTGTAGCGCCCGATCCGGCACATCCGGCACAGGCCGCAACCCGAGTGCGAGGTCCCGGCGACGCGCGTCCCGATCGTGAACCCGTTCTGCTCCGCCACCGGCCCGGCGGCCACGACGTCGCCGGACCACTCGTGGCCAGGGATGAACGGGTAGGCGCGCGGCCACCGCCCGGCGAAGCTGCCCTCGATGATCTCCGCGTCGGTGCCGCAGATCGCGATCGCGCGGACCCTGCACAGCACCTCGTTCGCGGCCGGCTCCGGCCGCGGCACGTCGCGGATCTCGAAGGCGTGCGGAGCGGTCAGCACGAGCGCGTCCATGACTAGTCCTCCACGAATGCCGCGACGCGGCAGACGGAGGCCTCGCCCCCCTGCCAGCGCCACGGGAATGCGCCCAGGTCCACGCGCCGGCCGGCCACCTCGGCGATCTCCCCGCCCAGGTTCTCGAGCATCGAGACGTCGTTCCGCGCGGTCGCGTAGTGGATGTGCTCGAAGTCCGCGAGGGGGAGCGTCTCCTCGATGGGCCGGCCGGTCATCGCCTCGTACTCCGCGACGAGGTCCGGGCGCATCAGCCGGACGCGGGTGTGGAGGGAGTGGTCGATCGACGCGAGGTCGGCGCCGATCCACTTGATGCGCCTCGCGATCAGCTCGTCCACCGCCTCGGGCCTGGGGCCGGGATGGCGGTCGAAGTAGGTCACGTCGTTGCGCGTCGGCTGCGTCCAGTTGTACTGGTCCCAGCCGGTGTAGAGGACGACGATGTCGCCTTCGCGGATTCGCTCGCCCCGGGGGAGCTGCCCCTCGATGTCGGCCATGCTGTAGTAGCTCCAGGGCTTCGTGATTGGCCGCATGTCGATCACGAGGCCCGTCCCGTAGAGCTCGTCGAGGTCGATCCGGCCGAGGTCCCGGCCCGTCTCGCAGTAATGGCTCGGCGCGTCGATGTGCGTGCCGGTGTGCATGTTCGTCTTGACGAGCATCGTGCTCTTGCGGTCCCGGTGGTGCGTCGTGATGTCGGTGACCTCGATCGAGGCGAACTGGGGCCACGTGGGCATCCGATCGCCCCAGGGCTGGGTGAGGTCGACGAGGCGGGTCATGGCTGGGCTCCGGTTGTCATGGGGGAGGCTTCCTCAGGCTGCTGCGGATGGCGCGGCCGTGGACGCGCGGATGACGAGCTCGGTGGGCAGGGTGAGCCGGACGTCGCCGATCGGGCGACCCTCCAGCCGGTCGATGAGAAGGTGCGCGCCGACGGCGCCCATCTCCAGCTGCGGCACGCGCACGGTCGTGAGCGCGGGCTCGAGAAGGCCCGCCAGCGGAATGTCGTTGAAGCCCACGATCGAGAGGTCGCCCGGGACGCGGGCGCCGATCCCGCGGAGACGCTGGAGCATGCCGATGGCGATCAGGTCGTTGGCCGCGAAGACAGCCGTGGGCCGGGCCGTGCCGGCGAGCATGATCCCGAGCGCCCGGTTGCCGGCCTCTTCGGAGAACGCGTCGGCCTCGACCACCAGCGCGGGCTCGTCGGCGAGGCCATGCGCGCGGATGCCCGCCCGATACCCTTCGCGCCGGTCGGCGCCCGTCGAGGTGTTCCGGGGCCCGGCGATGTGGCCCACCCGGCGGTGGCCGAGGCCCGCGAGGTGCGCGATCACGCTGACGGACGCGGCGCGGTTGTCGACGACGACCGCGAGGTCGCCGGCACTCTGGCCCGCCCGGTTGAGGAGGACGAACGGGAAGTCCTCCTCGCGCAACTCGTCGATCGTGTGGTCGGCCATCTGCGAGGACGCGATGAGCAGGCCGTCCACCTGGCGCTCGCGCAGCACGCGGAGGTAGGCGGCCTCCCGCGCCGGATCATCCTCCGAGTTGCACAGGATCAGGTTGTAGCCCCGCTCGAGGGCCGCGTCCTCGGCGCCCTTGATGATCGACGAGAAGAACGGGTTCGTGATGTCCGGGACGAGCATCCCGAGCGTCAGCGTCCGCTGCAGCCGGAGGCTTCGCGCGAGTGCCGAGGGCCGGTAGCCGAGCCGGTCCGCGGCCGTGAGGATGCGCTCGCGCGTCGCCGGCCGGATCGTGGACTCGGCGTGGCCGTTGAGCACCCGCGACACCGTCGACGGGTGCACGCCGGCCTCCGACGCCACGTCGGTGATCGTCGCGCGCGCTTTCGTCGCGTTCATCGGGCTAGCCCGCCTGGCCGGTCATACCGCGGCACTCTCGCCGAGGTAGAGGCGCTTGACCTGCGGATCGTCCAGCAGTTGCTGGCCTTCGCCGCGCAGCTTGATCACGCCGAGCTCCATGACGCAGCCGGTCCGGGCGTTGAGGAGCCCGGTCCGGGCGTTTTGCTCGACCAGGAGGATGGTCACCCCCTGTTCATTGAGCTCGCGCATCTTGGCCATGACCGTTCGTGACGCCCGCGGCTCCAGGCCCAGGGTCGGTTCGTCGAGCAGCAGCAGACGGGGCGCGGTCACGATGGCGCGGGCCATCTCGACCTGCTTCTGCTCGCCACCCGAGAGCAGGCCCGCGCGGCGATTGGCCTGCTCCACGACGATCGGAAACAGCTCGCCCGCGGCCTTCAACCGCTCGTGAGCGAGCGTCCGGTTGCGGATGCTGTAGGCCCCCATCAACAGGTTCTCGCGCACGGTCATCTGCGGGAAGGTGCTGCGGCCCTGGGGCACGTGGGCGATACCCCGGCGGAACAGCTCGTCCGGACGCAGCCCGCCGACGTCGGCTCCATCGAACCGGATTGCCCCGCGCCGCGGGTGCAGGACCCCGGACAGGACACGCAGGAGCGTGGACTTGCCGGCCCCGTTGGGGCCGATCAGGCACACGAAGTCGCGCTCGGCGAGCGTGAGGTCGACGCCGCGAAGGATGTCGCCCCCGCTGCCGTAGCCGGCCCAGACGCCTTCGATCTCGAGCAGCATTCTCAGTCTCCGAGGTAGGCGTCGAGGACGATCGGGTCGTCGCGGACGGCACCCGGGGAGCCCTGGGCGATCACGGTGCCGCGGTGCATCACGATGACCGGGTCGCACAGGTTCATCACGAAGCCCATGTTGTGCTCGATGATCAGGAACGTGACACCACGGGCGTTCAGCTCCTTCACGTGGCCGGCCACCTTCTCGATCATCACCGGGTTCAGGCCGCCGGCCGGCTCGTCGAGCATCACGATCTCGGGGTCCGCCATCAGCGCGGCAGCGAGCTCGAGCAGCTTCTGCTGGCCGAACGACAGGCTGCCGGCCGGCTGGTCGCGAAGCTTGAGGATGCCGAAGAACTCCAGCAGCGACTCGGCCCGTTCCTGCTCGTGACCCTTGATCGCGGCGGTGAACAGCGACCTGAAGGTGAGCTGGCGGATCGGGACGATCATGTTCTCGAGGACCGTCATCCTGCGGAAGATGCGGGTCACCTGGAAGGTCCGCATCAGCCCCAGGTGGACGATGTCGCTCGGCCGCTTGCCGACGATCGGCACGCCGTTGACGTAGACCTGTCCCTGCTCCGGCTGGTAGAACCCGGTGATGCAGTTGAACATCGTGGTCTTGCCCGAGCCGTTGGGTCCGATCAGGGCGGTGATGGTGCCCTTGGTGACGCTGAGCGACGCGTCGGTCAGGGCCTGGATGCCGCCGAACGACTTGGTGATCCCGGCGACAGCCAGGCTGGTCGACGAATCGCGGGCGGCTGCCTCGACCTCCGCGGCCGCAGTCGGCGCCGCGGTCACGACGCCACCTCCGGGAGCGTTGTGCCCGGGACATCCACCTCGGGTGGGCGGCGGCGCGCGTTCCGCCACGCGTCCCAGGTCGGGATGATCCCGTTCGGCAGGAACATCACGACGAGGACGAGGATGACGCCGAGCCCCACGAGGTGAAGCTGGCCCGCGATCCCGGATGGAGCCAGGTAGATCAGGTAGACCGAGAGGGGCTGGATGATGAACGCCCCGAGGACGGGACCCCACACCGTCCCGCGGCCGCCGACGAGCGCCATGATGATCACGCTGAGCGTGATGACCAGCTCGAACTCCGAGTCCGGCGTGATCGTGTTCAGGTACTGCGCGTGGATGGCGCCGGCCGCCCCTGCGAAGGAGACACTGATCGCGAACGCGAGGATCTTGTACAGCGAGGTGTTGACGCCGGATCCGTCCGCCTTGCCCTCCTCCTCCCGGATCGCGATCAGCCCCAAGCCGAACTTCGAGCGCCGGATCGCTAGCGACACGAGGACCGCCACGACGAGGAGCGCGAGCATCGAGTAGTAGAACGGGAGGATCACCTGGTCGGCGGGCAGGTTGAGCAGCGGCAGCAGGAGGCCGGAGCTGCCTTCCGTTATCCCGCGCAGGTCCAGCATCAGGAACTGCGCGACGGACGCGAACGTGAGCGTCACGATCACGAAGGACGTGCCTCGGACGCGGAGGGAGACCCAGCCGAGGCCGGCCCCGAGGATGCCGGTCACGATCCCGATGAACGGGGCGCTCGCGAAGACCGGGATTCCGGCGTGGATGACGAGGAGGCCTGCGGCATACGAGCCGAGGCCGAAGAAGCCGACCGTGCCCAGGGACACGTAGCCGGCGTAGCCACCCATGATGTCCCAGCCGACCGACATGGCCGCGTACATGAAGGTGAACAGGAGCAGGTCCAGGTAGAAGCCTTCGTGGACGACGACCGGCAGAACCAGGAACAGGGCCAGCGCCACGATCGGGAATTGCTTGCGCATGTTCATCGGATTAGAGGCTCTCCCGGGCAACGGATCCGAACAGGCCCTGCGGGCGCACGATGAGGACGCCGAACAGCACCATCAGGAACACGAGGGGGGCCCAGTCGAGCGGCAGGTAGACCGCAGCGATCTGCTCGGCAAGACCCAGGATCATCGCGGCGGCGAAGGTGCCGCGCAGGCTGCCCATGCCGCCGAGGACCACGATTGCAAGGAGCTTGCCGATCCAAAGCCACTGGGTCGCGGGGTAGAACGAGAACAGGACGCCCAGCAACGGCCCGCCGGCGGCGGCGACCGAGACGCCGATCGCAAACGCGATCATCGTCACCTGCTCCACGTTGACGCCGACGAGGGCCGCCGTGCGCGGGTCCTGGGTCGTGGCCCGGATCGCCCGGCCCAGGTTGCTGCGCGTCAGGAGCAGGAACAGCCCGCCGAGGACCACGAGTGCTGCGCCCGCCGCAATCAGGCGGACGAGCGGGACGTAGACATCGCCGATCGCGAAGCTGCTCTGGGCGTACGAGGTGTTGATTGCCTGGAAGTTGGAGGACCAGATGCTGCCCTGGAGCCCCTCCAGGATGATCGCGATCCCGAACGAGACCAGGACCGTGAGCGTCATGTCCCGGTTACCGAGGTGCCGCAGGACGAAGCGCTGTCCGAGGGCCCCACCGACGAAGAACGCGGGCATCACCACGAGGATCGACGCGATCGGGTCGAGGCCGAAGGTCGTGAACAGCACCCACGACACGTAGGCAGCCGTCAGGATCATCGCCGCGTGGGCCACGTTGACGACACGCATCACGCCGAAGATCAGCGTGAGCCCCGAGGCCATGAGAGCGTAGACACCGCCGGCGAGCAGGCCCAGGACGACTGCCTGGATGAGGAGGTGCGCGTTCAAGGTCTGATCCCCGTGAGGTCATTGTCCGCCGGCCGGGTGCCCCCGGGGATGAACCCCGGAAGGCGCCCGGCGCAGGCGGCGTGGATCACCAGTTGGGCTTCGGGTACACGGGGTCGCCGTTCTTGTTGGGATCGTTCGCGGGACCAACGACCAGCAGCTGGTCGTTCTGGTACTGCTCCAGGAGGAAGCTGCCGTTCGGCCGGCCGATCGAATCCCAGCCGATCAGACCCTGGACGGTCTGGACCTTGTTGGCGTGCAGCCAGGCGATGATCTTGGTGTTGTCGATGGACTGGGTTCCCAGCACGGCCGCCTGGAGCACCTGGCCGACCGAGTAGCCCTCGGCCGACTCGGTGCCGATGTCGGTCACCTTCGGGAACATGGCGTGGAACTCGGCCACGAACTTGTCGTTGCCCGGGGCCTTCGAGGTCTGGACCCAGCCGTCGCCGGTGAAGATCCCATTGACCTTGCTGCCGAGAGCCTGCTTGAACGGGCCAATGGTGCTCGGGCCGCTGGTCATGTAGACGGCCTTGGGCTGGTAATTGATCGACGCGTATGCCTGGACCTGGGAGATCGAGTCGTTGCCGATCGTGCCGCCGAGGACGATCTCGGCCCCGGACGCCTTGACCGCGGCCGCGATGGACGAGAAGTCGGTCTGCGTCGGCGGGTAGACCTGCTTGTAGACCGTCTTGATGCCGGCCGCCTCGAGGGTCGCCTGGGCGCCGTTCTCGGTCGCGCTGACGAAGGGGTCATCCTGCTGCGGGTAGGCGGCGGACGCGGGGCGCTGGTTGGCCGGCAGCGACAGGATGTACTGCACGAACGGATCGGCCTGGTGGTCGGCCGTGGCAGGCTGTACGAAGAAGATGTTCGTGAAGTTGCGCGAGAAGACGGACGGCGAGCCGCCGGCGCCTTCGATGTACGCGTAGTTGTACTTCGCGGCGACAGCGGACGTCGGGCCCGTCAGGACGGATGAGAACGGGCCGAACATCAGGTCGACCTTGTCAACCGTGGCAAGCCGCTCCATCTGGCTCACCGCGGTGTCGGCGAGGCTCTGGTTGTCGTAAGACTTGATCACGACCTGGCGGCCGAGCAGGCCGCCGGCGTCGTTGACCTCCTTGGCCCAGACCTCGTAGCCCTGCTCGATGGCGGTGCCGGGATCGGCCTTGTCACCGGTGAGCGCCTGGGAAACGCCGATCACGATGGGCTGGTCGCACGGCGCGATCGGGCAGGCGGCCGAGGGCGCTGCTGACGGCGCGACCGATGCGGCTGCGGCAGATGCGGCCGCAGATGCGGCTGCAACGGACGCCGCGGGAGTCGGGGTCGCGGCGCCGGCGCAGCCCGCGAGGGCCACCGCGCTCGCGGCAACCAGCGCGATGAGAGTCCGGACGCCCGGATGGGAAATCGATCCACTGGGACGCAACACGCTCACAGTTCTCGCTCCTCGCTTCCTGTCTCGAGTCCCTGGACGGAAATCGATTGCCGATGGCTCGGAAATCGATTGCACAGTGGGCGGAGTATCCGGGCGCGGGGACGCCATGTCAATACCCGGAGGGCCGTGTTCCCGAAATCTCCATCGGGTGCGAGGCCGGTCGGGCCTGGCGCGTCGACTGCGATTTCGGGCTTCCCGGCCACCGGCCCGGCCGCTACACTCCGCGCCACGGTGCAGGTCGTCCGGAGTGGGGCCGTGCCGGGACCGAGGAAGGGCCTGCCACCCCCATGCCCATGCTGGTGCGCGACGCGCGGCTCCATCCCACCGGCGGGCTGCGACCCGAGCCCGTCGACCTCCTCGTGGAGGGCGACCGCATCGCCGCGGTCCGGCCGCGCGGCTCCGCGGTCCCTTCCGGTGCGACGGTCCTCGACGCCGGCGGCCGCCTCGTGTCGCCTCCGCTGGTCGACCCGCACGTCCACCTCGACGCCGCACTCACCGTGGGAGAGCCCCGGCACAACGAGTCGGGAACGCTCATCGAGGGGATCCTCACCTGGGCGGATCGTAAGCCGTCGCTCACCCACGATGACGTCAAGGCTCGCGCCCTGGAGGCGATCCGCTGGGAGGTGGCCCAGGGGACCGGCTTCATCCGCTCGCACGTGGACGTGTGCGACCCGAACCTGGTGGCCCTGCGCGCCCTGCTGGAGCTCCGCGAGGAGGTCCGCGACATCGTGGAGCTGCGCCTCATCGCCTTTCCCCAGGACGGCATCCTCTCGTTCCCCAACGGCAGGGAGCTCATGCGGGAGGCGATGCGCCTGGGGTGCGACGTCATCGGCGGGATCCCGCACTACGAGTGGACCCGCGAGGACGGCGTCGAGGAGGTCAACTTCATCTTCGATCTCGCCCGCGAGACAGGGAAGCCGATCGACCTCCACTGCGACGAGACCGACGACGAGCAGTCGCGCTTCCTCGAGGTCGTGGCGGCCCGCACGATGCGCGACGGCATGCAGGGCCGGGTGGTCGCCGGGCACACGACCGCGATGGGCTCGTACAACGACAACTACGCGTTCAAGCTCCTCCAGATCCTGCGCCGGGCAGGCGTCACGATCGTCGCCAACCCGTTCGACAACATCGTCCTGAGCGGCCGCTTCGACACGTACCCGAAGCGCCGGGGCATGACCCGGGTCAAGGAGCTCGACGCCGCCGGCGTGAACGTCGCCTGCGGGCATGACTCGATCATGGATCCCTGGTATCCGCTGGGCCGCGGCTCGATGCTCGACGCGGTCTCGATGCTGGTCCATGTCGCCCAGATGACCGGGCGGACCGAGCTGTTCCGGTCGTACGAGATGATCACCACGAACCCGGCGCGGGCGGCGCAGCTGGAGTACGGGCTTGCCGAGGGTCGGCCCGCCAGCTTCGTCGTCTTCGACTGCGACGACGAGGCGGAGGCGATCCGGCTGCGGCCGCCCGCCCGCTGGGTCGTCCGGGCCGGCCGGATCGTGGCCGAGACGGAGCCCGCACGGAGCGTGGTGCACCGGGTCGAAGGTTCAGCGGAGGTCACCTTCAGTCGTTGAGGGTGAGCAGAGGAGGGACAGCATGACGATCGTCGCGCACGAGGACGCCGGTAGTGGCACGATGCCACGCGGCGAGGGTGACTTCACGATCGAGGGTCACGGCATCGAGCCGGTCCCGACGAGCGCCCGCTACGGGGCCCCGTACCGGGTCTTCACCGTCTGGTTCACGCCGAACCTCGTGCCGGCCGCGTTCGCGATCGGCACCCTGGCCGTCGCCTTCGCGAGCCTGGGCTTCTGGGCGGGCGTCGCGGCGATCGTCCTCGGCAACGTCATCTCGGCCGGCCTCGTGGCCGCCGTCGCGGTCATGGGGCCGCGGACCGGCATGGCGCAGATCCCCGCGGCGCGCCTGCCGTTCGGCAAGACGATCGCGGCCCCGGCCGTGATCAACTGGGTCAGCACGATCGCCTGGGACGCCATCAACGCGTTCTTCGGCGCCTACGCCCTCGACGTCCTGTCGGGGGGCGCCCTGCCCTTCTGGCTCAGCCTCGCCATCGTGGTCGTCTGCCAGGCCGCCCTCTCGGTGATCGGCCACGAGGCGATCCACACCTTCGAGAAGTACGCGGCGATCGCCCTCCTCGTGCTCTTCGCCGTGACGACCGTGGCCGCCCTGCCGAGGGTCGACACCTCGTTCGCCAACGGCCCCGGCGCCTCGATCGCCACGTTCATCCTCATGACCACGATCGCCGGCAGCTTCAACCTCGCCTGGGCGCTCTACGCGTCGGACTACACCCGGTACCTGCCGGAGAGGACGTCGAGCTCGCGGGTCTTCCTCTACACGTTCCTCGGCCTCTTCCTCTCGGCCGTCTGGCTCGAGGTCCTGGGGCTGGCCGTGACGAGCGCCCTGACCGGGGACCTCGCGACGGCGGACGGGACCCACCAGATCTACGCCATCGTGGGGCAGGGGTTCGCCGGGTCGCTGGCGATGATCGCGATCTTCTTCGGCTCGGTGGCCGTCAATGCGATGAACGACTACACCGGATCGCTCTCGCTCCTCGCCGCCGGCGTCCGGATCTGGCGGCCCATCTCGGCCGCCATCGTGGGGGTCCTGAGCTTCATCGCGACGCTGTGGCTCTACTACAACAACTTCCTCCAGTCATTCGAGAACTACCTGCTCCTGATCACCTACTGGATCGGGCCGTGGATCGCGATCGTCCTCGTCGACTGGCGCCTTCGGCGCGGCCGGTTCGACGTGCGGCGGGTCACGCCGTTCGCGAACCTGCCCAGCGGCTGGAACGCGCTCATCGCGCTCGTCATCGGCTTCGCCGCCTCGATCCCGTTCTTCAACCAGTCCTACTTCGTGGGACCGCTGGCGAACGGGACGGACGTCACGTACGTCGTGGGCTTCGTGGTCGCCGCGGTCGTCTACTGGGTGCTGGAGCGGCGCGCCTCGACGGCGGTCCCGGCGACCGCCTGACCCCGGGCCCATCGCGCGGGTCTCGGCGGAACGCCCGCCGGGACCCGGCCCGCCTCAGCCGGTGGCGCCCGGAATCGGTGGCGGCACGTGGTGGACCGGCACCAGGGGCAGCCGCTCCACGTGCGCCGCGATCTCCTCGAGCGAGGCGATCCAGAGCCCGTCGATCTCGCGGGCGTGCTCGATCAGCCGCTCGAGGGCGGCCGCGCGCGACGCCCGGCCCGAGGCAAAGGGGTGGTTCGTCAACAGGAAGAAGCCCCCATCCGCAGCGAGCGCGTCGAGCTCGCTCGTCCAGAGATCGAGGACCTTCGCCGGGGACTCGATCAGGCCACTGCCCGAGAGGCCCGGCACGTAGACGTACTGCTCCCAGTCGTCCAGCCCCCAGTGGATCGGCAGCTCGACGATCGCCGGGCCGCCCGGACTTGCCGAGGTGCCGAGGCAGTACGGTCGATCGGCGTCCATCAGGCTGGAGTCGTAGCGGAACCCGTGGCGGGCGAGGATCGCCGGGCTCGCGTAGCTGGCCTCCCACATCGGCGCGCGCCAGCCGACCGGGCGGATCCCGGCGATGCGGTCCAGCGCCTCCAGCCCCCGCAACAGGAAGCGCTCCTCGTCGTCCGGTGAGCGGCCGGCCACGCGCTCGTGCAGGTACCCGTGGTGGGCGATCTCGTGGCCGGCGTCGCGGATCGCGCGCACTGCATCGGGATGCCGTTCCGCGGTGTAGCCGGGCACGAAGAACGTGGCCCGGACCCGCTGCCGCTCCAGGATCCGGAGCAGTCGGGGCACCCCGGTGCGCGGCCCGTAGGCCTGGTGCGTCATCACCGAGAGGCGGTTGGCCGCCTCCGGCGCGTCGACGAGGATCGCGCTCTCGGCGTCGACGTCGAAGGTGAATGCCGCGGCGGCCCGATACCCGTCGGGCCAGCGGAAGACGCCAGTCCGGTCGTGGAACGTCGAGGCCAGCGGCCGTTCGCGACGTGCCGTCCGGTCAGGCACCGGGCGGCCCGGTTCGTCGATGCTCATGCTCTCCTCCGCCGGAGCGCGACCAGCGAGACCATCTCGTAGGCGAGGTTGGCCGCCAGCGTGGCCGTCACGGCGGCAGGGTCGTACGCCGGGATGACCTCCACGACGTCGAAGCCGACGAAGTCGATGCCAGTCAGCCCGCGCACGATCGAGAGCGCGTCGTGGGCCGAGAGCCCGCCGGGCTCGGGCGTGCCCGTCCCGGGGGCGAACGCCGGATCCACGACGTCGATGTCGAAGCTGATGAAGGCGGGCCGATCACCCACCCGCTCCCGGATCGCGCCTGCGACTGCCGCCGGGCCCATCGTGAGGACCTGCTCCGTGGTCAGGTACTCCAGGCCCAGCTCGCTCCGCAGCCCGGTCCAATCCTCGGCGCCGTAGAGGCTGCCGCGCAGGCCGACCTCGATCGAGCGGCCAACGTCGACAAGACCTTCCTCGATCGCCCGCCGCATCCAGGTCCCGTGGTTGTACTTCTCGCCGAAGTAGCTGTCCCAGGCGTCCGTGTGGGAGTCGAAGTCGATGACCGCCACCGGGCCCCGGGAGCGCGTCGCCCGAAGGTGGGGGAGCGTGCAGGCGTGGTCGCCGCCCACCAGCAGCGGGACCACCGCCGCCTCGACGATCGGCGCGACCGCCGCCTCGATCGCCGCGTAGCTGCGCTCCGTGTAGCCGGGCACGATCGCGACGTCGCCGTAGTCGACGCAGGACAGGACCTCGAACGGGCTGATGCCGAGGTTGGGGTTGAAGGGGCGGAGCATCACCGAGGCGGCCCGCACCGCGTTCGGGCCGAAGCGGCCGCCGACCCGGTAGGTGACGCCCGTGTCGAACGGCACGCCGACGATCGCGACGTCCACGTCCTCGAGGGTCCGGACGCAGGGCAGGCGGGCGAACGTTGCCGGGCCCGTGAAGCGTGGCGACTGCAGCGAGTCCTCCGGGACGTACCTCGGCACGCTGCCCTCCTCGTCTGTCATGGCGCTCCGCGCCCGGGAGCGTGCACAGGATATCCCCCCGTGCCATCGCCCGATCGATCGTGCCGCCTCTCGTAGGATCGGGCCGCCGGAGCGGCCCGGGCGGGCCGAGCCGGAGCAGTAGACCCGCCGGGTGTCGAGCGGGACGCCGCCGCCGGCGCCATCATTGCCGCCAGACAACGTTTCGCGGGCAGTCCGCCTCGAGAACGGCAGGAACGCAATGAGCTTCGTCTACGGGGTGGTGGGCGCCGGCCGCCAGGGAACGGCGGCGGCCTTCGACATGGCGCGCTTCGGCGACGCCGCCGGCGTGCGCATCGCCGACCTGGACCAGGCCGCAGCCCGGACCGCGGCCGAGCGCGTCAACCGGCTCGTCGGGGCCGAGGTGGCGACCGCGCACCGGGTGGACGTGGCGGACCACGCCGCCCTGGTCGCCTTCCTGGAGCCGGTCGACGCGTTCCTCTCGGCGGTCCCGTACTGGTTCAACCCGGGCGTGACGCGGGCGGCCATCGCGGCCCGGGCGAGCATGACCGACCTCGGCGGCAACACGGATCTCGTGCGCGAGCAGCTCCGCCTGAGCCCGGAGGCCGAGGCGGCCGGCATCGCGATCGTGCCCGATTGCGGGCAAGTTCCCGGCATGGGCACCAGCCTCACCACCTACGCGATGTCCCTGCTCGACGAGACCAACGAGGTCACCTTCTGGGACGGCGGCAACCCCCTCCACCCCGCCCCGCCGTTCCGCTACACGCTGACGTTCAACATCGCCGGGCTCACCAACGAGTACCACGGCGTGGCGCACTTCATCCGGGATGGCCGCCGCGTCGAGGTCCCCACCTTCCTCGACGAGGATTACGAGCTGGTCGACTTCCCCGAGCCGATCGGTCGGATGGAGGCATTCGTCGCCGGCGGCGGCACCTCGACGATGCCCTGGACGTTCGAAGGGCGGCTCAGGACGCTCTGGAACAAGACGCTGCGCTGGCCCGGCCATTTCGCCGAGTGGAAGGCTTACATGCAGGCCGGGCTCCTGGAGACTGAGCCGATCCAGGTCGACGGCGCACCGGTCGTGCCCCGTAACGTGCTCCACGCGCTTTTGGACCCGAAGCTGCGGGCCCGGCCGGGCGACCCGGACCTCGTCATCGTGCGGGTGCTGGCGAAGGGCAGCAAGGATGGCGGGCCGGCCCATGCCCTCGTCGAGCTGATCGACCGCTTCGACGAGGCGACGGGCTTTACCGCCATGGAACGCACGACCGGGTGGGACGGCTCCATCAAGGCGATCATGAACGCCCGGGGCGTGACCCCCCGTGGCGTCCACCCCGCCGAGCTCGCGGTCCCGGGCCCACTCTACGCAGCCGAGCTGCGGCGCCGGGGCTTCGACCTGACCGAGGTGGTGACGGCGGAGCCGCACCGGGGCTGACCGGGCGTCACGCGAGCGGCCGGCCCCGCGGGCTCAGAGCTCCTGGCGACGGAAGGCGAGCCAGGCCACCGCCAGGAGGCCGGCCACGAGGAGGACCGTCGCGATGGTCGGGCCGAGGGCGTCTACGCCCGGCTGGCCGATGGCGAGCGCGCGGGCCGGGGTGCCGAGGCCGGTCGGCAGGTAGCGCCCGATTGCCGGAATGATGCCAAGGATCCCAAGGGCGATGAAGGCGACGACGCCAAGCCCGGCGGCCGCGAGCGCCGACCGCGTCAGGGTGCTGCCGAGAAAGGTGATCGCGGCGTAGGCCACCAGCGCCAGCCACTGGAGGATCATCGCGGCGGTGAACCCTCCGACCGGCGGCGCCTCGAACAGGACCAGCGTGTAGAACCAGGCACCGGCTCCGGCGACCGCCGTCGAGATGCCCAGGGTGGTCGCGATCGCGACGAGCTTCGCGGTCAGGAACGCGCCGCGGCCCGCCGGCTTCGTGAGGATGAGTGCCGCCGTCCCGCGCTCCTTCTCGGTGGCCACCGAGCCCATCGCCAGCAGGACCGCGATGATCGCGCCGAACTGGCCGAGGTTCTTCGCCAGCTGGTCGTAGGCATCAGCGGCCGTCGGCGTCGGCAGGACGATCGAGAACTGGTCACCGCCGACGGCCTTGAGGATCTCCGGGGTGAACCGGGCGAGGAGTGGCGACGCCAGGCCGACGAGCAGGAAAACGGTGGCCACCAGGGGCAGTCGCGTCGTCCGCCACTGCTCCAGCAGCTCCTTGCGCAGGAGGGTCGCGAAGCCGGTCATCGGTCAGGGACCGCGCGTGCCCGGACGAACCCGCGGCCGTCGAGGTCCTCGGCGGCAGCCGGGCCGACGAGCTCCAGGAAGACGTCCTCCAGCGTCGGGCGGGCCCGCTCGAACGACTCCAGGACGACGCCGCCGGCAACGACGAGCGGCAGGACCGCGGCCGCGGCGGCATCCGGATCCGAGACGGTGACGCGAATCTGGCCCGCCGCGAGCGAGACATCGGTCGTCCACGGCGCCGCCTGCAGACGCTCGACGAGGGAAGCCACCGGCGCGTCCTGCCCGGGCAGGGGCACGAGCCGGAAGATGGGACGGGCGTGGGCGGCGAGCAGCGCCTCGAGGGGACCTTCGGTGACCAGGCGCCCCCGGTCGAGGATCGCGACCCGGTCGCAGATCCGCTCGACGTCCGAGAGCACGTGCGTCGAGAAGACGACTGTCGCCTCGCCCCGCAGGCCGGCGATCAGCTCCAGGAGATCGCGTCGCCCCTCGGGGTCGAGCGAGCTGACCGGCTCGTCGAGGAAGAGCAGCTCCGGTCGGTGAAGGAGCGCCTGGGCGATGCCGAGCCGTTGCCGCATCCCCCCGGAGTAGCCGCCGATCCGCCGCTCGGCGGCGCCGGCCAGGCCGGTCCGCTCGAGTGTCTCTGCGACGCGCGATCGGAGGTCATGCCCGGCGAGCCCGTAGAGGCGGCCGACGAGCTCGAGGAGCTCGCGTCCCTTCATCCAGCCGTAGAACCGCGGGTCCTGGTCGAGGTACCCGAGGCGGCGGCGCAGCTCCGGCTGGTCCAGGCCGACCTTCACGCCGGCGACCGACGCGCTGCCCGCGGTGGGCCTGGCCAGCCCGGCGAGGATCCGGATCGTCGTCGTCTTGCCCGCGCCGTTCGGGCCGAGAAGGCCGAAGACCGAGCCGCGCGGCACGTCGACATCGAGCCGATCGAGGGCGAGGATCGCCCCGAACCGCTTCGTGAGCCCGCGGGCCTCGATGGCCGGGCCGGTCATCGAGGAGGGCGCCGCGGTCGTGATGGCGGCCGTCACGCCTCTTCCCGTCCGGCCACGAAGTAGAGGATCGGGCCGATCACGTTGACGACGATGATCACGAGCGCCCAGACGATCTTGTTGCCGCCACGGACCCGCCGCTCGCCACGTTCGAGGTCGACCAGCGCGGCGATCATCAGCCCCAGCTGGATGACCGCGATCGGGGCCACGAGCGCGATGACCTGCTCGGGCTTGAGCTCTCCCATGCAGGCTGAGCATAGCTCTCCGGGCACGCTGCTCGCCGACGGCGTAGGCTCACCGCCGCAGGTGCGCCGGATGGCGCCCGGATCCCGAGGAAAGCCAGCCATGACGTTCACCGGTCGTGCCGTCATGACGGCCATCGTCGCGGTCCTCTTCAGTGCCGTCGTCGCCGTCGGGCCCGCGAGCGCCGCCACGGTGGGCGCCCAGTGGCTGGCGAAGGTCGGATCCCGCGGCATCAACGGGTCGGCGACCGCCGCCATCACGACGTCCGGGACCGGCACGATCTCGGTCAGCCTCAAGGGCCTCGTGCCCAAGGCGGCATATACCGAGACGCTGTTCCGTGGGACGTGCTCCAGGCTGTCGGCCAGGCTCGCGGCCCTGCCGACGCTGCGGACCACGGCCAAGGGCACCTTCGCGCGGACCAACGCGCTGACCGTCGCGCAGGCCGCCCAGGTGAACAATGGGGGCGCGGTGATCCGGATCGTGTCGGGCAGCCACGTCTCCTGCGGGGCCTTCGCGAGGAAGGCCGGCGCCTCGCTCGTGACTGCCTGCGACCAGGCCCACCTCACGTCCGCGCTCGCCACCGGCGGGACCGTGCGGTTCGCCTGCGACGGCACCATCGCGCTGGCCTCGCCGATCGCGGTGACGAAGCCCGTCGTCCTCGACGCCACCGATCACGTCGTGATCATCGATGGAGGCGGCGCGGTCGGACTCTTCTCGGTCGGTGGCGGGGCGAGCTTCGGTGTCGTCGACCTGACACTGCAGAACGGCAGCTCACTCGGCCCCGGCGGCGCCATCGACGCCAGTCACGGCGGCCCCCTGACCATCCAGGGCTCCACCTTCGCCCACAACCGGGCGGGAGCTGGAGGAGCCATCGCGGCCGGCGGCCCCGGGACGGTGACCGTGGTGGCCAGCACCTTCGTCGACAACGCGACGGCCGGCGGCGACGGCGGGGCGATCGACGGCTCCGTCGTCTCTGTGACGAACAGCACGTTCGTGGCCAACCAGGCCGCACACGGGGGCGCAATCCATGCCCTGGCAGGCCTCACGGTCGTCAACAGCACGTTCGTCACCAACGTGGGGACGGGTGCGTCCTTCGAGCTCGCGGGCGGCAGCCCGATCGTTCGGAATTCGATCCTGGCTGGAGGCTCGGGCGGAGAGTGCGACCTCGTCGGCTCGGTGATCACCGACCAGGGTGGCAACTTCGGCACCGACGGCTCCTGCGGCTTCAACGCGACGTCATCGCGCAACGGGGTGCCAGTCGCCGACCTGGCCCTCGCCCCGCTCGCGGACAACAGCGGCCCGACACAGACGGTCGCGCTCTTGCCCGGCAGTCTCGCGATCAACGCCGCGGCTGCCTGCCCGCCGCCGGCCACGGACCAGCGCGGCGTGCCCCGGCCGCAGGGCGCGGCGTGTGACTCGGGCGCATTCGAGGTCGAGCCGCCGCCGGGCTACGACATCTCGTTCCCCCAGTGCGGTGGCCTGTTCCCGGACAGCCCGGCCTTCGGGATCGTCGGCGTGAACGGGGGCCGGGCCATGTCCGCCAACCCGTGCCTGGGGGCCGGCGCAGTGCCCAGCGAGCTTGCGTGGGCGGGCGGGCCAAGCGCCCAGCTCTACGCCAACACGGGGAACCCGGGACCCGCGCTCTCGACTCACTGGCCCAACGGCCAGTCGACTCCGCGTGCCTGCAACACGGCCACCACCCCGGGCGCCGACACGGCGGACTGCGCCTACGACTACGGGTGGAACGCGGCAGCCGACTCCTACCAGACGGCCGTCCTCGCCTACATCTCGCTGGGCCTGGCGGCCCCGGGCGCGACGCGGACGCCCCAGGCCAACGCGTGGTGGCTCGACGTCGAGACCGGCAACAGCTGGCGCAGCGCCGCCGCGTTGAACGTGGCGGCCCTTCAGGGCGAGTTCGACTACCTGCAATCCGTGGGCGCCGCGAGTGTCGGGTTCTACTCCACCTCGTTCCAGTGGAACCTGATCACCGCGGGCACGAAGGTCTTCGCGGCCGCCCCGGGCTGGGTCGCGGGAGCCGGTACCACCAGCAGCGCCAGAGCCAGCTGCAGCAGCGGCGGCTTCACGGGCGGACCCGTCGTGATGGCGCAGTACGCGGCGAACGGCTTCGACGCCGACTGGCGCTGCTAGCGGGCCGGCGGACCGCTGCCTCTCCGTCGGGCCCGGGGGCACGCAACAGCAACCGAAGCATCCCTTCGTCGGTACCCAACCTCGCGGACCGGAACGCTATCGTCGCTCGACCGAGCGGACGAAGGGGATCAAGCGTGGCCGAGTCCCAGTCTCTCTACGAACCGTCGTTCGAGCACGACGCCTGCGGGTTCGGGTTCGTCTGCGACATCGCGGGCCGCCCCTCCCACGGGATCGTCCGGGACGCGCTGACGGTGCTGGTCAACCTGGAGCACCGCGGGGCCAGCGGGTCGGAGCGGAACACCGGGGATGGCGCGGGGATCCTGGCCCAGGTGCCGTTCGGCTTCCTGGGCGCGGTCGCGGCGGAGCAGGGGCTCCACCTGCCGGCCGCGGGCGGGTACGGCGTGGGCATGGTCTTCCTGCCCCGCGACGAGCCCAGCCGAACGGCCTGCGAGGCGCACGTCGGCGCGGTCCTCGCGTCAGAGGGACTCGGCCTGCTCGGCTGGCGCGACGTCCCGACCGATGCGGCCGGCCTCGGCGAGACCGCCCGGGCCAGCCAGCCCGTCATCCGCCAGGTCTTCGTGGGCCGGCCGGACGACCTCGCCGACGACGTCGCGTTCGACCGCCGCCTGTTCGTCGCCCGCCGCCTGGTCGAGAAGGCCGTCTCGCGCTCGGCGCTGCCGGGCCGCGGCGACTTCTACGTCTCCTCGCTCAGCTGCCGCACGATCGTCTACAAGGGAATGCTGAACGCTTCCCAGCTCCTCACGTTCTACCCGGACATCGTGGACGCGCGCTTCACGAGCGCGATCGCGATGGTCCATTCCCGCTTCTCGACCAACACGTTCCCGTCCTGGGCCCGCGCCCACCCGTACCGCTACATCTCCCACAACGGCGAGATCAACACCCTGCGCGGCAACGTCAACTGGTTCCACGCCCGCCAGTCGATGTTCCGCTCGTCGCTCTTCGGCGAGGACCTCCAGAAGGTCCTCCCGGCGGTCGACACGGAGGGCTCGGATTCCACGATTCTCGACAACGTCCTCGAGCTGCTCCACCTGTCGGGCCGCTCCCTGGCCCACGGGATGATGATGCTCGTGCCGGAGCCCTGGAACCGGGACGAGACGATGTCGCCGGAGCTGCGCGCCTTCTACGAGTACCACGCCTGCCTGATGGAGTCCTGGGACGGCCCGGCCTCGATCGCCTTCACCGACGGCGTGCGGGTGGGGGCGACGCTCGACCGCAACGGGTTACGGCCGGCGCGCTACTACATCACCGCGGACGGCCGGGCCGTCATGGCGTCCGAGGCGGGCGTCCTCGACATCCCCGACGACCAGGTCGTGGCGAAGGGCAGGATCCAGCCCGGCCACATGTTCCTCGTGGACACGGCCGAGGGGCGGATCATCTCCGACGACGAGCTGAAGGGCGCGGCCGCGTTGGCCCAGCCCTACGGCGAGTGGATCCGGCAGTGGATGGTCCGGATCGACGACCTTCCCCATCCACCCCACGTGATCGAGCCCGACCACGAGACCGTCCTGCTGCGCCAGGAGGTCTTCGGCTACAACGCCGAGGACGTGCGCCTGGTCATCAATCCCATGGCGACCACGGGCACCGACCCGGTGGGCTCCATGGGCAACGACGCCGCGCTCGCGGTCCTCTCCGAGCGGCCGCAGCTCCTCTACAGCTACTTCAAGCAGCTCTTCGCGCAGGTCACCAACCCGCCGGTGGACGCGATCCGCGAGGAGATCATCATGGCCACGGAGACGTCCATCGGCCCCGAGGACAACCTCCTGGAGCCCGGGCCGCGGGCCGCCTTCCAGCTGGCGCTCCCGTCGCCGGTGCTCTCCAACGCGGAGCTCGAGAAGATTCGCCAGCTCGACGGCGGGCCGGCGGCGCGGGGATTCCGGTCCATCACGCTCCCGATCCTCTTCCGCGCCTCCGACAACGGCCAGGGTCTCCGACGGGCGATCGACGACGTGCGCCGGCGGACGTCGGAGGCGATCGCCGAGGGGTACAACCTGGTGATCCTGTCGGACCGGGGCCACGACGAGAGGGACGCCCCGATTCCCGCGCTCCTCGCCGTCGCGGCGGTCCACCATCACCTCGTTCGGACCGGCACCCGCACGCAGGTGGGCCTCGTCCTCGAGTCCGGCGAGCCGCGCGAAGCGCACCACTTCTGCCTCCTGATCGGCTACGGCGCGAGCGCCATCAACCCCTACCTCGCGTTCGAGACGATCGATGACCAGGTGCGCCTGGGCGTCATCGCCGGCCCCACCGACGCGGCCGAGAAGCGCTACCGGAAGGCGCTCTTGAAGGGCGTCATCAAGGCCATCTCCCGGATGGGGATCTCCACGGTCCAGAGCTACCACGGGGCGCAGGTCTTCGAGGCGCTGGGGCTCAACCGCGACTTCATCGACGAGTACTTCACCTGGACGCCGACGCGGATCGGCGGGATCGGGATCGAGGGCGTCTCGCGCGAGGCCAGGGCCCGCCAGGACCACGCCTACTCGTCCAAGCGGCCGGTCGTGCAGCACCAGCTCGGCATCGGCGGGCAGTACCAGTACCGGTCCGAGGGCGAGACGCACCTGTTCAACCCGCTGACGATCCACCTGCTCCAGCGCGCGGTCCGGACCGGCGACTACGCGACGTTCAAGGACTACACGAGCCTCGTGGATGACCAGTCGAAACGCCTCGCGACGCTGCGCGGCCTGATGGAGCTGCGGCCGGCGCTCCGCCCGGTCCCGCTCGGCGAGGTCGAGCCGGTCGAGGCGATCGTGCGCCGCTTCAAGACCGGCGCGATGAGCTACGGCTCGATCTCGGCGGAGGCCCACGAGGCGCTCGCGATCGCGATGAACCGGCTGGGAGGCAAGTCGAACACCGGGGAGGGCGGCGAGGATCCGGCCCGCTACGAGCCGCTCCCGAACGGCGACTCCCGCAACAGCGCGATCAAGCAGGTCGCCAGCGGCCGCTTCGGCGTCACCAGCGAGTACCTGGTCAACGCTCGCGAGCTCCAGATCAAGATGGCCCAGGGCGCCAAGCCGGGCGAGGGCGGCCAGCTTCCCGGCTCCAAGGTCTACCCCTGGATCGCCCGGACGCGCCACTCCACCCCGGGCGTGGGCCTGATCAGCCCCCCGCCACACCACGACATCTACTCGATCGAGGACCTCGCGGAGCTGATCCACGACCTCAAGAACGCCAACCACCATGCCCGCATCAGCGTGAAGCTGGTGGCCGAGGTCGGCGTCGGCACGATCGCCGCCGGGGTCGCCAAGGCTCACGCGGACGTGGTGCTGATCAGCGGCCACGACGGCGGGACAGGCGCCTCTCCGCTCACGTCGATCAAGCACGCCGGAATCCCCTGGGAGCTCGGGCTCGCAGAGGCCCACCAGGTCCTGCTCATGAACGACCTGCGCTCGCGGATCGCGGTCGAGGTCGACGGCCAGCTCAAGACCGGCCGCGACGTCGTGATCGGGGCGCTGCTCGGCGCCGAGGAGTTCGGGTTCGCCACGGCGCCGCTCGTCTCGCTGGGCTGCATCATGGTGCGAGCCTGCCACCTCAACACCTGTCCCGTCGGGATCGCCACGCAGGACCCCGAGCTTCGCCGGCGCTTCGCGGGCGACCCCCAGCACGTCGTCAACTTCATGACCTTCATCGCGTCGGAGGTCCGCGAGCACATGGCCCGGCTGGGCTTCCGCACGATCGACGAGATGGTCGGTCGGTCCGACTGCCTCGAGATGGTCCCCGCGATCGACCACTGGAAGGCCCGCAGCCTCGACTTCAGCCGCATCCTCTTCCGTCCGGAGGTTCCCGCCGGGCGCAGCCGGACCTGCACGATCCCGCAGGAGCATCACGTCGAGGAATCGCTCGACGCGACCACGCTCCTCGAGCTGTGCCGCCCGGCGCTGGAGGATGGCCACGCGGTCCGGGCCACGCTGCCGATCCGCAATGTCAACCGCGTGGTGGGCACGATGCTCGGCTCCGAGGTCACCCGGCGCTGGGGCCGCGACGGGCTCCCGGACGACACGATCCGGCTCACGTTCCAGGGCTCCGCCGGGCAGAGCTTCGGCTCCTTCATCCCGCAGGGGATCACGCTGCTCCTGGAGGGTGACGCGAACGACTACCTGGGCAAGGGCCTCTCCGGCGGGAGGCTCGCCCTCTTCCCGCCGGCCGCCGCCCGGTTCGACGCCCACGCCAACGTCATCACGGGGAACGTGGCCCTGTACGGCGCCACCGGCGGAGAGGCGTACATCAGCGGGACCGCCGGGGAACGCTTCGCGGTACGCAACTCCGGCGCGACGGCGGTCGTCGAGGGGCTGGGTGACCACGGCTGCGAGTACATGACGGGCGGCCGGGTGGTCGTGCTGGGGCCGACGGGGCGCAACTTCGCCGCGGGCATGTCCGGCGGCGTCGCCTGGGTGTACGACGATCGCGGCACGTTCGCGACGGCCTGCAACACGGAGATGGTGGCCCTGGAGCCGCTGCGCGACCCGGCCGAGGTCGCCGAGGTCCGCGAGCTCGTCGCCCGCCACGCGGAGCTGACGGGGAGCACGCGCGCGGCAGCCCTGCTCGCCGACTGGGACGCCGCCGCCGGCCGCTTCGTGCGGGTCATGCCCCACGACTACCGGCGCGTGCTGGCCGCCCAGGCGCGAATGCGTGCCGCCGGGCTCGGCGACGACGAGGCCGAGATGGCCGCGTTCGAGGAGAACGCCGCCGATCTCGCCCGGGTGGGAGGGTCCTGAAGATGGGCAAGCCCAGCGGCTTCATGGAGTTCGGTCGCCAGGCCATGGAGAGCCGCCCGCCGCTGGAACGCATCCGCGACTGGAACGAGGCGCACCTTCCGCTCGCGCCCGCGACCCTCACCGACCAGGCCGCGCGCTGCATGGACTGCGGCGTCCCGTTCTGCCACACGGGGACGCTCATCTCGGGCATGGCGTCGGGTTGCCCGATCAACAACCTGATCCCGGAGTGGAACGACCTCGTCTACCGCGGGCAGTGGCGAGAAGCCAGCCTCCGCCTGCACCGCACCAACAACTTCCCGGAGTTCACGGGCCGCGTCTGCCCGGCACCCTGCGAGGGCTCCTGCACCGTCGCGATCAACAGCGACGCGGTCGCGATCAAGACCATCGAGCAGGAGATCGCCGACCGGGCCTGGGAGAACGGCTGGATCGTCCCGCAGCCGCCGCTCGCCCGGACGGGGCGGACGGTCGCCGTGGTGGGGAGCGGCCCGGCCGGGCTGGCGGCCGCCGGGCAGCTGAACCAGGCCGGCCACCTGGTCACGGTCTTCGAGCGCGCCGACCGGATCGGCGGCCTGCTGGTCTACGGCATCCCGAACATGAAGCTCGACAAGGCCGTCGTGGCGCGGCGGGTCCAGCTCCTGGCCGACGAGGGCGTCCGGTTCGTCACCGGCGTCACGGTGGGCTCGGACCTGCCCGCCGAGAAGCTGCTGGCCGAGTTCGATGCCGTGGTGATCGCGACGGGCGCGACGGTCGCGCGCGACCTCACGGTGCCCGGGCGCGAGCTGGGCGGGATCCACCTGGCCATGAACTTCCTGCGCGGCAACACCCGCCGGCTCCTCGACGGCGGACCGGACGCGGAGGTGCCGGTCGACGCGGCGGGGAAGGAGGTCGTGGTGGTCGGTGGCGGCGACACGGGAACCGACTGCGTGGGCACGGCGATCCGGCTGGGGGCAACCCGTGTCCGCCAGCTGGAGATCCTGCCCCGGCCGCCGGAGACGCGGGCGGGGGACAACCCGTGGCCGGAATGGCCGAAGGTCTATCGCCTGGACTACGGTCAGGAAGAGGCGAAGGCCCTCTGGGGCGAGGACCCGCGCCGCTACTCCACCACCACGCGCCGCTTCGTCGGCCGGAACGAGCGGGTCACCGGGATCGAGATCGCCGGCATCGAGTGGACCACGACGCCGGAGGGACGCTTCGAGATGCGCGAGGTGCCCGGGACCACGGAGGTCGTCCCGGCGGACCTCGTCCTGTTAGCCCTCGGCTTCACCGGCCCCGAGCCTGCCCTGCCGAAGTCGTTCGGCTGCGACCTCGATCCGCGCGGCACGCTGCGCACCGGCGAGGACAAGATGACCAGCGTGCCCGGCGTCTTCGCGGCCGGCGACTGCTCGCGCGGCCAGTCGCTGGTGGTCTGGGCGATCCGCGAGGGGCGCACCGTCGCCCAGAGCGTGGACCGCTACCTGATGCACGGCCAGGCGGTCCTCCCGGCGTAAGGGACGGTCGGGCCTAGCTTCCCGCTGCCCCTCGCGGCGGCCCCGGCGCGTCGAGCATCTCGGGGGCCAGGAAGTCCAGGCCGGCGCGTGTCCGGGTCAGGCCGCCGCGGGCCATCCAGGCCCACGCGACGAGCGCTCCCACGACCGCGATCCCGCCGCCCACGATCAGCGCGACCTCGGTGCTGAAGGCGGACGCCAGCCACCCGATGGCGGGCGCGCCGATCGGGGTCGAGCCGGCGAAGACTGTCGTGTAGACGGACATGACGCGGCCACGGAGCCGGTCGGGCACGGCGAGCTGGATCGACGTGTTCGCCGAGACCATCATCGCGATCGCGGCGGCGCCCGCGCCGAACATCGCGATGAGCGCGACCGGGTACGACCGGATCCCGCCCAGGATCACCTCGAGCGCGCCGAGCCCGAAGGCGCCGACGACGATGATCCCCGGCCGCGGCCGATCGAGCGATGCGACGAGGAGCGCCGCGGTGAGCGACCCGAGCCCCATGGCGGCCATCAGGAACCCGAGTCCCGTGGCCCCCACGCCGAGGACGTTCTGGGCGAGCGCGGGGGCCACCACGTTGAAGTTCATGGCGAACGTCGAGACGAGCCCGACCAGGACGACCGCGAGCAGCACCACCGGGGTCGCCCGCACGTAGCGCAGGCCCTCCGCAAGGTTGTCGGCCACGCCCCGGACGCTCGTCGGGCGGGCGAGCCGCACCGTGGGCAGGAGATCCGCCTCGCGCATCATCAGCAGGCCGACGATCACGGCGATGAAGCTCACGCCGTTGAGGAAGAAGCAGGCCGTCACGCCGAGGGCGCCGATGAGGAGCCCGCCGATGGCCGGACCGACGATCCGGGCCGCGTTGAACATCGCGGAGTTCAGGCCGACCGCGTTGGTCACGTCCTCGCGGCCGACCATCTCGACGACGAACGCCTGGCGGGTGGGCATGTCGACCGCGTTGACCACCCCGAGGAGCGCCGCCAGGATCAGGATCTGCCAGACCTGCACGACGTTCGCGAAGGTGAGCGCCGCGAGCACGAGCGCGAGGATCATCGAGGCAGCCTGGGTCCCGATGATCGTCTTCCGCTTCGGCAGCACGTCGGCGATGACGCCCCCGAACAGTCCGAAGACCAGGACGGGCAGGAACTGGATCGCGGCGACGAACCCGAGCCAGAGCGGGTCGTGGGTGAGGAGGAGGATGAGCCACGCCTGGGCGAGCGACTGCATCCATGTGCCGACGAGCGAGATGAGCTGGCCGAACCAGAACAGGCGGAAGTTGCGGTGGCGGAGGGCGCCCCGCCAGTGGAGCCCGGTCAGGGCGCTGGGTGTCGTCATTCCAGCCCGTCGACCGCGACCGGAACGTGAGCGCCCATCGGCCGGTGGGCGCCCCGCATGAGCGAGACGCCTGTGGCGAGGAGGCTGACGAGGACGCCCACCGCGAAGGCGAGATGGAGAGCGTCCATGAAGGGACGGAGATCGACACCCGAGGTGCCGACCTGCGTGCCCGAGAAGATGCTCAACATGACCTTCGGGTCCATGGCGCTCGTCACCAGCCCGACCGAGAGGGCGATGCTGATCATGAACCCGGCCTGGACCAGCATCATGCGCGTTCCGGCACCGACCCCGCGCTTTGCCGGCGGGAGCGAACCCATGACGGCGCTCGTGTTCGGGGAGTTGAAGATCCCCGAGCCCGCACCGATCACGAGCTGCCAGACGGCCAGCTGCCAGTACGGCGTGTCCACCTGGAGCGTCATCAGCCCCGCGAGCCCGAGCGCGGTGATCAGGAGCCCGGCTGTCGCCAGCTCGCGCGAGCCGTGTCGGTCGGCCAGGACGCCGCTGATGGGGGAAAGGACGAGGAGGCCCACCGCGAGCGGCGCCAGCAGGATCCCGGCGAGGACCGGATCATCGCCCTTCGCGCCCTGGAGGTAGAAGACCAGGAGGAACAGGACGCTGTTCCGGGCCACGCCGTTGAGGAAGGCAGAGAAGTTGCCCATGCTGAACAGGCGGTCGCGGAAGAGCCCGAGGTCGAGGAGCGGCGCAGCATGGTGCGCCTCCACCCAGACGAAGAGGGGCGTCGCGACGACGAACGAGACAAGCCCGCCCAGCACCCACCACGTCGTCCAGCCGAAGATCGCGCCGAACGCGAGCGACGTCATCAGGCCCAGGACGCCCACGAGGTAGAGGAGGCTGCCGGCCCAGTCGATGATCACGCGGCGATCGCGCTGGCCCTGCTCGACGAGCACCAGCGCGGCGGCGAGCGACCCCACGATGCCGATCGGCAGGTTGAACCAGAACACCCAGCGCCAGCCGAACGACGTGAGCACCCCGCCGAGGACGGGGCCGAGGATGAGGCCGACCCCCACGACCATCGCGTTGATCCCCAGTGCCCGACCCAGCTGGTTGCGCGGGAACGCGTCGGCGACGAGCGCCGCGGAGTTGGCCATGAGGAGCGCCCCGCCGACACCCTGGAGGAGCCGCCAGGCGATCAGCTCGGTTGCGCTGCCCGAGGTCGCCGCGAGCACCGACGCGACGGTGAAGATGACGAACCCGACGCTGTAGCTCCGCGCCCGCCCCACCATGTCCGCGAGCCGGCCCGCGTTGAGGACCAGCACGCTGACGACCAGCGTGTAGCCGACCACGATCCAGAGGAGCGCGAAGAGGTCGGTGTGCAGGTCGCGCAGGATGTCGGGCAGGGCGATGACGAGCGTCCCGGACGTCAGCGAGGCAAGGAGGGCGCCGATGCTCGTGACGCCAAGGACCCACCACTTGTAGCGCTCGTCCGAGGGCCGTGCGAACCGGCCGGAGCGCGTCCCGGATCCGGCCGTCATCGGCCGGCCCGTGGGTCGGCCGGGGCGTCCGCGAGCTCGGCGAGGTGCACGAGCACGCGCTGCCGTCGCACCTCGAGGTCGCCGACCATTGCCTGGAGGCGCGCGACCTTCCCCCGCACGCCCGCCAGCTGCTCGTCGATGCTCGCAAGCCTTCCGTTCAGGATGCGGCGCCGCTCCGCCGGCTCGTCGGTCGCGTCGAAGGCCTCGCGGGCGAGCCGGCGGGCGGCCTCGTCCTCCAGGAGCAGGCGGACCTCGGCGATCGAGAATCCGGCGTCGTCGCGGAGGCCCTTGATGAACCGCAGGCGGTCGACGTCCAGCTGGTCGAAGAGGCGGTATGCGCCCTGCGAGCGGGCTGACGGGCTCAACAGGCCCATCTCCTCGTAGTACCGGATCGAGCGCGGCGTCAGGCCGACCAGCTCCGCGGTCTCGTGGATCCGGAGCTGGATCTCTGCGGGCGCGCCGGGCGAGTCGCCGGACATGTGCTGTTCTGTCGTACGGGTCATTGCTTGCAGTATAACCTTTCCGTGAACGGTAAGGTATCGGCCCGCTCTGCCGGTCGCCGCCGGTTCCGCTGTGGGTGGTAGCGTGTCGTCCTAACGCCTGGACAGATGAAGAGGAGAACCCATGTTGGCCCGTTACCGCCCCCTGGTGACGCCGCTGGCGCTGATCGCCGCGCTGATCCTCGTCTACATGGAGAACCCCTGGTTCTTCCCCAAGGCGGGGACGACGGAGAACCTGGTCGCGACCGTCGCGTTCTGGGTCCTCACGATCGTCGTCATCATCCTCATGTTCGAGGACCGCAAGTCGCCTGGTGCCGAGGCCGTGGAGGTGGAGGGCCCGGCGTTCGCGCGGTACCTCTTCAGCAACACCCGGGCGGGCCTGTTCTGGCTGCCGATCCGCATCTTCCTGGGCTTCGAGTTTGCCGTCGCCGGCTGGCACAAGCTCACCGGCACGGGATGGATCGACGGCGGTGCGTCGCTCCTGGGCTACTGGCAGGGCGCAGTGAAGGTCCCCGCGCAGGGTTCGGCGCCGATCACGTTCGACTGGTATCGCACGTTCCTCCAGGCCCTCATCGACAACCACGCCCAGGGCTGGTTCGCCTGGCTCATCGTGCTCGGTGAGCTGGCGGTGGGCGTCGCGCTCCTTGCCGGGGCCCTCGTCGGGATCGCGGCCTTCTTCGGGGTCGTGATGAACATGTCCTACCTGCTCGCCGGCTCGACGTCGGTGAACCCGATCATGTTCGCGCTCGCGATCGGCCTGATCCTGGGCTGGAAGGTGGCCGGCTACTACGGCGTCGACCGGTACCTGCTGCCGCGGCTCGGCGTCCCCTGGCGGGCGAACGTGGCCACCACGAGCCAGTCCTGAGGCGGGTTCCCGCGCGTCGTGCCGAGTGCCGGCTCCAGGCGCCTCGTCCTGAAGCGGGAGGACGCTACTTCGTGGTCGCCGGCCGCGTCCCCAGGGTGACCCGCACCGTCATGTCGGTCGTGCCGCGCCGGACGGTCAGGGTGACCGTGGAGCCGGGTCCGTGGGCCGCGAGGAGCTCGACGAACGGGTGACTCGTATCCACCTTCGTGCCGTCGACCGCCGTGATGACGTCGTTCTCCTGAAGTCCCGCCGCCGCAGCGGGGCTGCCCGGCTGGACCGCGGCACCGGTCCCGCTCGAGGTGATCCACGCACCCTGGACCACCGAGAGACCATTGCGCGCGGCGAGGCCGGCGTCGAGAGCTTCGTACTGGATGCCGACCCACGGTCGCGCGAGCTTCGCCCCCGCAAGCGCCTGCTCCGTGAGCGGGCGTGCGACGTTGATCGGGATCGCGAACCCGATCCCCTGGGCCGCCCCGGCGATCGCCGTGTCGATGCCGATGACGGTGCCGTTCGTGTCGACCAGCGGGCCGCCGCTGTTGCCCGGGTTGATCGCTGCGTCCGTCTGGATGAGGTCGTCCAGGCTGCCGGTGCTGTCCGAGATCGTCCGATCGACACCGGACACGACGCCCGACGTGACGGTGCCGGGGTATTCGCCCAGCGGGTCGCCGACCGCGATCACCGTCTGGCCGACCGCGAGGGCCGACGAGTCGCCGAGCGTCGCCGTCGGGAGCCCCGTTGCATCGATCTTCACGATCGCCAGGTCGGTGAGCGTGTCAGTGCCGTAGACGGTCGCCGGGAACGAGCGGCCGTCCGAGAGCTGGACCGTGAGCGTGCCGGGGTCGGCGACCACGTGGTGGTTCGTGAGGATCCAGCCGTTGGCGTTGAAGATGACCCCCGAGCCGAGGCTGACCGGCACCTGGCCCTGCGGCAGACCGTACGCCGACTGGCTCTTCGCCCCGCCCGGAAGAACGCCGGACCCGTTCGAGCCGATGCCGCCGGCCGCTCCGCCGCTGCCGCCGGATGTCGACGTGATGATCGTGACGACCGCCGGGCTCACCCTGGCCGCCGCCGAGACGACGCTGCCGTTCGAGGCCGCGGCCGCCCCGTTGGACGAGCTGCCAGCGACACCGGGGGCGGACGAGCTCGGCGCCACGAAGTTCGCCACGCTCGCCGGCGTGCCGGCCGTGACGACCGTGACGGCGGGCCGGTCCAGGGCGCCCGACGCGACGAGCGCCAGGGTGGTCCCGCCCGATGCCAGCGTGGCCGCGACGAGCGCGAGGGCAGCCATCCCGGCGACGGCCCGCTTCCGCGTGGCTCGCGGCGTGGACGCCTGGGTGTCCGGGGCGGCCTGAAGCTCGCCGCCCATCGACGCCGGCGGGCGCTCGAATAGGGCCTGGGATTCCGGCGTCGACTGGACCCAGGTCGGCTGGGCGTCCTCCGGAGCGGAGAGCTCGGTGATGTTGTGATCCATGTCTGTATCCATTCCTTGCTCGGGTTGGCCGGTCGCTGGGAACGACGGTCGGCCGGATTCCTGAATGGTTCCTGATAGTTCAGAGTCCTTCACCCGCTCGACACGGGCGCGGTGCCGTCCAGGACGGCGGGGGAGCGACGCGACGTCGCGATCCTCCCCGGGGAGCCCGAGCTGGCTGCCCGGGAGCTTCCGCTTCGCGGCCGCGAACTCCTCGGCCGTCAGCTGGCCCCGTTCGCGCATCGGCGCGAGGTCGCGGAGCAGGTCGGCCCCGCCTCCGTCGGGAGGTGGCGGCGGGGTGGCCCGTCCGGGCTCGCGGATGCTACGCTGCCCCACGCGGATACCGTTGCAGGTGGGTTGATGGGCGCAATCGAGCCGTGGCACCTGATCGTGGTCCTGGTCGTGGCCTTGCTCGTGCTCGGACCAAAGCGACTCCCCGAGGTCGGGAAGAGCCTGGGCGACACCATCCGGGAGTTCCGCAAGTCCATCGCGGAGACGCGGGAGTCGGCGTCCGAGACCACCCCTGCCGCCGCCCCGGCTCCTCCCGCGCCTGCCGCCGCCCCGGCCCCGCCCGCCGTCCCCGCCGCGCTCCCGGCGGCCGAGGAGCCGCGGGACGCGTCGACTCGTCCTCCGGGTGCGCCTGGATGATTGCGTGAACGCCGCGCCGGTCGCGGGGCCTCCAGGACCGCGACTCCTCCGCGCGGCGGCCCGCCTCGGCACCGCCTTCGTGCTGGCCGCGACCCTGGTCGGCGCCCCGGCCGGATCCGGCGGCCCTCCGGCAGCGCTCGCGGCCGCGACGTGCACCGGCTGGGCGAGCGACGCCATCCCGCCGACGACGATCCGGGTCCTCCGGACGACTGGTCCGGCCTCGGGCTCCGTCCAGCAAGTGGCGTTCCGCGATTACGTGAACGTCGTCATGGCGGCGGAGTGGGGTGCGGGCAACCCGCCCGAGGCCCTGAACGCGGGCGCCGTGGCGGTCAAGGAATACGCCTGGTACTACGCCATGTTCTGGCGCGGCAAGTCCGCCACCGACGGATCGTGCTACGACGTCGTCGACTCGAGCATTGACCAGGTCTACTCGCCCGAGACGCGCGTCCCGGCGGCCTCGATCACGGCGGCGGTCGACGCCACCTGGGGGACGACCGTCCGCAGGAACACCAGCCTCTTCGTGACCCACTACCAGGGAGGCGCCAACGTCGCCTGCGGGGCAAACGCCGACGGCGGGCACCTGTACCAGGTGAGTGCGACGCACTGCGCCCAGGACGGCATGACCGCCTCCGCGATCCTGGAGACGTACTACGGTCCCGGGCTCGAGGTCGTGGGCGGGCCTCCCGTGGTCGCCACTCCCGTGGCGCTCAGGTTCCTTGCGCAGCCGTCCGCTGGGGCCGCCGGTGTCGCCTTCCCGGTCCAGCCCGTGGTCGCCGTGGTGGATGCCACGGGACAGACCTTCGTCGGCGACTCGTCGAGCGGGACGACGGTCTCACTCGCGCTCGCGTCCCCCGCGCCGGGCCTTTCGCTGACCTGCACGGGTGGGCCGAGCCGCGGCGTGGTCGGCGGCGTGGTCGGCGGCGTCGCGGCGTTCGACGGCTGCCTGCTCAACGGGGCGGCACCCGGCGTCGTGCTGGTCGCCAGCGCCCCGGGCCTTGCGCCCGCGACCACGTCGCCCTTCCCGGTCGCAGCCGCGCCGCCGTCATTGACGCTCGCCACGACCGGCGCGGTCATCACCTGGGGCCAGAACGTGCCACTCGCGGCGGCGCTCGTGCCACCAGGGCCGGAAGGCGCCGGCGGGCGCACCCTGCAACTCCAGCGTTCGACCGACGGGATCGCCTGGGCACTCGTGGCCGACGTGACGACGGGCACGGATGGCACCGCGGCCGCCGTCGACCGACCGGCGGCGAACACCTTCTATCGGCTTGTCTTCGATGGCGCACCCGACCTCGCCGCGGCGTCCAGCCCAGTCGTCCGGGTGGTGGTCCGGCGCGTGGCCCTGCTGCGACCGGACAACCGCGGGACAGTCCGCCGCGTGTCACGCGGTACCACGGTCACGTTCTCGACCCTCGTGCGGCCGGTGACGGCGTCCGTCGCGCCGGGGCCGGTCACCTACCGCCTGTTCCAGCTCGTCGGGCGGTCCTGGGTCCTCAAGCGCTCCTGGACCGTCACCCCCGACGCCACCGGCCTGGCGCTCCTCCCCGTGGCCTTTGCGTCGCGCGGGAGCTGGATGGTGCGGGCGATGGCGGTCCCGACCGCGGCAAATGCGAACAGTGTCTGGTCGCCCGCCCAGCGGTACGACGTGCCGTAGGCTCCCACATCGCCCCAGGCGGCCGCGGGGGCCGGCCCGGGTTCAGGCGAACGAGTGGATCAGCTCCGCTGCAAGGTCCAGCGACTCGCCCCGCAGCATCGTGTTGCCGAACGTGAAGCCCCCGAAGCCAGCCTCGACGTACTCCGCGAGGATCTCCGCTGCCCTCGCAGGCGTCGCGGCCACGAGCGCGCTGCGGCGCTCCGGCGGGATGCCGGCCAGGCGAGTCTCCCCCTCGCGCTCGGTGGCGACGAGCACGACAGGGGCGGCCATCGTCCGGGTGATCGTGGCAGGATCGCGGCCGATCTCCTCGCAGTAGCGCTGCAGGACCTCAATCTTGTGGCGGAGCACGTCCATGCCGAGCGGGAACCAGTGGGCGTAGTCAGCGTGGCGGGCCACCAGGCGCAGCGTCCGCTGCTCGCCGCCGCCGCCGATGAGGATCCGCGGCCCGCCGGGCTGGATGGGGCGCGGCCGGTTCAGCGCCGCCTCGATTCGATAGTAGCGGCCCTCGAACGTCGGACGCTCCTCGGTGAACATCCGCCGGCAGATCGTCAGCGTCTCGTCGAGGCGGTCCATGCGCTCGCCCACCCGGGGGAAGTCGAAGCCGTAGCCGCGGTGCTCGGACTCGTTCCACGCCGCCCCGAGCCCCAGGATCGCCCGGCCGCCTGAGATCACGTCGAGCGTCGTCACGGTCTTGGCGAGGAGTGCCGGGTTGCGGTAGGTCACCCCGGTGACGAGCGCTCCCACCCGGACCCGCGAGGTTCGGGCCGCGATCCCGGCCAGCATGGAGTACGCCTCCAGCATCGGCGCGTCCTCCGGCCCCACTCCCCCGATCTGGTAGAAGTGGTCCATCACCGTCACGAGGTCGAAGCCGGCCTCCTCGGCGCGCCCTGCCAGGCCGGCCACGTGGTCGAAGAGCGCCTCCGGCGCGACGCCGGGGAACGTGTAGTTGGGAAGGTGGTATCCGAACAGCGGACGCATCGGCAGGACCTCGTGACGGGGAAGGGGAGCCCGAGCGGTGGGGGCCCAGGACCGATTCTAGAGGGATCGTGCCAACGCCGACCTGAAGCAGCCCGCCGGCCAGCCACCTCCGCGGTCACGGAAAGGGCCGCCTCACCGGTCCGTACAATCGGTCGCAACCACGCAGAGGAGCCACGCCACCATGCAGACCCACGCCGTCACGATGCTCGGGACCGGCCTCATCGGGGACTTCTACACGATGACGCTCCACGGGCAGCGCGGCCGAGACCGTGTCCGGGTCGTCTACTCGCGGAGCGAAGGACGCGGCCGGGCCTTCAGCGAGCGCTGGGCCATCCCCGAGTTCACCACCGACATGCGGGAGGCGATCGAGCACCCGGAGACGGACGTCGTCGTTGTCGCCCTCCCGAACCACCTCCACGAAGCGGCGGTGAAGGCGGTCGCGGCAGCCGGCAAGGCTGTGCTGTGCACGAAGCCGCTGGGCCGCAACGCGGGCGAGGCTCAGAGGATGCTCGAGGCGGTCGAGAAGGCGGGCGTGTTCGGCGGGTATCTCGAGGACCTCTGCTACACGCCGAAGTCGCTCAAGGCGATCGCGTCTGCCCGGGCCGGCGCGATCGGGGACGTGACCTGGGTCCGCTCGCGGGAGACGCATCCCGGCCCGCACTCGGCCTGGTTCTGGGACGGCCGGCTGACCGGCGGCGGCGCGATCATCGACCTCGGCTGCCACTGCATCGAGATCATCCGCAGCTTCGTGGGCAAGGGGAACCGGCCCGTCGAGGTGATGTGCACGACCGACACCCTGGTCCACCCGATCGCGGACGAGGACAACGCCATCGCGCTCATCCGGTTCGAGTCGGGCGCGATCGGGCAGTTCGAGGTGAGCTGGACGTTCCGGGGCGGCATGGACCTGCGCGACGAGGTCGCCGGGACCCACGGCACGATCTGGATCAACCACTTCCTGCGGACGGGCTTCGAGATCTTCTCTGCGGGCACCACGTCCGGGTACGTGGCGGAGAAGGCCGAGAGCACCGCGGGATGGCTCTTCCCGGTCGGCGACGAGGTCTCCGAGCTGGGCTACGTGGACATGTTCACGGACATGTTCCGCGCCATGGACGAGGGCGGCGTTCCGCAGGAGACGTTCTACGACGGCTACGTCGTCAACGCGGTCATGGACGCCTGCTACCGCTCGGCCGCCGGCCGCGCGTGGGAGCCGGTCGTCCTCGACTGGCGGGGCGGGACAACCCCGCGGATCGCGAAGACGCCGGAGATGTTCGAGGGACAGGTCGTGATCAAGCGCGAGATCCTGCCCGATGGCCGCCAGAAGCTCATCCTCAAGGACCCGGCAACCGGCGATTTCGTCGATCGCGTGGTCGCCGGCGCGTGACGACACCGCGGATCCTGCCGGCGGCGGCCTGGGCCGACACGGTCGCTGCCGACCTGGCCGAACGCCTCCGGGCGAACCCGGCGCTTCGGGTCTGCCTGCCGACGGGCGCCACGCCGGTGCCGGTGTACGAGGCGCTGGTGGGACTGGCACGGCGCGACGAGGTGTCCTTCGCCCGGGCCACCGTGGTCCTGCTCGACGAGTGGCTCGGCCTGCCGCCGGGCGACCCGGCCCGCTGCGACACGCGGCTGCGGGCCCAGCTGCTGGACCGGCTGCCCGTTCCGCCCGCGGCCGTGCACCTGATCGACGTGGACGCGGCCGATCTCGACGTGGCCGTCGCCCGGCACGCTGCCGTCGCGGCCGATCTCGACCTCGTCGTGCTGGGCCTCGGGATGAACGGGCACGTCGGGTTCAACGAGCCCGGATCGTTCGCGGACAGCCCCACGCGCATCATCCGCCTGGCGGCGTCGAGCCGGGAAGCCGCGATGGCCCGCTACGGCGCCGCGAGCGTGCCGACCGGCGGCATCACGCTCGGGATGGACCGCATCCTCGCGGCGCGGGAGGTGTGGCTCCTCGTGACCGGCGCGCGGAAAGCGGCCATCCTGCGTCGCGCCCTCCGCGACCCGGAGGGCCCCGACTGTCCGGCCTCGTACCTGCGCCGCCACCCGAACCTGGGGGTGATCGTCGACCTGGAGGCGGCTGCCCTGCTGTCCTGAAGCGAGCCCCGCCCGCGGCCCGCTACCGAAGGCGCGGGAGGCTCGCCGCCACGACGGCCTGCCCATGGCGCTTGTCGTGCTCGGAGGCCGTGAGGAACGTGATCTGCACGGACGAGTGCTCCTGCTCCGATTCGAGCACCCGCTCCGCCGTCTCCTGGATCACCTCTCCCCCGCCGCCGGTCATGACTCGACCGAGCAGGAGCAGGTGCTCGATGCGGTAGAACCTCGCGTATTGCAGGAGGCCGTAGCCGAGGTAGGCACCGATGGTCTCGTAGACCGAACGGGCTCGTACGTCGCCCTCGGCCATCAACCGCTGCAGCTCGACGAGCCGGGCAGGCTGGTCGAGGTCGTCCGGGAGGTCGATGCCGGCCGCGGGCAGGAGTCGCGCGACCGCCTGCTGCGAGAAGTACTGGGCCCCGACGCCCGCATCGCCCGACCACTCGTCACGGGGCGCTGCTGGCGACAGGTCGACGGGAGCGAATGCCAGCTCGTTCAGCCACGACGTCAGCCGGCCGTCGCTCGTGATGTAGCCGCCGGCCTCGCTCGAGCCCATCGCGATGCCCAGCAGCGCCCCAACCCCGGCGCTCATCGCCCCCGCCAGCGCGGTCACGTCGCCGTCGTTCACGACCACGAGGGGAACGTCGCCCCAGGCGTGCTGCAGCTCCTGGAACAGGTGGCGCGCGCGCGACTCGAACAGGTCCCGCGGCACGGCCCGGAAGAGCGACGTCAGCCGGGGCTCGCTGTCCACGAACACGCCGGCCGAGCTGCCTCCGATCGCATCGACGCGCGGGAGGTGGTCCGCCGCTCGCCGCAACGACTGGTTGATCTGCTGGAGGTGCCATTCCGGGTCCGCCTGGTGCCGGGGATCCCAGCCGGTCTCCTCGCTGAAGCAGACAACGCCGTCGATGACCGCGGCGACCTTCCGGTCGCTCGCGCCCAGGTCGAAGCCGATGCGGCAGCCGTCGAGGTGACCGCCGATCTCCAGCGAAGCGGCGGACTCGTCCGGGAACTCGCGATGCGGCGCGGCCAGCAGCTCGAACGGTGCGCCGTAGATCGTCGGGCCCATGGCCCTGGCATCGAAGGCACCCACGGGATCCGCCGCGAAGTGCCGGCCCAGCGCCGCCACCAGGGAGGCGGGACCGTCGACGTAGACGCGGCGGCCGCCCCGCGACCACAACAGGAACTTCAGGTCCCGCTCGACGAACCGCGCGCTGGCGGCCGCGTCCGGGCCATCCCCGCAGGCCCAGGCCTGGTGATGGCTCACGGCCCCGCCCGGCTGCTCCACGGCGATCCAGACGGGTCGGCCGTGTGGCGACGCCCGGACCCGATCGAAGAACCGGCCGGCCGCGGGGGCCGCTGGTCGGAACCCGCGATCGAGCGGAGGCGTCACGCGTGGACGGACGAGATGTCGCTCCTCGAGCTGCACGAGCGACACCGCCCGGCCCTGCCTGGGTTCCATGGACCGTCCTTCACTCGGCATGTGGTCACGCCGGGGGCGACGCGAAGCGCGGTCCCTCGAACCACCGTCCCGCGCGCATGACCCGTCGCACGTTGAACGCATCGTCCAGCTCGACGAGGTCGGCGCGGAGACCCGGGGCGATCCGTCCGCGATCGTCCACCCCGATCAGCGCCAGCGGGTTGGCGCTGGCGGCGGCGGCGATGCGCGGCAGCTCCACCCCGAACAGCGCCAGGTTCCGCACGGACGTGTCGAGCGCGATGACGGAGCCGGCCAGCGCGCCGCTGGACACGAGCGTGCAGCGATCGCCCCGCACCTCCACGTCCAGGCCGCCGAGGGAGCCGTGCTTCTGCGGCGTCCCGGCAAGCTCGATCCCGTCGCTGACGAGGACCAGCCGATCCGACGGCTTCGTCCGCAGGACCAGCGGCCAGAGCACCCGGTCCACGTGGTGGCCGTCGGCGATCAGCTCGGCGTAGACGTCATCGCGCGCGAGCGCGACCGCGGCGAGGCCCGGCGCGTGCTGGTGGACCCCGGACATCGCGTTGAACAGGTGCGTGGTGGAGCGTGCCCCGGCGTCGTAGCCGGCCTGGGCCTCGGCTGCGGTCGCCGAAGAATGGCCGAGCGACGCGACGACGCCGCGCTCCGTGAGCCACCGGATCAGGTCGATCGCGCCGGGCGTCTCCGGCGCGATCGTCGTGAGGCGGAAGCTGCCGAGG
>Ga0207926_1000044_pt1 | contig 57877 bp, 46 predicted proteins | sample NGESurdeep072012_8_FD_184454 | JGI IMG/M metagenome (GOLD analysis project Ga0207926, IMG submission 184454) | Arctic peat soil microbial communities from Barrow, Alaska - NGEE Surface sample 210-1 deep-072012 (SPAdes) | ecosystem: Environmental > Terrestrial > Soil > Wetlands > Peat ...
CATGCAGTATCAGGTCATCCTCAAGCCGCCGCCGGCCGATGTGCAGGACCTCTACCTCGCATCGCTGAGCGCCATTGGCATCGACCTGCGCAAGCACGACATCAAGTTTGAGGAAGACAACTGGGAGTCGCCGACCCTCGGCGCTTGGGGCATCGGCTGGCAGGTGATGCTCGATGGCCTCGAAATCACCCAGTTCACCTACTTCCAGCAATGCGGCGGCATCGATCTCGATCCCATCTCTGCAGAACTTACCTACGGCCTGGAACGCATCGCCGCTTTCCTGCAGGATGTGGAAAGCATTTACGACATTACCTGGGTTGTCGGTCCGGATGGACGTCCGGTGAAGTACGGTGAGATTCGCCTTCAGGACGAGTTGCAATTCTCGGTTTACAACTTCGAGTATGCGGATGTAGAGAAAGCCTGGCAGCACCTGCGCCTCTACGAAGCCGAGTGCCAGTCGCTGCTGGACCGATACGCCGAAGGCACCGCCCAGGCTGGTCGCGGCAAGGAAGGTAAGCCCGCGAAAGGCGAAGTGTCGGCTTCAAAATTTGACACGCCGGAGCGCAAGCGCTTCCCGGTGTTAGCTGCATTCGATCTCTGCTTGAAATGCTCGCATTTGTTCAACATTCTCGACGCCCGCGGAGCCATCAGTGTGACTGAGCGCGTAGGAGTGATCGCCCGAGTCCGCGCACTCGCCGTAGGCGTCGCCAAGGCTTATGTCGACCAACAGCAGTCCGAACAACAATTGGCCGTGGAGGCAGAAAGCGACAAGATCGAGGTTGCTACTTAGTTTCGATTGCTAACGATACAGCCGCGTAGGGGCGGCACGGTTCTTTCGCTGTGATGCGAGTTACCATTTGCAACACGGACTGCGGCAAAATGATAGGAACGCGTTAATTCATGTCTGATTTTCTTCTTGAGATCGGTACCGAAGAAATCCCCGCCCGCATGATCGACGGCGCTTGCGAGGACCTGTCCAAACGTGTTACTGCTTTACTGCTCCGCGAGCGACTGGCGGAATCACCGTCCATCCAAGCCTACTCGACACCCCGCCGCCTGGCTGTGTTTGCGCAGGGAGTCTCCTCGTCCCAGGCCGATGTGACCGAGCACCTTACCGGCCCCTCGCTGAAGATCGCCTACAAAGATGGTGTTCCTACGCCGGCGGCCCAGGCCTTCGCCCGCAAGTCCGGCGTCGACGTTAGCGCACTGCAAAAAGTCACGACTCCCAAGGGTGAATATCTCGCGGCGAGCGTCCAGAAGAAGGGAAGATCGGCCAGCGAAATTCTCTCCGAGTCTCTCCCCAAAGAAATCGCGGGAATCTACTGGGCCAAGAGCATGTACTGGCGCGGCAAGTCTGCCGAGCGCTTTGTCCGCCCCGTGCGTTGGATGGTCTCGCTGCTAGACGAGGAAGTCGTGCCAATTGAGTTTGCCAGCATTTCGGCCGGCCACACTAGCCAGGGACATCGCATTCTTTCCAATGGCCCGGTGACGATCAACCGACCTGCCGACTATGCTTTGGTCCTCTCAAAGAATTTCGTGATAGTGAGTGCCTCTGATCGCGAGCATCGCATCCGCAAAGCGCTCGATGCTGCTACGCGAACGATTCCGGGGGCGCGCTGGCGTGAAGACAAGTCTTTGCTAGACACAGTTGTCGACCTCACCGAGTGTCCTTCAGTAGTACTCGGAAGCTTCGATCCCGAATTCCTCTCGCTGCCCCCCGAGGTTCTGGTCACAGTAATGCGCGATCACCAGAAATATTTCGCACTCGAGGATGCCGAAGGAAAGCTTTTGCCCCATTTCCTCGCTGTGCTGAACACCGATGGCGATCCCGACGGCCTCATTCGACATGGCAACGAGCGCGTCCTGCGCGCCCGCTTCAACGACGCCCGCTTCTTCTGGAACACTGATCAGAAGATTTCGCTTCGCGATCGCGTCGAGATGCTCAAGTCGGTGACCTTTCAGAAGGACCTGGGCAGCTACTTCGACAAGACCATGCGGGTGCAGAAACTCGCCAGCTTGGTCTCCACGATTTTGGAAGTTGCCGGAGTCCACATCCGTCCGGGAGTTGTTCACAAGGCAGCCTTGCTCGCCAAGGCCGACCTCACCACCGATTTAGTGAAAGAGTTCACTGAGTTGCAGGGCGTCGTCGGTGGACTCTATGCCAAAGTCCAGCAACTCGATCCCGTGTTGCCGGCGGCCACTGCAGCCGCGATTGGTGACGCCATATATCACCAGTACCAACCGGAATCGATGGATGACGACGTACCGCCGACGGTTGAGGGTGCTGTGCTCGCGATCGCCGACAAGGTCGACACGATCGTGGGAATGTACGCCTTGGGGGCCGTGCCTTCGGGTTCCAAGGACCCCTTCGGGCTGCGCCGAGCAGGGAATGGAATAGTGAAGATCTTAGCTGAGAAGAAGCTCCCAGTTGGAATTACTCAGCTTGTCGCGGACTCCATATGGGAATACATGGGTAGTGAAGCTGAGAAGAAGTTCGTGAAGTCCAGTTCCTGGTGGAGGACTCGCGAGCGGATTACCGCGCTCCGACAAGGAGTGTGGCTCAATGCGCTCAGGACTGCTGAGGTTGATACGGAACTCCCGAGTCCGACGGTACTACTGTGGGAACGTCTCTCCTTTTATTTGCGTGAGTACAAAGGTTTTGCATACGACACAGTCAACGCAGTTCTGAGCACTGAGGACTTGACTCCGGATCTTTTGAAAGCGCAAAACCCGGACTACACAAGCGAAGGAATAGGAATTGTCTCTTCGGTGGGCGCAGACTCAAATAGAAGATTGGACCCCGCCAACCTTCCCCCTCTGGCGTTGGACTTGGCTTCTGCTATATCGGCCAAGCGAGGCACACCTGAACTCGAGTCGGCTCTAGTTTCGTTCAAGCGCACGCGCAATATCTTGAAGCAGGCGCTTGATAAAGGGTTTGCGATCGGCCCGTTTACCCCAATGCTGCACTCCGAAGCAGAGGCTGATGTCGTCACTTTGATGAACGAAGCAGGTTCCGGTTTCTGGGAACTTCTGCAACGTGCTGAATATGGTACAGCAATTGACAGGATGGCGCGGCTGGCCGAGCCGTTCGAGCGATATTTTGAGATCGTAATGGTGATGCACGAGCATGAGCCAACTCGGCGAAATCGCCTAGGCTTTCTGTCGATGTTCTATCAGCAGTTTAGAAAAATCGCCGATTTCAGCGAGATCGTAACTGAAAACAAATCTTCATAACTTAGAGTACAAAGGACTCACCCCATGAGCACTTCAACGATTGAGACGGAAAAAATGGCAACCCCAGACAAGAAAGCTGTGAAGTATGTCTACTTCTTCGGCGACAATCACGCCGAAGGCAATGGCAAAATGAAAGATGACCTTGGCGGTAAAGGCGCCGGGCTTGCCGAAATGACCAACGCCGGGTTGCCTGTTCCTCCCGGCTTCACCATTCAGACCGAAGCGTGTCGCGAGTACATGCGCGGCGGCAAAACCTCGGCGGAAGTCGACAAGCAGATGGATGAAGCGCTGGGCAAGCTGGAAAAGTTGCAGGGCCAGAGGCTCGGCGGCTCCGACAATCCCCTGCTGGTCAGCGTCCGTTCCGGTGCGAAGTTCTCCATGCCCGGCATGATGGACACCATCCTCAACCTCGGCCTCAACGACAAGTCGGCCGCGGGCCTCGCCAAGCTCACCGGAAATCCCCGCTTCGCCTACGACTCCTATCGCCGCCTCATCCAGATGTTCGGCAGCGTGGTGCTCGATATACCCAAGCACGCGTTTGAAGAAGTCTTCGACGGCAAGAAGAAACAGAAGAAAGCCAAGCTTGACACCGAACTCGACGCCAAGGCGCTACAGGAAGTGATCGCGGAATACAAGAAGGTCGTCCTCAAGCACACCAAAATTGAGTTCCCGCAGAACCCGCACGACCAGCTCGTGATGGCGCGTGATGCAGTGTTCCGCTCCTGGCTGAATGATCGCGCCAAGACCTACCGCCGCATCAACAACATCGACGACATGCTCGGCACCGCGGTCAATGTGCAGGCCATGGTGTACGGAAACCTCGGCGACACCAGCGGTACCGGCGTGGGCTTCACCCGCAATCCCGCAACCGGCGCAAAAGAGTTTTACGGCGAGTTCCTCATGAACGCGCAGGGCGAGGACGTGGTTGCCGGCATCCGCACTCCGATTCACATCTCGGAACTGGAAAAAATTCAGCCCGACACATATAACCAGTTGCGCGAAATCACTACGCGTCTGGAAAAGCATTACCGCGACATGCAGGACTTCGAGTTCACCATCCAGGACGGTCGCCTGTACATGTTGCAGACCCGCAATGGCAAGCGCACCGGACGCGCCGCTGTTCGCGTCGCCATCCAGATGGTCGAAGAAGGCCTCATCACCAAGGAAGAAGCCATCTTCCGCGTCGAACCCAACCAGTTGTATGACTTCCTCGTCCCCAGCCTTGCGGAAAAGGGTGTTGACGTTGAAGTGTTGGCTACTGGCCTACCGGCATCTCCTGGCGCGGCTGTCGGACAGATCGTTTTCACCGCCGAAGAAGCGGTTGAGAAGTTCCAGAAAGACAAGCACGCCAAGATCATCCTTGTCCGCAGCGAAACCACTCCGGAAGATATCGGAGGCATGGAAGTAGCAGCCGGAATTCTCACCTCGCGTGGCGGCATGACCAGTCACGCCGCGGTGGTCACCCGCGGCATGGGCAAGTGCTGCGTGGCTGGAGCCGGTGATATCGATGTCGATGAAAAATCCCGCGAGATGCGCGTGAAGGGCAAGGTGCTCAAAGGCGGTGATTGGATTTCGCTCGACGGCACTACCGGCCGCGTCATCAACGGCAAGCTCAACACCGTCGCCGCACGGCCTGACGATCCTGAGTTGGTCATCCTGATGAAGTGGGCCGAGCCGTTCCGCCGCATGGGCGTTCGCGCCAATGCCGACATTCCCCGCGATGCCCTGCAGGCCCGTGCATTTGGCGCCGAAGGCATCGGCCTTTGCCGCACCGAGCACATGTTCTTCGCCGAAGACCGTCTGCCGCACATGCGCACCATGATTCTCGCCAACAACGAGAAAGACCGCCGCCTTGCGCTGAAGAAGCTTCTGCCCATGCAGCGCGCCGACTTTGTCGGCGTCTTCCGCGCCATGGACGGATTCCCAGTTACCATCCGCACCCTCGATCCTCCGCTGCACGAATTCCTGCCGCGTCGCGAAGATCTCATGGTCGAGATTGCCAAGCTGGAGATCACCAAGCCCAAGTCGCCCAAGCTGAAAGAGTTGCGCAACTTGTTAAATCGTGTCGAACAGTTGCACGAAGTCAACCCCATGCTTGGCCTGCGTGGCTGCCGTCTCGGCATCACCTATCCCGAGATCACCGAGATGCAGACGCGTGCCATCTTCGAGGCGGCCGTTAAGGTCGCAAAGGAAGGCGTGAAGGTCAAGCCGGAAGTCATGATTCCACTGACGGGAGGTCTGAAAGAAATGGCCAACCAGGCAGCTATCGTGCGTCGGATCGCAGACGAAGTGTTCGCTGAGAAGGAGACCAAGGTCGAATACCTCGTCGGCACCATGATCGAGTTGCCGCGTGCTGCTCTGATGGCCGATGAGATCGCCCAGGAAGCCGAGTTCTTCAGCTTCGGCACCAACGATCTTACTCAGACCACCTTCGGCTTCTCGCGCGACGACGTCGGCAGGATTCTGACGGCGTACCTGGCGGAAGGCATTCTGAAGCAGGATCCGTTCGCCACTCTAGATCAGCAGGGTGTCGGTCAATTGATCAAGATGGCGGTGGAAAAGGGCCGCGCTACTCGGCCGACGATCAAGATCGGCATCTGCGGCGAGCATGGCGGCGATCCTTCGTCCGTCGAGTTCTGCGCGCAGAATGGCTTCAACTATGTCTCCTGCTCGCCGTTCCGCGTATTGACTGCCCGTCTGGCAGCGGCGCAAGCCGGCGCCAGCGCGGAGTTGAAAATCGAGGGCGGACGAACCAAGTAGCTACGAATGGAAGCAAGAAGCTAACGGGCTCGGCATCACGCCGGGTCCGTTGCTTTTTTAACTGGCAACTGGCGACTGATTACTGACAACTTCTTCTAATGCGTCTGCTGCAACTGCGCAATGAGCTTCTGCGCGAGATTGTTTTCCGATTCAGACCACAACACGCGTCCAGACAATCCGCAATTATTCTGGACGGCGAGCGTGAATGCGATCAGCTTGGCGACGTTGATCCTGACATGTTCTTCATTGACGGACGACAGTTCTAGGCCCTCAAACAGAAAAGGTGTGTCCAGTCCGAAATCCACCTCGACGTGGCCGTCGTCGGCGTAGATGCCTTCGTCGAACTGCACTCCATGAACGATGAAACGCACTGCGACCGGGCGTTGCACCCATGCGTCGCCGCTCGCTTCGTCATTCGGGACCCATAAATCCCAGAAGGCCTCAAACACGAATCCAAAGTCGTCGTGAGCAAATTCGTCGGCTATCTCTGCCGCTTCCTCGGGAGAGATGCCGGGATTGAATCGCCGCTCCAGGACCGTCGGCTCTGACCAAGCCACGGGATGCACCGACAGATAAGTAATGCCTTCGCGCACATCGGAATACAGAAACTGCCGCATCACCGATATCGCGCGCAGCAGCATCTCCGCTTCGTGGAAGCTGGGAAACCAGAGACTCAGATTGAGCGAATCAGCCATCGCCGTATTTTAGCGCCTGCTCTGGAACGTTGGGTGCCCCATCCTTTGCCGTCTTTGAGCAAAGGGTGGGTCGACAAACCCGTGACAGTTTTGAATGGGCACTTTAACCGTGCCGCTAGACCTAACGGTCTCGCATCAGGGCACGACTTCAGTCGTGCCGAAGGCGTTTCCTATTGTTTGTCATTCCTCGCGGACTTCAGTCCGCGAGGAATCTGCTTTTCGAACTGGTTAACATTTCCGCAGAAATCGTCCCTCACACTTCCGCCTTTAACCGTGCCGCGAATTTCTGTCGCACCTTTTTCACTTTCGGCGCCACCGTGAACATGCAGTATGGCTGCATGGGATGGTTCTTGAAGTAGTCCTGGTGATAATCCTCGGCAACATAGAACGTCTGCGCCGATTCAACCGCCGTGACGATCGGGTCAGGGAACACCCGCTCCTTGGTCCACTCAGCAATCACTTCCTGCGCGGTCTGCTGCTGTTCGTCATTCAGGTAGAAAATTACCGAGCGGTATTGCTCGCCCACATCGTTGCCCTGGCGATTCAGTGTGGTTGGATCGTGGACGGTGAAAAACACATCCAGCAAATCGCGGTAGCTGATCTTCGCCGGATCGAATGTGATCTCCGCTACTTCGACGTGCCCGGTGACGCCGGTACACACTTGTTCATACGTTGGATTTGGCCGCCGCCCGCCCATATAGCCCGAGCGCACCGACTCCACTCCTTCAAGTTGAACAAATGCGGCTTCAACGCACCAGAAACATCCGCCGCCCAGGATTGCTTTTTCAGTAGCCATAAATACTTGGATGCTCCACTGGCCCAAAATGTTCAAGCCATCAAAACGGCTCGCTCGATCTTAACTTGCGCTCCAGTAATCATCAGACGGCAGCTAATTACCAATTACTAATTACCAATTAATTCTTCTGATACACCCGCACATAGTCCACCAGCATTTGCTGCGGAAACTGTGTCGTGGTGTCGGGATTCCCGGGCCAATCGCCTCCCACTGCCAGGTTCAGCAGCATGAAGAACGGCTGGCCATCAAAGGGCCACGAGTTGGGCTGAGGCGACCCCGCCTTCGTGTCCGTCGCGTAGAGATTACCGTCAACATACAGTCGGACTTGTTGCGGTTCCCACTCGACGGCGAACACGTGGAAGTCGTCGGCAAGCGATTGGCTGCTCGGTTGGGTGTATGCAGACGTATACCCTTCCGGCGGATACCCCGGTGCATGCAGCGTTCCATGGACGATGGAAGGCTCCTTACCGATGTTCTCCATGATGTCGATCTCGCCGCAAGCCGGCCAACCGGCCGTATCGATGTTGTTGCCCAGCATCCAGAACGCCGGCCAGATGCCTTGTCCCCTCGGAATCTTGATCCGCGCCTCGAACCGCCCGTACTGCTGCGAGAACAGTCCCTTCGTCTGCATGCGCGCCGACGTATAGTGCCGGGCGATCCCGTCAGCCCCCGTGTAGTCCTCTTTAGCCGCTGTGATGATCAGGTTGCCACCCAAAATCTGCACATTCGCTGGACGCGCGGTGTAGGACTCCAGTTCGTTATTGCCCCACCCGCCGCCGCCCGTCTGGATGGCCCACTTGGTGGCATCGGGAACCGATCCGTCAGGTCCACTGAATTCGTCCGCCCACATCAGTTGATACGTCTGCGCCGGAGGCGGCGTACTGTTGGACTGCGACGCCTGTCCGCCACACGATCCGGCCAGTAACATCGTCATCGTGATCGCACTGATAAAAGCTCCGTAACGATAAGAGATCATGAATACCTCGGAGAGTCGATCAGAGGAATTTTAGAACAATGCAGATAATGTCGCTGTGACGCTGCAAACTGGCCCTGAACTGAGAGATGAATTCCCAAAACTCTGTGTCTCTGGGCCTCTGTGGTGAATGGTTTTCGTCCTATAACCCCACCTCGATCCGCGATCTCGGATCAAGGTAGTCGCGTAGTCCGTCGCCGATGAAGTTGAACGACAGCACCGCCAGCATCACCGCCGCAGCAGGGAACAGCACCAGGTGCGGTGCGTCAAACAAGTGCGAGCGAGCGTCGTTGAGCATCGCCCCCCACGTCGCCGTCGGAGGCGGCACGCCAAGCCCCAGGAAACTCATCGTCGCTTCCGCCAATATCGCGCCCGCCATTCCTATCGCCGCCTGCACGATGACCGGCTGAATAATATTCGGCAGGATGTGGCGGACGATAATCCGCGAGTCGCTCGCGCCCAACGCCCGCGCCGCTTCTACAAACTCCCGCTCTTTGACTGCCAGCACTTGCGCGCGCACCAATCGGGCGTAACCCACCCATCCGCCAATCGAGAGCGCCAGTATCAGGTTGAACAGTCCCGGGCCAAGAAACGCGACGAACGCGATTGCCAGCAGGATACCCGGGAATGACATGAACGCGTTCATCACGACCACGTTCAGAAGGCGATCGATAAAGCCGCCGTAATACCCGGCAATCGATCCGAAGATCAACCCCAGTGTCAGCGACGCCGCGACTACGCAACTCCCCACCAGCATCGAGACCCGGGCCCCATAAATGACGCGCGACAAAATGTCGCGGCCCAACTCGTCAGTCCCTAACCAATGGGCACCCGACGGACTCATCAACCGTGAAGGCAAATCGATATAGTAGGGATCTTGTGGAGCGATCCACGGCGCGAACAGCGCGAACGTAACGAATATCACGATTAGCACCGCCCCTGCCGTGGCCAGCAGGTTGTGGCGTGCGACGCGCTGTAGCGATCCAAGTTGAACGGAAGTTGCCATGCAGCGCCATCTTAAATCACGGCGCCTGGCCAGGCCGCAATGTGTTCCCGACGTTGCTGCAAACGATGCGGCGCTGGATGAATTCCAACGCCGCAACTCTTAACCACTCTAAGTCAGTTACCGCAGAGTAACGTCGCGCAGCAAATAGCTGCTGACGATATGTGCATTCTCGACCCGCTTGTCGATCACCTTCTGCTCGGCGGCTTGATCGCCGTAGTGTTTCATGCGAAGGTCGTACAGCTTATCGGGCAGACCATCCAAAGCCGCCATGTTCTTATACGTGAGCGAATAGCCAAAGTCCCAGTCGCCCTCGCCGGAGCTGGTTTGGTTCAGGAACATCTGGTAGCCCGTAATCAGCCCGGCAGCTTTCTGCGCCTCCCAGATCGGGACCACATTCTTCTTGAAATCGGCCATCAACGCATCGAAGTGGCCGGGCGTGAGTTTGAGGAGCACAACACGCTCCACTGGGCCCTGATTGTAAGGAACCTGCGCGGTCACCGCCGTTGCCACCACGAACGAAAGACACAACACTGCAATTGCAAGACGCACTGCTTGCTTCATCAACGATTCTCCTCAGAGTTGGGATTTGTGGTCCGGTGAGTGTGACTCAGAATCAACAATCCGCCTAGACCACGAAGGTCTGGCTGTGACGTCCACCTAGCGGCGGCTGCTAAGCATGAATCCAACCCAGTGGGCTTGCGTTCTGCTCTATACTTCTCCGTTGCGTATGCGTCGACGTTTGCGGCCACTCACCTGCGTCCGCCACGCTGCGTTTCGGACCCACGGCCCATGTTGCCCTTCAAGCTCGTCTATAGCGAGAAGTATTTTCTCCCCATCGGCGAGCACGTCTTTCGCGCTGACAAATACCGCCTGATTCGCGAGCGCCTTTTCGCCTTGGGTCTGGTCGATGAGTCCGACTTTATCTCGCCGCAACCCGCCTCGGAATCCGACGTGATGCTGGTCCACTCGCCGCTCTATGTCAGCAAGCTCACGGAGGGCGGCCTTTCCGCGCGTGAAGAACTGGAAATGGAAATTCCTTACTCGCCGCAGGTGGTTGACACCTTCCTCATGCACACCGGAGGCTCGATCCTCGCCGCCGAGTTCGCTCTGACCGATGGCGTGTGCATCAATATCGGGGGCGGATTTCATCACGCCCACCCCGACCACGGCGAAGGATTCTGCATGATGCACGACTTCGGCGTCGCCATCCGCAGCCTGCAGAAGCGGAAACTCATCCAGCGCGCTATGACCGTGGACTGCGACGTTCACCAGGGCAACGGTACCGCAGCGATTTTCTGCTGGTCACGCGCCCACCCAGCAGTCTTGCCATGTGATCGCCCCGTTTCAACGGTTGCGCATGCGGGTGGCGAGATTCTGTTCGGGACCTCGAAAGACGTCTTCACCATCTCCTTGCATCAGGAGAACAACTACCCGTTTATCAAGCCGCGGTCCTCCATCGATGTGAACTTGCCCGACGGATGCGATGACGCCAGCTATCTCGCCTGGCTCGACCATGCTCTCAGCTCGGGACTGCGTCAGTTTGAGCCTGACCTTATCTGCTACGTCGCTGGCGCCGACCCGTTCCGTGAAGACCAACTCGGCGGACTAGATCTGACGATAGAAGGATTGAAGCAGCGCGACGAAATTGTGTATCGCGCCGCCCGCGCCCGCAACATCCCCGTCATGGTGACCTTCGCCGGTGGATATGCCATCCGGGTTGAAGACACCGTCACCATCCACACCAACACGGTTATCGCCGCCGCCGAAGTCTTTCGCCCCGCCAACACTCAACCCACTTACTAACGTCGGTTCGGAAACCGCGCCTTCAAAGTCTGTGTGAGAACCTCTATCGTCCCCGGGGGGACTCAAATCTTTTTTCCACTTTACCCAGCACTCCGCCTTCGGCTGCATGCTGGGCTATCATGTCCCCGCCCCGATGGGCTGGACTTCTGGCAGCTTGTACCGCCTTGCAACCCGAACACTAAGTTCTCACACAGACTCTTCAGTGCCGACAAACCAATTCATTTTCACCCGCTCAGTGGTGGGGTGATGTAGTCGTGTGTAACACTTTAAAATAAAAATCACGATCGTTTAGAATCAATGGTTTATGAAGAAATTGTTCGCATGTCATTGATTCCTTAGCTACTTATACGTATCCATATCTGCGCGTAGGACTTAGCTTGGTTTCCAGGGCGCAGGTCCGCGCACTTCCGATCCAATCTAGGAATTATCAAAGAGCGATTTACATTCGCGGCATTGCCGCGAGCCATCTAGAGACACTTTTCCCTAGCTTTACAGAGTTGGTTGTAGTCGGGACGGGAGGCGAACGCAAGAGAATTTGGGGGCAGCACGAAACGAAAGTAACCAGGGCAGGATCTAAAGGCCGGCTTTACCAAAACATCGGCTTTTTCCGCAACCTGTTCAGCGGTGCATTCAGCGCACGCGATGGAACCCGGGGTTAGCCGCCGAGGTAGTTTGCCCGTTTCGCGCGGATACTCCTGGTCTTGGGTCGCCCTCGACGACATACCGCTTCCAAACCGCCTTCATTTTGCGTGATATCCTGATATTTCGCGGCGAAAACTGCGCCGCCACGCCATCGATTTGGATCCCAATCATGTTTGAGAATCTTACAGATAAGCTCCAGCGTGCCTTCAAGAACCTGCGCGGACAGGGCACCCTGACCGAAGAGAACATCGGCGATGCGCTCAAAGAAATCCGCATGGCCCTGCTCGAAGCCGACGTCAATTTCAACGTCGTCAAGGAACTCATCGAGCACATCCGCGAAAAGGCCCTCGGCACGGAAGTCATGACCTCGCTCTCTCCCTCCGAGCAGGTCATCAAAATCGTTCACAGCGAACTCATCGCTATCCTCGGCAAAGACACCGCGAAGTTGAAGTTCGCTTCGCAGCCGCCGACCGTCGTCCTCATGGCCGGCCTGCAGGGATCCGGCAAGACCACCACTTCAGGGAAGCTGGCGCACTGGCTCAAGCAGGGTGGACACCGCCCCATGCTCGTCTCGGTTGACGTCTATCGTCCCGCCGCGCGCGAGCAGCTCAAAATCGTCGCACAGGCCGTCAAGGCCCACCTTTACGAAGGTGAGGTTGGCGAAGCCAACACCGCGAATGTCGAGCGCCTGGTGAAGGAAGCCCGCCGCGACGCCATCAGCAATGGCTGCGACGTGCTCATCGTCGATACCGCCGGCCGTCTGCACATTGACGAACTGCTGATGGAAGAGATGCAGTCGCTGAAGAAGATCCTCAACCCGCAGGAGATCCTCTTCGTCGCCGACTCCATGACCGGACAAGACGCGGTTCGCTCCGCCGACGAGTTCCACAAGAAGCTCACCCTCACCGGCGTGGTACTCACCAAGATGGACGGTGACGCCCGCGGCGGCGCCGCCCTCTCCATCCGCCATGTCACCGGACAGCCCATCAAGTTCATCGGCGTGGGCGAAAAGTACGAAGCGCTCGAGCCTTTCCATCCCGACCGCATCGTCGGACGCATCCTCGGCATGGGCGACATCCTTTCGCTCATCGAAAAGGCCGACGCCACCATGGACAAGAAGAAGTCCGAGGCCTTCGCCGCCAAGGCGATGAGCCACGAAGGCTTCTCCCTCGAAGACTTCCGCGATCAATTGCGTCAGGTAAAAAAGATGGGCTCCATCAAGAGCATCATGGGCATGATGCCCAAAATCGGCCCCTTCGCCAACATGCAGAAGGCCGCCGACAACGTTGACGAGAAAGAACTCGGCCGCGTCGAAGCCATCATCAACTCCATGACGCCCTACGAGCGCGAGCATCACGAGTCCATCAACGGCAGCCGCCGCAAGCGCATCGCCCGCGGCTCCGGCACCAGCGTGCAGGAAGTGAACCACCTCCTCCGCCAGTACGCGCAAATGCGCAAGATGTTCAAGGGCATGGGCAAGCCCAGCTTCGCCCGCCGCATGGCCGGCATGAAAATGCCAGGGATGTAGGGCCGCCGCTCAGTTTGTCATCCTGAGCGAGGACGCGAGGGGGTCTCCTAGCCCGGTGCTCCACTCACGCCGATTTTGCTGAGTGGGTCTATTGACCTTCCCCGACCGCGAATCTACGCTGGTTGACAGAAAACATTCGAAGTAAATAGACTTCGTAACCGTCGGAAAGGGCCCGCTGCATCACTCGTCTTCGGATAGCGGTTCCCACCCCTGGTAGGCCCTTACACTGGGTGATCTAAAGCAAATCAAGGAGGGAAAATTGACCTCCTGCGGAGAGTGTTCGCTCATGCTTCGCCAGGCGGGGCTTTGTGAGTACCACCCTCAGCGTTGCTGCGGCGGAAGCAGCATCACTATCGCTTATTGATAACGCCGCCACTAGGTGCTTTTCCACAATCGCCGAAAATTCATGGGAGGATTTATGGCAACGACAACAGCGGCAGTAGCAACTATGAAAGTGGCGCAGGTTCCCAGTCCCGGAGCGGATTTTCAGATCGTCGAGCGCGAGATTCCCACGCCGGGTGCAGGTCACGTGCGGATCAAGGTGCAGGCTTGTGGCGTCTGCCACAGTGACGTGCTTACCAAAGAAGGCCTTTGGCCTGGAATTCAGTATCCCCGCGTTCCGGGACACGAAGTGGCAGGCATTGTCGATGAAGTGGGCGCGGGGGTTTCCGCGTGGAAGAAAGGGCAGCGTGTCGGTGTTGGCTGGCATGGCGGCCAAGACAACACGTGTCGGGAGTGTCGGCGCGGAGATTTTCGCAATTGCCGGAACGTGAAAATTTGTGGCATCAGCTATGACGGTGGGTACCAGCAGTACATGGTGGCTCCCGTGGAGGCACTGGTGGCGATACCCGAGAGCCTAAGCGACGCCGACGCAGCACCCCTGCTCTGCGCCGGCATTACCACCTACAACGCATTGCGGCACAGCGGTGCGTTACCCGGCGACCTTGTTGCCGTGGTGGGTATCGGAGGACTGGGTCACCTCGGAATTCAATTCGCCAACAAGTTTGGTCATAACGTCGCGGCCATCGGGCGCGGTCCAGAAAATGCTTCACTTGCAAAAAAACTCGGGGCAAACCTGTACATCGACAGCCAGGCGACGAACGCCGCCGAGGAGTTGCAAAAACTGGGTGGCGCGCAGGTAATTCTGGCGACCGCGCCAAGCTCGAAACTGATGTCCGAACTCATCGACGGTCTGGGGCCGAACGGCAAGCTCGTGGTGATCGGTGCGACATTCGATCCCATTGAGGTCACGCCGGTACAACTCATTAGTGGAAGTCGATCGATTCAGGGCTGGGCCGCCGGTACACCAGCCGATTCCGAAGACACACTGCATTTCGCCGAACTAACCGGCGTGCGACCCATGATTGAAACGTATCCGCTCGAAAAAGCGGCCGAGGCGTACGCGCGCATGCTGAGCGGTAAGGCGCAGTTCCGCGTTGTTCTGACGATGTGAGTTCAACCAGACCGCAATCGCGAAACCCTGCGAACGCCGCTTTGCGAGTTCACGTAGGCCGAACTGCACGACACGTCTTTCTGCATTGGACGCGGATGCAGGGGCGATCTCCACGGTAGTCTGAGCCTTTGTCAGTCCTCGATGTTGAGAATCCCTGGCGCGGCACGTTCCACTTTCGAAGACGCCGCGCCATTGCATCCCAGGGTGACGGCTCGCAGTCGATCAGTGCGCAGCCGCCGTGCACGCGTCCGCTACATGCTGTACGCTGGTTACCTTAAAAACCTGCTCTTCTTTTACCGAGGAAGCGGCGCCCTGGACGGTAGTACCTACGGTCCTGATTGCAGGCTTTCCGGTGATCGTGACTTCGTGGCCTACATGCTTGGTGAGCTTGTTGGCTTGGCTTTGCAGTTGATGGATCGTCCCATTGTCTTCGGTGAGTCTGTAATGGCTGTTGCCGTATGTCAGGCAGCCTTGAATCGTAGTCAGGCCGGCCGTCTTGCCGGTTGTCTGCCCTGCATCTTGCGCTTGCAACCAAACCGTAAAGAACAGGAGCACCACAATAAACATCAGTCTCTTATGCACGAACACTCTCCTTTCGATTTTCATGTGGGCTAAGGTTGGTTCGATAAGTGACGCCACAGTATCGCCTGTGTTTCGACCTCAAGCAGATCCTCTGTCCCAGATTCCAGCAGCCCCACACTATATACGCATTGAGGCGATCCCAGCGCACAGCGATGCTCTTTTTTCTTTGCATGGGCGAGGAGCTTAGGACATGGCAGATGGCCAGATTTGCCCGCCGTTGGCAGAGAGTAGGTCTCTATCCGAATTCCCAACAAGGCAAGCGCTCGGTTACTTGCCCTCGCGATTCTTGCTGCACTCTTCACCATTCGTTCTATGAGTAAAACCGGAGAGTTTCGCCCGCCCGACGGGCTTGAGTTGGGACCGTTATCTCCAATCCGCTAAGTTATTTGAAATGATGCTTTTGCCTGTAAGTTGCTCTAGCGCAGGTCCTTATCCGAAAATTCCCGCCAAGCGACTGATTCCTCGGAATTTCAGCCAGAGAGAATAGTTTGAGCATTTGCCGCATTGCGCCGCTCGGGAGCGTATCCTCACCACAACCACAGCAAAATCCTTGCTGCAGTTGTCATTGAGCGCCAACATCGCCCGTCGGCTCTCAACTGCCATGGATTCTGCCACAACCTTAGGGGCCTCCTCGTACAGGAAGGGTGACAATGCACTCACCATATGGCATGGAACTAGTTGAGAACTGTCTCACCTGCAAACTTTGTTCCGACGGCTTTTTCTGTCGTCTGCCCAAAGCGGACATGGAGGCCTTTCAGAAGATAAAGTTCACGCTCGCGTATCCTGCTGGCTCGATTCTGTTTACCGAGAGCCAGCCGTGTCGTGGAATTTACATTTTGTGCCGGGGCCGGGTAAAACTGTCGGCGAGTTCGAGTCAGGGCCAGACCATCATATTGAAGGTCGCCAAGCCGGGTGAAGTGCTAGGGCTGAACGCAGCCGTGTCTGAAACCTCGCACGAGGCCACGGCGGAAACTGGCCAACCCTGCCAGCTGAACTTTGTCAAAAGGGAAGACTTTATTAAATTTCTCGCCGATCATACAGAGGCCAGCATGCAGGCGGCAATCCACCTCAGCCGCGAGTGCCAGCAGGCATACCAGCAGCTTCGTTCCTTCGTAATGCGCTCCGCCCCACAGCGCATCGCCCGGCTGATGCTGGATTGGTCGCACGAGGATGCCGGAACGCCTGCCGCACGCGGAATTAAAGTGGCCTTGACCCACGAGGAGATTGGGCAAATTATTGGCATGTCGCGAGAGACCGTTACGCGCACTCTCGCCGATTTTCGTAAGCAGCACATTGCAGAGCTGCATGGTTCCACTCTGCTGATCCAGAACACGTCAGCCCTGCATGACTTGGCCATCTGAACAGGCTGATACTCAACCTCTCGCTGCTGAAGGTGAAATTCGTGACCTGAAAGCTTCTCATACCTGATGCGAATTGTATTGCCCTGATTGCTAACTACTAATTGCTTATTACTAATTGCTAGCTGCTTCCTCTTCCTCCCGCATGAATTCCATCACTTCCTGCGGTTTCGTCGCCAGCCACACCGGCGCGAACGACATTCGATGCAGCGGAGTCGGGCCTTTCTCGCGCAATGCTTTCAGATGTACCGGGGCGCTGTACCCCTTGTTCGAAGCTAGCCCGTACCCGGGATACACCGCGTCGAACTCGCGCATCATGGCATCGCGTTCGACTTTGGCGATGATCGATGCCGCCGCAATCGAGGCCGATAGCGCGTCGCCATGGATGATCGCAGTCTGGGTGCAATCACAATTGAGGCCCATGGCGTCCACCAGCAGGTGATCTGGACATAGCGTGAGTTTGCCGACCGCCGCCTCCATCGCCCGCTTCGACGCCCAGTAGATGTTGATCTCATCGATGATCGCAACGTCTACTGCTGCGACCGCCCACGCCAGTGCGCTCTCGCGGATCCGTGGCGCCAGTTTCTCACGTGTCGCCTGATCGAGCAGCTTCGAGTCGCGTAATCCGCGAATGCGGTACGCCGGATCGAGAATCACCGCCGCCGCCACCACTGGGCCAAACAAACAGCCCCGCCCCACTTCATCCACGCCCGCAATCAACTTCGCTCCCGCTTCCGTCGCGAGCTTCTCATACCTCGTGGTGCACTTGAGCTTCTTCAGCAGACGCAGCTTGAGCGTGGCTGCGGAGACGGTGGGCGTGTCGCAGTCGAGTGATTCCTCTTGTGAGTTGAGTAGGGAACGCTTCACGGGTCTCCGATCCTGACTCAATGACCGGATTGTAAAGCAACGTGCGTTGGAAAAGTCGGCCGCAAAAACAAAAGGCACAGAATCTCTGTGCCTCAGTGTCTCAGCGTTGAATTGAGTTCTACTGGATCGAAACCAGCTGATCTTTCGACGCGTAGTGCGAATCCACGTAGTCCTCAAGAATCTTGATGAACTCGGCCACGATGTGATCACCCTTGAGCGTCGTCATCAGCCGTCCGTCAACGTATACCGGAGCCTTTGGTTCTTCGAATGTCCCCGGCAGCGAGATGCCAATGTTCGAATGTTTTGACTCGCCCGGCCCGTTGACGATGCAGCCCATCACCGCGACCTTCATCTCTTCCACGCCCGAGTAGCGCGTCTTCCAAGTCGGCATCTGCTCGCGCAGGTAACCTTGAATCTGCTCTGCCATCTCCTGGAAAAACGTGCTGGTCGTGCGCCCGCATCCCGGACACGCAGTCACCTGCGGATTGAAGCTGCGTATCCCCATCGACTGCAGAATCTGCTGGCCGACTGTGACTTCTTCCGTGCGGTCTCCATTGGGAGCGGGGGTCAGCGAAACTCGAATCGTGTCGCCAATGCCTTCCTGCAAGACCACGGCCAGTGCCGCCGCACTGCCTACAATTCCTTTGGCTCCCATCCCCGCCTCGGTCAGCCCGAGGTGTAACGGATACTCGCAACGCCGCGCCAACTCGCGATACACATCGATCAGGTCCTGCACGCCGCTGACTTTTGCGCTCAGGATGATCTGGTCTTTCCGCAGCCCATAACTCACCGCTAAGTCAGCCGATCGCAGCGCGCTCAGCACCATGGCTTCCATCATCACGTCGCGCGCTTCTTTGGGCTCGGGCCACTTCGAGTTCTCATCCATCAGCCGGGTCAGCAGTTGCTGATCCAGCGATCCCCAGTTCACCCCAATACGCACCGGCTTGTCGTTCTCGATCGCGACCTCAATCATCGTCCGGAAATTGTCGTCATCCTTCTTACCAATCGAAACGTTGCCCGGATTGATGCGGTACTTGGCCAATGCCCGTGCGCACTCGGGATACTTCTTCAGCAGGATGTGCCCGTTGTAGTGGAAGTCGCCGATGATCGGCACGCGAACGCCCAACCGGTCTAGGCCATCAACCAGCGGAGCCACTGCAGCTGCGGCCGCGTCGTTGTTCACGGTGACGCGCACCAGTTCCGATCCGGCCCGCGCCAGAGCCGCTACTTGGCGGATTGTGCCCTCGATGTCAGCCGTATCGGTATTGGTCATCGATTGCACCACAATTGGTGCATCGCTGCCCACGCGCACGCCGCCGACTGTAGCCGTATATGTCTTTCTGCGTTGTAATTGAGCCATACAGGTAGACTTTAGTTTATCATGCTGGGCCGCGTTCCAAGCGGCGCGGACGCTGCTTCCCGCCCCGCGTCGAGCACCAGAATGTCCCAGAACGTGTTCTCTCTGGACTGTTTCCTCGGATTGCCCAAACGAAATGCAAGTTCCTTGTTTTTCAGCCAGTTGCCTGATTCATGCCATTCCGGCTTTGTCTATCTGTCGCCGTTCACAAATGGGAACTTCCGTGCTGATTCCCGGGAAATACCAGTGCGGGTTCCTGCCTTCCAACTCGTTTACTCCGCCCGATGTGGTAGGCGTAGAATGGACTTGACTGGGGAAACAAAGCGGGTTCGTTCGTGTTCCAATAACCACAGGGTGCGCGAAATCGCATTCCTGTCGTCGTGGCTCAGGCAACGGGCTTGAAGAAGGTGGGCATCATGCGATCTAAGTTGCAGAATATCGGCTTGTGCGTCCTCGCGGTGGCGCTCGTCGCCAACGCTCCAGCGTGGGCCCAAGGCTATCCCACGGGGAGTCCCGGTCAAAACACGGGAACTTCGGCGCAAGCTCCGAGCGTCCCAGATCCAGCGCAGACCGCGCCTTCCGTCGGATCGCAAACTCAGTCCACGCCTCCGGCAACTGCAGCCCCAGACGACTCCGCTCCCGCGAACACGAAGCCCGACAAGAACGCTCCCAGCCCCGAAACCCTGAGCGCCATCGATTCCATCGGCAACCGCAATGTGGGTTGCGGACGCGGAGCAGGGAACTGGTACTCGCTCGACAAGCAAGTTGCGATGGGCCAGCAATATGCCCAGCAGATTGAGCATGGCGCGAAGTTGGTTACCGACCCCGTGGTCATTGAATATGTGAATCGCATCGGCCAGAACCTGGTGCGCAACTCCGATTCCAAGGTCCCCTTTACCATCAAGGTCATCGACACCGACGAAATCAACGCATTCGCGTTGCCAGGCGGCTTTTTCTACGTCAACTCCGGCTTGATTCTTGCCGCCGATAACGAAGCAGAATTGGCTGGCGTAATGGCCCACGAAATCGCGCACGTCGCCGCCTGCCATGTCGCCCGCGAACAGACTCGCAGCAACATCGTCAACCTGGCCAGCATTCCTCTGATTTTTGTTCCCGGCGGCTGGGCAGTTTACGAGGCCACGCAGGCCGCTCTGAGCATCGGAGTGCCGCTGACCTTCATGAAGTTCTCCCGCAACTTCGAGAGCGAAGCCGACTTCCTGGGCATGGAGTACATGTACAAGACGGGCTACGACCCGCAGTCGTTCATCTCGTTCTTCGAGAAAATTGAGGCGCAGGAAAAGAAGAAGCCGGGCGCGATCGCCAAGGCCTTCTCCTCGCATCCTATGACCCCTGACCGCGTCTCGCACGCCCAGCAGGAGATGGCGACCGTCCTGCCACCGCGTGAGGAGTATGTAATCAATACTTCGGAATTCGACCAGGTGAAATCGCGTCTCGCCTCCATCGAGAACAAGCACAAGGTGCAGAACGACAAAACCAATGCGGACCGTCCGACGCTGCGCCGCAGCACCGCCGATAATCCAACCAACAACGGCACCGGCACGGGAACGCAGAACGACGATGATCGTCCAACCCTGAAGCGCAACGACGGGTCAAGCACCTAGCCGAATTACAGTTTGTGAACTGCAAAGGCTCCTAATCGGGAGCCTTTCTGTTTTGTCGTTTGCCGATGTCATGGCGGCGGATCGCTTACGAAATCGGGATATACCACCAACCATTCGAGGATCAGCATATGACTCAAGTATGTTCCCAATTTGGGACTGTAGCTTCATTAGTTTTTTGCCTTTCAGATCATTGCGGCAGCGGCAGGGTTAATGTTGATGTTGGCGATAGCCTGGGATTCAACTAGCAGTCAGCGAGCGTCCCGGTTCGCAACTCTTCAAGGTGTCATCATGAACGATCCCGACCCGAGCCAAGGCTTGGAGGCTGGTAAAAGCAGAACCAGCCGGAGCTTTTGTGTTCGCTGGTGCGTAGTTGCGGTGTTGTTTTGGCTTTCCGCATCCGCTTTGACACAAGCGCAATCGAGTCCTCCGTTAGTCTCGCCTGAGAACGGAAGTTCTGCTTCGCAGTCAGTATCGACCCCGCAAAGCAGTCCGCCACCGGCTGCTGTAGAAGACAAGAATGTACCTGAGATAACCACCCATCAGGAAACCGAGACGACGTTCAAGGTGAACGTGAACCTGGTACTGGTGCGGGTCGTGGTGCGCAATGGCCAGGGACAGGCAATCGGCACTCTGAAGAAGGAAGACTTCCAGCTCTTCGACAATGGCAAGCCGCAGACGATCGCGCGCTTCGCCATCGAGAAGCCGGAAATGCCGCACCCGGCTGGAGCAGCCGGCGGCAAGGAACAGCTCGCGGCTAAGCCGGCAGCGCCGGAGCGCTATGTCGCCTATTTGTTTGACGACTACCATTTGCCGTTCAGCGATGTTGCGTCAACTCGAAATGCCGCAATGAAGCATCTGGATTCCCTGGCTCCCGGAGACCGCGCGGCCGTGTACACCACGTCGGGCATCGTCATGCAGGACTTTACCGACGACCGGGCGAAGCTGCGGGCAACGCTTCTGCGGATCAATCCCAATCCGATCGGAAGCGCCGCGACCACCGACTGCCCGTACATCACCCCCTTTCAAGCGAATCTGATTGTCAACTTGAATGATCAGACTGCCTTACAGGTTGCTACAGCGGACTTCATCAATTGTTTGGACATGAGGGTGGACGCCAATACGGCCCAGAGCGTGGTCTTGAGTGCCGCGGAGAGGGTGGCAAGTGCCAGCAGCGATCAATCGCGGATTGCCCTCGGCACCATACGCGACGTGATCAACAGGATCGCACAGATGCCAGGGCCGCGGACCATCGTTCTGGTATCGCCTGGCTTCCTGCTGCTCGATAACACGCAACGGGAAAGCGAGGTCATCGATCGCGCCGTCCGCTCGAACGTCGTCATCAGCACGCTCGATGCGAGGGGTCTGTATAGCGGCGTTCCCGACATCAGCAGGAAACCCCAGAGCGAGCAGACCGCTGCGGCGCTGCGGCAGTATGAGTTAATGAGCGCCAGTGATGAAGCCAACGTACTGAGCGAACTGGCGTATGGAACCGGCGGCACGTATTTTCACAATAACAATGACCTTTTCGAAGGATTTCGGCGTACCGCCGCTATGCCCGAATACTATTACGTTCTCGGTTTCGCACCGCAGAACCTCAAGAACGACGGAAAGTATCACAATCTGAAGGTCACCCTGGCGAACAAGCAGCCTTATGCCCTGCAAGCACGAAAAGGCTACTATGCTCCCACGCACCTGCAGAACGCGGCCGAGCAGGCGAGGAGCGACATCAACGACGCCGTCTTCTCGCAGGAAGAACGCAGGGACATTCCAGTCACGCTGCAGACCAAGTATTTCAAGACTTCCGACGAGGGCGCGAAGCTGGCGGTGCTGGTGAAGGTGGACGTGCGGCATCTGCACTATCAAAAGGTGGACGGCCGCAATCGCAATGACCTGACCATAGTATCTGCGCTGTTTGATCGCAACGGCAACTTCGTGCAGGGCGACCAGAAGACACTGGAGATGCGTCTGACCGACAACACCCTCGACAAGAAGCTGGACTCGGGCGTAACCATGCGGGCGAACTTCGAGGTGAAGCCCGGCAACTACCTTGTGCGCTGTGTGGTGCGCGACCGGGAGGGCCAGTTGTCGGCGTCCAGCGGTTCAGTGGAGATTCCTTAACCCGAGTTTAGTCGACGACTCAATCCACTTTCTAAATTGGAAACTGTCGTGACCAGACTCTCGGGAAGTCATGGAGGTACATCGACTGGCCCCTTCTGCTCGCCCCAACACGACCTCTACACCGACGATGACACCTGGAACCACTTTTCCCCAGCCAGCGGCTGGGCCGAGATTCCTTGTTGCAAGGCGAAGAGTCCAGTCCCATCGCATTGAAAAATAGCCGTTGGGAGAGAGCAGAAACAGCGAGCCTGCAGCGAAAGATGCGACACGTCACGTATCCCGACGGCGGTTCTTTGCATTACACGGGCGGTCCAGATGCAATAGGTGGCGTGACCAGGCCATTCCGGGAGCTATCGCGCCCGCGCAAATTCAATCGGCGCGACCGCGAGCCATTCCTTCAAGCAACGAAAAACGGGACGCATCGTGCGCCCCGTCCCAAACAACACAATTCGAATTACGGCAATCTCTGCGCCAATCCCGGTACCGCCTTAACGATGTCGTTAAAGATCACGACCACCGCGAACAGGATCAGAAACACAAACGCCGTCTGGTAAATCCGCTCTTTGATGCGCAGGCTAATGTCTCTGCGGATGATGCCTTCGATGATCAGCATCAGGATCATGCCGCCATCGAGAATCGGAATCGGCAGCAGGTTGAAGATGCCGAGATTCAGGCTGATGCCGGCCATCAAACTCAGTAGCGGTGTCCAGCCCGGCTGGCTGGCGGCTTGCCCTGACGCCCGCGCGATGCCAATCGGTCCTTCCATCTGCTTGATGGAGGTCTCATTGCGCACCATTTTCCGCACTAGATCCACGATCAGCAGCGAGTATTTCTTGTTCTCGTCGAGGGAGCGGCTCAGTGCCTGCGGGAACGGTAGCTTATCGACGCGCACCGGCTCCGACTGAAAGCCCAGCCGATAGCGCTTCTGTCCGTTGTCTTCCGTCATCACCGGAGTGGCCGTGAACTTCATTTCCTGGCCATTGCGCAGCGCAGAAATTTCTACTGGCTTGTCGCCATTCTTCTGCAGGAAACGGATCACCGACATCAGTGAACGAACTGACACGCCGTCGATCGCCACAATCTGATCGCCGACTCGCATGCCTGCCTTAGCGGCGGGCATCTTCGCTTCCATTTGAGTGACGACGATTGGCTCGTCCTGCACCCATCCGATGTTGCGTACCTGCTCCGGATCGGTTCCGTTGCCGAAAGGTGCGATCTGCTTGTCCAGAACCTGGTTGCCGCGCTGCACCGCCAATTCGAGCGGCTTATTCCCTTGGATCGCCGACTTCAACAGCACGTCTTCCCACGTCGGGTTCTGCGCGCCATCGATCCGCACGATGCGGTCGCCCGCCTGGATGCCCGCCTTCTCCGCCGGAGAATTTTCCATCACCCAGCCAATCACCGCTGGCTGGTCCAGATATACCGGATGCTCGTAATGCACCATGTTGACGCCGGTCAGCAGTCCCACCGCCAACAAAATGTTCATTGCCGGCCCGGCCCCTGCGATAACAAAGCGCTGCCAGCGCGGATGCGATACGAACTCATCTGGTGCGCCGCTGTGCGCTTCCAGCGGGTTCTCGCCCGCCATCTTGACATAGCCACCGAGCGGTAGCGCGCTGATCCGGTAGTCGGTCTCCCCTTTGCGGAAGCCCACCAGCCGTTTGCCAAATCCAATGGAAAAAACGTCGACCCGAACGCCGAAAAGCTTGGCCGCGGCATAATGGCCGAACTCGTGTACCAGGATCATGATCCCCAGCACCACGGCCATTGACGCCACTGCAATCAGAAACGAATTCATAGACCTCTTTTACTAAGGGAGCTACTCGTGCCTGCCGGCTGGATGCGTTATAGCGGTACCAACCCCACGTCCCGACACCCGAATGAGTTTCCGGGCCCGGCGCCGTGCGTCGGCGTCCCAATCCAGGACCTGATCTATAGATTCAGGTATGTGGGCCGGCGTTTCACGAACTACTGCTTCTATTGTAGTCGGAATGTCCTCGAAACCAAGGGTACCATCCAGGAAGGCTGCCACCGCCACCTCGTCGGCCGCATTCAGGGCTATGGTCTTTGCCCCTCCTGCTTCGACTGCCTCATAGGCCAAACGTAAGCAGGGAAACTTGTCCAGATCCGGAGGACTGAAGTCCAGTTGCCGCAACTCCGCCACCGGGAACCGCAGATCTGACTCAATCCGCTCGGGATGCGTCAGCGCGTACAGAATCGGCAATTGCATATCCGTCACCGAAAGCTGTGCCAACAGGCTTCCATCGATAAACTCGACCATAGAATGGATCGTGCTCTGCGGATGCACCAGCACGCTGATCTGGCTCGCCGGCATGTCGAATAGACGGCAGGCCTCGATTACCTCAAAGCCTTTGTTCATCAGCGTCGCCGAATCGATGGTGATGCGCTTTCCCATCTTCCACGTAGGATGGTTCAATGCCTGCTCGACCGTGATGTGCGCAAACTGCCGCCGCGGCGTGTGCAGAAACGGACCGCCTGACGCAGTCAACCAGATGCGATGCACCTCGTTTCGCCGTCCGCCCCGTAGGCACTGATGGATGGCGTTGTGCTCGCTATCGATCGGCAGCAGCGGCTTGCCCTGCTTGCGCGCTTCCGCCACGATCAAGTCGCCTGCAGTGACCAGGCACTCTTTGTTCGCCACTCCAACCGTCTTGCCCGCCTTCACCGCCTCGTAGGTAGCTTCCAGTCCGGCTACGCCGACGATGGCGCTGACCACGAAATCGGCGTCGGGATGAGTGGCTACCTTCACCGTTCCCGGCGAACCGTGCACTACTTCCATCGCGTGTCCGAGACCGACTTTCTTCAGCTTGTCCTGCAGGTGGTTGGCCGATTCCGCTGACGCCATCGAAACGATCTTGGGATGCCAGCGCCGCGCCTGTTCGAACGCAAGCTCGACGTTGCGTCCTGCCGCCAGGCTCAACACCGAGAAACGATCAGGGAAGGCTTCGACGATTTTCAGCGTGCTCTTTCCGATCGATCCAGTGGAGCCGAGGATGGCGATGCGTTTCATCATTTACCTTCCCAGTATCCCACGAACCTGGAAGTATTCGCCCAACCCGCTGACGTAGAACAGCCATCCCAGCGGAGCAGCAAATAGCAAGGCATCGATGCGGTCAAGCACTCCGCCATGGCCGGGCAGCAGCGTCCCGGAATCTTTGACGCCCGCACCACGTTTCAGGGCCGATTCGACCAAGTCGCCAAGCTGGGCCGCGACGTTCACGCATAGACCAAACAACACCGCAATCCAATCTGGTGTCCTTTGCAACAGCCCGGACGCACCACCTTGGGGATAGAGTGGCATTGCTGAAATATCCAGCAAGTGGATACGTTGCAGCGCGAGATAAAGATTCGAGGCGAAGTGCAGCAACAATACGGACATGACCGCTGCTGCGATAGCCGATGCAATTGCGCCCTCCCATGATTTTCCCGGACTCACGCGCGGTGCCAGTTTGTGTTTTCCGATGGCGCTGCCGACGTAATACGCAGCGATATCGCCTGCCCACACCACTAGCATCAGGAACAAGACAAACAGCGCCCCGTTCTCATAGGCGCGCAAAAGTACCAGGCACACCAGCGACAATCCGACATACGGCAACAGGAGAAACGAAACCGCCGCGTCCGGCAGTGACTGCGACAACGGATCACGCCGCATGCTGGCAATCATCAGGAGAAACGGCGCAGCCACGAGTAACAAGCCGCTAATCCCCTCCACAAAAGGAATAGCGCGCAGCCACGAGGGCATCTGACGGGCAATCTCGAGACTGCCCCACATCACGACCCCAAACAGGCTCACCAGGACCAGATAACTCAGCGCGTGAAATGGCCGAAAGCCTTGAGCCCTCGCGATTCCGAAGTATTCCTGCGCCGCTAGTACCGCCACTCCCAGCACCAGTAGCGCAAACAGCCAGATTGGCGCCTTGAACAGCGCGATCACCACAATGGGAACCAGGATTACTGCGGTCAGGACGCGTTTCACGAGGAATGCCCGTCGCCGATCAACCCGCCAAAACGACGCTCGCGTTTCTGAAACGCCTCGATCGCTTCCAGCAATTCGCTGCCTCGAAAGTCCGGCCACAGCGTATCCGTGACAAAGATCTCGGCGTAGGCTGCCTGCCACAGCAGAAAATTACTCAGCCGCATCTCGCCGCTGGTGCGAATCAGCAGATCGAGTTCCGGCAGTCCCCTGGTATAGAGGTGCCGTGCGATGCCGGGCTCATCCACGCGCAGGTGATCGATGCCGCCGTTGCGTGACGCTTCTTTCACGATCGCGTTGAAACAGTCCACCAGTTCCGTGCGTGAACTGTAGTTCAGCGCCAGCGTCAGCACCATGCCGGTATTCTTCTCGGTCGATTCGCGCGCCCACGCCATGCGTTCCTGCACTTCCTGCGGCAATTCCTGCTGGCGCCCTATGTACTGCAGCCGGATGTTGTTCTCCATCATGGTTGGCAATTCCATCATCAGGTAGCGCCGCAGGAGGTTCATCAGGAAGCTGACTTCGGTCTTCGGACGCTTCCAGTTTTCCGTGGAAAACGAATAAAGGGTCAGGGCCGGCAAACCAATTCGCGCCGCCGTCTCGATGGTTGAACGCACCGCTGCCACGCCCGAGCGGTGCCCGGCAATGCGCGGCAGATGGCGGCGTTTGGCCCAGCGGCCGTTGCCGTCCATGATGATAGCGATGTGGTGGGGTAACCGCTCCAGATCGAGGCGGGAGTAGGTCTCTGCCTCTTTGCGGTTCAGCCCCGCCGGCACTTGTGTGCGCAAGGCTTAACCTCTCCTAAACTATTGAAAGTAGCATACGTAGCAGGTGGTTGCAACGAATTGGGACCACTGCTGTTGTCCCGGCTTACATGACTCAATCACGGGGACGGCTGTCGGCACTCTCGGCGGAAGGTCTCGACTCGACAGGACTCTTCTCGTTTGTCCAACCGTACGCTAAGCTGATCGTATGGCCGAACCCGGACACATCATGAACTATCCCCTCATTTTCTTCTTCTTTTCGGTGGTCGTATTGTGGTTGGCGGCGCAGATCGGCGCCGCAATGCGCCGGCGGTATCCGATGAAGGAAGAGCTTCGGGAAGATTTTGGCTTGGTCGAGACTGCAACGCTGACCCTGCTTGGCCTCATCATCGGGTTCAGTTTCTCCATGGCCACCACACGCTATGACCAGCGGAAGAATTACGAGGAAGCCGAGGCCAATGCCATTGGCACGGAATACGTTCGACTGGGACTGCTTCCGGCCGGTGATGCGGCGGCGGTGCGGGCCCAGATCCGCAAATATACGGACTTGCGGATTGCGTTTTACCGTACCCGCCAGGAGGAAGAGCTGATGCAGGTCGACGCCGATACCGCTAAATTGCAGTCGGAGATGTGGTCCGCGATCCAAGCCCCGGCGCTGGCAAACCCCACGCCCGTGATGGCGCTGGCCGTTTCAGGCATGAACGATGTGTTGAACTCACAGGGCTACACCCAGGCGGCTTGGTGGAACCGCATTCCATCGTCGGCATGGGCATTGATGATAGCCATCGCCATCTGCTGTAATATGCTGGTTGGCTACGGCGCGCGCAGTGCAAAAGGCGTCATGCTCGTCATTTTGCCATTGATTGTCTCCATATCATTTCTCCTGATCGCCGACATAGACAGCCCACGCAGGGGCTTCATCCATGTCGTTCCCCAGAACCTGGTCAGCCTGTTGCAGTCGTTGCCCACCCAGTGATCGGGACGTACTGTTGATACACTCGTTACAGTCTTCAGCCGAGGAGCGTTCGTTTTGCAAAATAACCAGGGCGCCGGGATGCGGCGCCTTTTTTTGACATTTGCCGTCTGTTGCTTCTTATGCGCCGGAAGCGTGGCGCAACAATCTTCGTCCAGCAATCTGCCCGACGCCCCTTCCGCCACCGCGCAAACAAAATCCGCGACGCCGGCAGAAAGCACTGACCAGAGCGGCGGAGGCCTGTTCTCGGTACTGTCGAAAAGTTCGTGGGTGTTTCCCACCCTGGCCACCAACACCGGCCCGCTTAGCCCGGGGCAGAAGTTCGAACTGGCGTGCCGTAACAGTGTCTCACTGGCCACCATCGGCGGAGCGTTGATCGGCTCGGCCTTCAGCCAGGCCATCAACACTCCCGAAGGCTACGGCCAGGGTGCCGAAGGCTATGGCAAGCGGGTTGGGGCCGACATGGCCCGCAGCGCTTCGGGCAACCTGATTGGGAATTTCGCGATCGCGTCGGTGATGCACGAAGACCCACGCTTCTACGTGAAGAAGAACCTGTCGTTCAAGCAGGCAGTGAAATATTCCGCGATCCGCGTGTTTGCCACGCGCAGCGACTCCGGTAAGCCCGTAGCCAACTACGCGGGATTGGTCGGCCCACTGGCGGCCGAAGCCCTGGCCACCACGTACTATCCGGAAGGGAACAACGGAGTCGGCGACATGTTTACTCGCTATGCCTCCGATATCGGCTGGCAGTTCGGCGGAAACCTGTTGCGCCAATACTGGCCGAACATCAATCGCAAAATCCATCTGCTTCCCGCACCGGAACCAACTCCGAAAAAGTCGCAATAACGGACCAAAGATCACCGCGAAGTTCCCCCAGCAGGGACAGTCGCTGCAGTAAACATCAGAAACTCCGATTTCTCGCCTCAAAAAGTGCCGAATCACGAGGCCATGACTCTATCGTCTATAATCCTCCCGGCCCTTCACCGAGAACATCCAGTGCGGACTGCCAGCGTTATCCCTCTTCAAGGAGCATCGTCCTGAAACTCTTCTTCCGAACCGCACTTTGCCTGCTTTTCTTGCTTGCCGTCGGCGCAACTCAAGAGACTCCGGTTCCCGTGGTGCAGGAGCCGTACCACCATGTGCAATTCAAGAACGACGACATCGTGGTCATCCATGCCGTCCTAGCGCCTGGCGAGCGTACGGCGTACCACATTCACTCTTGCGATCGGACGGGCGTCGAACTGTCGAACAACACCACGACGGGGCAGCGACTTGGAGAAGCAGAGGGTCCACCCACTACGTCCGCTCCCGGCGATGTATTCTCAGACACATGCACCGATAAGCCGCTCACCCACCGCGTACACAATGTCGGGAGCACCACCATGGACGTCATCGACCTGGAGTTGCTCCACCGTCCAGAACACCCCTCCACATCAGCCGCAGCTCCAATTGCCGCCGAAAATCCGAGCGTCCGCGTTTACCGATGGGTCATTACGCCCGGAACAGCGACTGCAATGCACACCCATACGCGTCCGTACCTCATCGTGGCTGTCTCGCCCATGCAACTGAAGATGACGGCACCCGATGGCAAATCGCGAACCGAGCAAGTCAAAGCGGGCGACTTTCACTGGGTGAATGTCGGGGTTACCCATAGCTTGGCCAACGAGGGCTCTACCGAAGGTCAAATTGTCGAGTTTGAGTTAAAGTAGCCCCGCCAATCTATGAGCAACGCGCAAAGAAAACGCCAAGGCACGAGGCCTCGGCGCTTTCCGGTCGGCTTTGGTTCACGCGGTCTTCCCGGACTTCACATCGCCGCTGGAGTACGGACGTTGCGCCGGGGCTTCGCCGCGCAGTAGGGGCCCAGAACTTTTGCGCTGCCGGTCACCGCTGAGCAGCAGCGCAATCATGCATACAAACTAAGCGATACGCCGCGGATGCGACACGAGGTCGCGAATCTGCGCCAGCACGCTGGTGCGCTGCATGTCATCGAGTTGCTTGGTGAACACCGCCATCTCCGCGATGAACGGGTCTGCCATTAACTCGTCAATCTCGTGTTGCCGAGACGGAGCGCACGCGCGCAACAACTCGGGTACCGAAACCGTCAAGGCTTCCGCCAGCCGCGCCAGCGACGACAGAGTCGGCGTGGCTTTCTCGTTCTCGATCTTTGAGACGTAGGTGCGCGGCACGCCCATGCGCAACGCCAGTTGGCGCTGGCTCAGTCCATGGCCCAGTCGCAAGCTGCGGATGGCCTGCGCCACCTGCACCTCCGAGCGGTTTGCACCTGCCGGTTCCATCACCGGCAACGGCTGTGCGAGGATTGGCTCAGGTTCGTCCTCATCCAGGGACGTGCGGCATTTACGGCAAAGGTTATTGCTGGTTCTGAACTGGACGAGATGACAGTGGTCGCATCTCACCACTTCCCGGTCTTCTACGGGTGCGAGAGTCGTTGCCATTCAGTTTTTGGGAGTGCCAGAGCAGGGCACGGATTCCCCACGGATCAATTCAACAACCCCTTGATCCATTGGAACTAACCGTACTTTGCGGCATACGTTTGATAGAGTCAAGAGGGCAGATCGGCGAAACCCGAAATATCTGTGCAAATTCTATGGCCTCCGCCCACACTGGCGGACAATACCCCGATAAATACCGGAGAAAACCGCAATGACGCGCGACGATGCGTGGTGTTTACTAACTGAGTTCACCCTATCAGAAAGTCTTCGCAAACACGCACTTTCTGTGGAAGCCTGCCTCCGCGCCTACGCCCGAAAATTCGGCGAGGACGAAGAACTCTGGGGCCTCGTGGGCCTCATTCACGACTTCGATTACGAAAAATATCCCACCGCCGAGGAGCATCCGGCCAAGGGCAGCAAGATCCTGAAGGAGCGGGGCGTGTCGGAAGAAATACGCCGCGCGATTTTGTCGCACGCCAGTTATAGCGGAGTTCCGCGGGAGAGCTTGCTCGAGAAGACGCTCTTCGCCTGCGACGAACTCGCGGGATTCATCACCGCCACCGCCCTGATCAAGCCCAACAAGTCGCTGGCGGAAGTCGATGCCAAGTCGGTGCGAAAGCGGATGAAGGACAAAGCCTTCGCCCGCTCCGTCAGCCGCGAAGACATCATCAACGGTGCCGCCGAGATGGGTGTCGACCTCGACGAGCACATCGCGTTTTGCATCGAGGCGATGAAGAGCATCGCGACGGAACTGGGGTTAGCCGGAAAAGACTCAAGGATCGCAATCGCAATGAAAACCAAATCTCTATTGCTGCTTCTTGCCTCGGCCGTACTCCTCTCCACCGTGTCTTGCAACAAGCAACAGGCTCCGGTGCGCGGGGCGGTTTCTCACAAAGACACTTATCAGCAGGCCTACGTTTACGGCTTCCCGATGATCGCGGCGTACAAGGCCATGTACCAGTTCAACGTCGATAAGACCAACTCCCAGTACAAAGGACCGTTCAACAAGATCATTAGCGACGCTCAGGTGTTCACCCCGAAGGACACCGCTATCGTAACCCCCAACAGCGATACACCATACTCCATGCTCGAAGTTGATCTTCGTGCCGAACCGATAGTCTTTTGCGTGCCCAAGGTCGACAAGAACCGCTACTACTCCGTGCAACTGACGGACATGTACTCGTTCAATTACGGATACGTCGGCAGCCGCGCCACAGGCAACGATCCTGGCTGCTACATGATCGCTGGGCCCGGCTGGAAGGGTGAGGCTCCAGCCGGCCTTAAGAAGGTATTTCATTCCGAGACACAGTTCGGCCTGGTGATCTACCGCACCCAGCTCTTCAATTCAGCCGACATTAATAACGTGAAGAAGATCCAGGCGGGATACACTGCTCAACCGCTGTCGGCGTTCCTGCACCAGCCTGCGCCTCCCGCGCCGCCCATGCCTGACTTCCCGGCGTTTACTGAGGACGCCTTCAAGACCGATTTCCCAAAATACTTGAACTTCCTTCTCCAGTACTGTCCAGAAGTGCCGGAGGAGACGGCGCTACGGGCGAAGTTTGCTGAGGTGGAGATCGAGGCGGGCAAGCCCTTCGACCCGGCAAAACTCTCCGACGCGCAAAAGGCGGAATTGGGTGTCGGCGTGAAAGAGGGCTATGACGCGATCGGAAAAGAACGTGACACCATGGGGAAGACGATCAATGGCTGGGCCGTCGGATCAGCGTTCGGGGATCGTGCCTTCTATCACGGCGACTACTTCCTGCGCGCGGCTGCGGCACTCGCGGGAATCTTCGGCAACGACGCCGTCGAGGCGATGTACCCCATGGCCAAGAACGATGGCGCCGGCAACCCTCTCGATGGGAGCAAGCACAACTACACGCTCACCTTCGCCACGGGCCAGTATCCTCCGGTCAACGCCTTCTGGTCAGTCACGATGTATGACGGCAAGACGCAATTGCTGATCGAGAACCCGATCAACCGTTACCTCATCAACTCGCCGATGCTGCCGACTCTGAAGAAGAATAAAGACGGATCGCTGACCCTCTACATCCAGACGGACCCGCCATCCGCCGACAAGAAATCCAACTGGCTGCCCGCTCCCGACGGACCCATCTACATGGTGATGCGGCTCTACTGGCCGAAGACTGAGCCACCCTCGATCCTTCTGCCGGGATCAGGCACCTGGCAGCCCCCGGCAATACAGGTCGCGCAGTAAGCGCCACTTAACGCCGAAAGGCCGAAGCAGCGAGCTTCGGCCTTTCCTGATCGTGCTTCCTTTTAGGCAGTCCTCCTGAGCGAAGTGAGGCGTCTGCTGAACGCAGTCGAAGGACCCCTATACTCGGCGAAATCTGCACACGTTCGTTTCACCCCCGCAGCAGCTTCCTCACGTGCTCCACCACGTCGCCGACGGCGACATCCACCCGCGTACTCCCCGCGCGCGTGACGACTTCCACCACTCCCTCGCCGAGTTTCTTTCCGACGTTGATGCGGTAGGGAACTCCGACCAGGTCCGCGTCCTTGAACTTCACTCCCGGACGCTCGTCGCGATCATCCAGCAGCACGTCGATTCCCGCGGCCTCTAACGCCGCCGCGATTTCTTCAGCGCCAGTGTTGATCTTCTCGTCCGCCGTGTTTGTCGGCGTCACCACCACTTCAAACGGAGCGATATTCGTCGGCATCCAGAAGCCGTTGTCATCGTTGTTCTGCTCGATGCACGCCGTCAGGATGCGTTCCAGCCCAATGCCGTAGCTGCCCATGATCGGCGTGATTTCCTTGCCGTGCTCATCGAGCACCCGCGCGCCCATCGACTCCGAATACTTGTAGCCCAGCTTGAAGATGTGCCCGATCTCCACCGCCTTGCCGATCTTCAGCGGATGGCCGCAGTTCGGGCAGCCCTCGCCCTCTACCGCATTGCGGACGTCGGCCACCACGGTAGCTTGGAAATCCCGTCCCGGCGTGACATTGCGTAAGTGATAGTCCAGCTTGTTGGCGCCGCAAATCATGTCGTGCCGCCCTTCGAGTCCGCTATCCATCACCGCGGTGAAGCCGTCTGCCAGCGCTTCTTTAGCGAACTGCGGACCGACCGGGCCGATAAAACCACCCGGGCCCGCAAAGAATTGCTGCACCTCTTCTGCGACCATCGGCCGAAGATCCGCCGCCGCAAGGTCTTTGCCGCTCTGCTTGCGTAACTCGCCGTTCAAGACAGCCAGCAGCTTGGTTTCGCTCACCGTGTGGTCGCCGCGCAGGAATACCGTTACGGCCTTCAGTTCGTCCACCGGCTGGCCGGCCTCTCGTGCTCCTCGAACCGTTGCCATGTACGCGACGGCCTTGATGTCCTGCGTCGGCAGCACCTTCAGAAACTCCGATACGTCGGCAATCGCTCCCTTGCCCGGAGTGTGCACCAGTTCCGGCTTGCCATCACCTGTCGGAGCAAGCTCCACCACCGGATCGAGCCGCGACGTCGCCTTCTCAAGGTTGGCGGCATACCCGCAACTGGAGCAGCTCGCCACCAGGTCTTCGCCCGCATCGGTGTACACCATGAACTCCTGCGAGCCCGATCCGCCCATTGCACCCGAGTCAGCATGGACCACCACAAACTTCAATCCACAACGTTCGAAGATGCGGCAATAGGCGTCGTGATGCTTCTGGTAGCTGACATCCAGTCCGGCCGCATCAATGTCGAACGAGTACGAATCCTTCATGGTGAACTGCCGTACTCGCAGCAGCCCCGACTTGGGACGCGGCTCATCGCGGAACTTCTGCTGGATCTGGTACCAGATCTGCGGCAACTGCTTGTAGCTGCGCAGCTCCTTGCGTGCAATCTCAGTCATCACCTCTTCTTCGGTCATGCCCAGGCAGAGGTCGCGTCCGCTGCGGTCCTTCAGGCGAAACATGTTGTCGCCCATCGCCGACCAGCGCCCGCTGGCCTCCCAGATTTCCCGCGGATGCAGCGCCGGCAGATAAAACTCCTGCCCGATGCGGTCCATCTCCTCGCGCACCACCTGTGTGATCTTCAACATGGAGCGGTGTCCGAGGAACAGGAACGAATAAATCCCAGCCGCGAGCTGCCGGATGTATCCGGAGCGGACCAGGAACTTGTGGCTGGCGACCTCGGCGTCCGCCGGGGCCTCACGAAGGGTAGGAATAAAGAGCTTGGACCAACGATGCATGGTTGTCTTTTCTAGATGCTTCCGTTTGGATTTGGAGAATCCTATATTCTACCGGATTCGCACAGGCCTACCACGCCGGGGCTCCGTTCTAGCGCGCCAGCGCGGTAGGGCGGGGTATTGCATCCCGCCCGCCCTACGTTGCATCATCACACTCAACACCGAGGACTCACGATGTACCACTACGACCCTGCCACCGCTCTCGAAGAATTGAACGACGACGCTGTGCTGCCCAACCCCGTGCACCTGCGCGACATGATGCTGCGCGCCCATCTCGATGCCGACCATTCCCTGGAATACAATCGCCTCTTCGTTGACTACCAGAAGCGCTTCGGCGAACTGCAGAAGGTTGGTCGCCAATTGCTCGAAGCCCTGGGCGCCGTCAAGAAATAGAACTTTCCGCGTTGCGCCGGTGTCTAAAGGAGAAACCGATGAGACTGATTATTCTCGCAGCCCTGATCGCCATGTTCGCAACCGCTTCCTTCGCCGCTGAGGGCAAGCCTGTCACCTACAAGAGCGGCACCGAAACCGTGAACGCGATTCTTTATACGCCGCAAGGCAAGGGCCCGTTTCCCGCGCTGGTTGTGATCCACGAATGGTGGGGACTGAACGACTGGGTGAAAGAAGAAGCCTCTAAGCTGGCCGACCAGGGATACGTCGCTCTCGCTATCGACCTCTATCGCGGCAAGGTGGCTGCCACGCCGGAAGAAGCCCACGAGATCATGCGCGGAGTGCCCGACGATCGCGCCAATCGCGACCTGTTGGCGGCGACCACCTACCTGGGTTCGCAGACCAGCGTCGATCCCATGCGCATCGGTTCCATCGGATGGTGCATGGGTGGCGGCTATTCTCTTAACCTCGCGGTTGCCGATCCGAAGCTTAAAGTTGCCGTCATCAACTATGGTCATCTCGCTTCCGATGACGCGACGCTGAAAAAGATCAACGCCGACATACTCGGCATTTTCGGCGGCCAGGACAAAGGCATCCCGCCCGCCGACGTGAGGAAGTTCGAATCGCAAATGAAAACGCTGGGCAAGACTGCCGACATTCACATCTTCCCCGACGCCGGACACGCCTTCGAGAACCCCAACAACAAAATGGGCTACCGCGCCGATGACGCTGCCCAAGCCTGGAAGCTGACCACCGATTTCCTGGCTAAGTACCTGAAGAAATAGATCGACTGAGATTGCAATGTTACGAAACAAAAGGCGTGTACTTTGGATGCTCATCTGGCTGGTGGTCGCTTCTGCCCTGTGGGCCCTCGATATCGAGATCACCTATGAGCACAACCTGCGCCAGGGCATCCCGGCGGATTATCTATTGCACCGCCAACGCATCGTTTACACTTGGCGAACTTAAACAAAGTCCCGTCACGCCATGGGTTCGTATCGCTTGAGACAACCTCGCACGGCCCTCCCAACGTCATCGTCATCCATCCGGAAGACGCCGGGCGCTGTGCCAAAATCGGGCCTCGACCGCTGGATCTGCGCTCTGTTGCTGCTCACCGTCTTTTCGGTATATGGCCAGGTAAGGGCCCATGACTTCCTCAGCTACGACGACCCGATCTACGTATCCGAAAATCCTCAGGTGCGCAGTGGATTGACCTGGGACGGCTTAGTTTGGGCCTTTACCACGTTTCACGACGCGAACTGGTTTCCCCTGACCTGGCTTTCGCACATGCTGGACTACGAACTCTTCGGCCTGAACGCCGGCTGGCATCACGTAACCAATGTCTGCATCCATGCGGTTAGTACGCTGCTCTTGTTTGTTGTGCTCCTGCGTATCACGGGTGCGCGCTGGCGGAGCGCATTGGTAGCGCTCGTATTCGCGGTCCACCCCCTGCATGTTGAGAGCGTCGCCTGGATAGCCGAGCGTAAAGACGTATTGAGCACGCTCTTTTGGATGCTGACTCTCTGGGCCTACGCTGGATATACCGCGCGGCCTGGCCGGGCACGATATACCTTGGCTGTCCTCGTGTTTTGTCTCGGCCTGATGGCCAAGCCTATGCTGGTGACATTGCCGGTTGTGCTCCTCCTGCTGGATTATTGGCCCTTGGGTCGTGGCTTTCGGATCTTCGAAAAGGTGCCCTTCTTTGTTGCCTCCATCGGGGCGTCGGCCGTCACCTACATTGCCCATCAGAGGGGTGGAGCGGTCGCAACCTTCGAGTTGATTCCCTTTGCCACACGGTTTGAGAACGCACTCATCACTTACGTTGTCTATCTCCTCAAAACGCTTTGGCCGACACACCTTGCCGTGTTCTATCCCTACCCCTTAAGGTCGCTCGTCGTGCCAGCCATTTTCGCAGGCATCTTACTGGCCGCCATCACCGTACTGGTGATGCGCATGCCCTCTCAACGGCCATACCTGTTCGTTGGATGGTTCTGGTACGTTGTGACTCTCTTGCCGGTAATCGGATTGATTCAGACCGGCGCACAAGCGCGGGCTGACCGCTACACCTATATTCCGATGATCGGTCTGTCGATTGCGCTGGTCTGGGGAATCTCGGAGGCGCTTGAGCCCTGGCCGCGACTCCGGGTTGCGTTGGCGGCCGCAGTAGCCGCGGCATGCTTGACGCTCACATGGCTACAAGTCCAGTACTGGCAAGACGACCTTTCGCTCTACCAGCATGCCATCGACGTTGTACCGGAAAATTACCTGGCACGCTTCAATCTGGCGTCGGCTTTGGAGGCTCGCGGTCGGAGCGATGAAGCGGTTGAGCAACTCCGCGAGGCGGTTCGCATTCGGCCATACTATGTCCCTGCGCGTGCCGAACTGGGCCAACTCCTGGCCAGCCAGGGACATCTCAATGAGGCCCTTCGCGAGTTGCAGATTGCGGTAAATCAGAGACCGGGTGACGCCGTCGCTCACTTCCGGATGGGGTCTGTGTTGGGCACTCTCGGACGCGCCGACGATGCCGCGGCCGAGTTCTCGCAGGCGGTTCGGCTGCAGCCCGAAAATGCCGATGCGCACTTCAACCTCGGAATCGCTCTTGCGCAAGAAGACAAAGTGCAGGAGGCCGCGCGCGAGTTTCGTGCGACCATACGTTTGCGGCCAGACGACGCGGACGCGCATTTCAACCTGGGAATCGCGCTAGCCAGGTTGGGTCAGATCGATGAGTCGATCGCCCAGTTCTCGGAAGCGCTACGAATCAAGCCCGGTTTCGTCGAAGCTCGCCAGGCCCTCGAACATGCCATGAGTCTCGCCCGACCCCCAGTCGCGCAATAGCCAACAAGTGCGTTCAAACCCGCTCGACCACCATCGCGATCCCCTGTCCCACCCCGATACACATGCTGCACAGCGCGTATCGTCCTTTGCTTCGCAGCAACTGATACACCGCCGTCGTAATCAAACGTCCGCCACTCGCTCCCAGCGGATGCCCTATCGCAATCGCGCCTCCATTGGGATTGACCTTGGGCGAATCGTCGGGTAGGCCCAACTCCCGCAACACGGCCAGCGACTGCGACGCGAAGGCCTCGTTCAACTCGATCACATCCATGTCGCCGATCGACAGTCCCGCCCGCTGCAACGCCTTGCGCGACGCCGTCACCGGTCCGATGCCCATGATGCGCGGCGCGACCCCCGCTGCCGCCGATGCCACCACGCGAGCTCTCGGCGTCAGCCCATATTTCTTCACGGCTGCGTCGGATGCCAGCAGCAACCCGCACGCGCCGTCGTTGATCCCCGACGCGTTTCCTGCCGTGATCGTTCCGCTCGGCTTCACGATCGGCTTGAGGGCGGCCAGCGCCTCCATCGTCGTCTCCGAACGCGGATGCTCGTCCTTATCCACTACCAGAGCCGCACCTTTGCGCTGAGGAATCGTCACCGGCCAAATTTCCTCCGCCATCGCGCCACTCTGGATGGCCGCTGCCGCCCGCTGCTGGCTGCGATATGCAAACGCATCCTGGTCGGCGCGCGAAATGTGAAACTCCTCCGCCACGTTCTCGCCCGTTTCTGCCATCGAATCCACGCCGCAGCGTTCCTTCATTGCCGGATTGACGAACCGCCAGCCCAGCGTTGTGTCTTCCAGCTTGGCTGTCCGCGAAAACGCCGCATCCGCCTTGCCCATAACGTAGGGCGCGCGCGACATGCTCTCCACTCCGCCCGCAATCACCAGTTCGGCCTCGCCGCTCTTGATCGCCCGTGCCGAAATGGCCACCGCGTCCATGCTCGAACCGCACAATCGGTTGACCGTTGTGCCCGGAACCTCCTGCGGCAGTCCCGCCAGCAGCAGCGCCATGCGCGCGACATTGCGATTGTCTTCGCCCGACTGGTTGGCACAGCCGAAGATGACGTCGTCCACCGCCGCCCAGTTCACCGCCGGGTTGCGCTCCATCAGCGCCTTGATCGGAATCGCCGCCAGGTCGTCAGTTCGAATGGAAGACAGCGCGCCGCCATAGCGGCCGAAGGGAGTGCGAAGAGCATCGCAAATGAAAGCATCAGGCATAAGTGTCCCGCCATAGGATTTCGAATCGAGCGCCGCAAACTGCACCTGCTGAGCGCCCGGAACCGATCATCATAACTTGAACGACCTCTGTGTCCTGGTCCGCACCCGCTATTGGGTTGACGTAATTTGGCGATTTTATTTTTTTGCGCCTTCCTTTGTTTTCATCGACTTGGGCGGAAATTGTTCACATCTCATTCATTCTATTAGTAGTTACGGCTATCCATGTCTGCCGTAAGGAGTTAGGCGATGTTTTTTGCCTCCTCCGCTGGAATTTCGGTGCCCGCGACAGCGGCTGTGGGTGGTTTTTTCCCTGTGGGCGCAGCGACGGGCGGTGCCTCGGGGCTGGCTTTCGCTGCGGCCAGCTTTTCAGCAACCATCCTTTCGGCGGCGATTCGCAGATTGTGCTGGAGTGCCATTTGAGCGAAGCGCTTGCGGTCGGTGCGCAACTGGCGACGGTGGCGGTTGCGCTCCAATTGGCTGCCGCGTAGGGCGGCGGTATCTGAACCGTGGGCCTCGCTAATGTGGCGGTTGCGCTCCAATTGGCTGCCGCGTAGGGCGGCGGTATCTGAACCGTGGGCCTCGCTAATTTCGAGGATCTCGACCATCTCGGGAGTTACAGGGAAGTCGGCGCGAATGGTGTGCTCAGGGCAGCCGGGGCCGTCTTTACAGTAGGCGACGGTAGGCATGTGGGAGGAAAGAGAGTTGACGGGGTTTCCCACCCTGTCGCCAAAGAGCGGCGACAAGGGTGGGGCACCCACATCACTGGCGATGACGCTCTCGGGGAAGGCGATTTCCGGTGGGCGGTTGAGATCGAGATCGTTGGGCAGGCCGAACTCGGCGGCGAGGTCGACGGCGGGAGCGGGCTGGTCGGAGTGGTAAGGGCTCGCGGGCCACTTGTCGGACTTGAGCAAATTGCGGGAAGCGATATTCAGCACGCGAATGAGGCGGTCGGCGCGCTTGAGTTCAATCATGTCGGCGGCGAGGGCCTCGGAGAGTTGGGTGAGCGCCGATTGCACCGCGAACATGGATTCGAGCGGCGGGAGTATCAAGTCGAAGCGCTCGCCGCGGGCGCGGTACTGGGCCATGAGCATGAGCCGGGCACGGTGCCGGAGATGGTAGAGGCAAAGGTTACGGTCGGTGACGGCGGCGGAGTTGCAGATGCCGCCATCGTCGTGGATGTAGGTGCAAGTACGGTATTCCATGGCGCTCCTCAAGAAAGTTGTCAGTTGCCAATGGTCAGTTGTCAGAAAAAACAACTGCCCCGGGCACAGGTGTCCAACTTTGAGGGTACGGAGAAGTCAAGAGGGGAGGGAGAGATTTAGGAGGAGTTGGCCTTACGAAGGTAACCGGAATTTCCAGGAATGGGAAAGCGGTGGGCAGGTGTCGGTTGTCAGTGAACGCACAATTGCCGACGGCAGGTGATTGTGGACCACCCACTTCATTCATCGCGGACCGAATCTCGTCCCTTTGCAGCGGCGGGGCGACCGAGCTTAAATGCCTCGACTCCAATCGAGAGCGTTACGCTACCGAACGAGACGGTAAACCAAGTGAGAAAAGCCTGTGAGCGTTGAATGTGGAATAGCAATACACCAAACAGCATGACCCCGGCAGCGCTACTCGATACCGCCAACGCGACGCGCGTGACGGTCGAACTCCACACAGCCGAGACGAGAGCAAAAACGCGAGACGGTCTTCGCTCCCTACGATCAGTCTTCCGGGCATCAAGTACAGCAGGTCGAGCAATACGGGCAAACTCGATCAACAGCGATCGTTCATCATCGGGCTCCCGACTGCCAGTACAATATTGACGCAAGCGCTTGTCCTGCCTACAGGCGATCGCAAAAAAGAAATTGGACAGTACGTCGATGGCGTGTAGGAACGGTCGAAGGTCACGGCCACCGCCCACAGCCCTCCACAAAGCAGTTTCCATTTGTTGGGCTGTATGCACTATGGAGCGAGTGTCCGGGTCCAGCGCTTGTGGCTTAAACCACTGATACTCGGGCCGTCGAAACCACCGAGCTCTTAGTGGCGAGATAGCTGTGTACAACCCTGGGGAGACGGCCAGCAGCCGCAGACGCGTCTTCGAAGATATGGAAGGAGATTCAATGAACCCCGCCAATGCATGCTGCAACCGGGTCACGGTGAGTAGGTCGTCTCGCCAGTCCCTACGCCGGATATTTCGTCGCCAAAGGATTCTAAACGGAGCAATAAGAAACGCTGTTGCTGTTACCAAAATACAGACGAAATAGATCCAATAAATTATCACCAGTGCAGTGGCGCCGAATAACCCGCCTTGGCTTCGTTCGAGAATCCTTTCCAACTCATGCCCAGAAAACTGCTTCGGCCCGGTGTTAAGCAAATAGTCGGAACCCGCCTTGCTAATGCCGACCTCAGGTCCGGATTTAACGAGATACAGGAGTCCCCATGCCACGCCGAAACACAAGAAAGGAACGGCTACCGTCAGGAAAAGACTACGACGCCGACGGGTATTCAGGACCCGAACATATTCGTCTCTCGTGATGGCCATCCTCGGACCTCACTGCGATAGCCGGTTGGCTCTGCACAAAAACTGTTGTGTCTGGTAATACCCCCAGCAACTCTGCAGGCTCCGTTGTGGTTAGAGCATGATTATATGACCTGGGCGTTCTTCGCGCACTGGCGGGTGGCCACAACTGCCTTCAGTTGGCGGGTGTGGGATTCAGAGACTAGCTTCTGCTTTGCCATGATTCGATAGCCACGCCGCAGTCGTCGCCGCTGGCGTAGTGACGGAGCTGATCCTCAAGCTTCGCTGGAACGGGCACTCTCAAGGTTCTTTTGGTGAAGTCGATGGGATACCTGAATCACCCCCTCGAGAAGTCTGTGTTAAGCTGATTCACCCATTATGCGCCACATCGTTTGGATACTTCTCGCGACATGCGTGTCTCTTGTAGCCGAACCTCACTACATTAACGGCGGACCGCACGCAAACAGGGACACCGTAATCATTTTTATTCACGGCTATACGGAATCCAGTAAAGCTTGGGGTGACCTCCCGAACCGTATCGCAACCGATCCGCAAATCGAATCATTTGCGGATGTGTTCATGTTTGATTATCCGAGGAGAAGACAGGTGCCTCAAATCGCCCAAGTGGATCTCGAATCGCAAGTTCATCGGCGGACGATTGGAGACGGGAAACGGAACATCGTTTTCGTTTGCCACAGCTTGGGAGGCGTGATCGCGTGGCAAACGATCTGGTACATGCAAGGGGACCAGACGACCTCCCGTCCGTTCAAAATGGTGTTTACCTATGGAACGCCCTACAAAGGATCGGATGTTTTGGTCGAGTATCTCAGGCCATGGGTAGATTCTCAGATTCTCGCAGCCGAGGTAGCCGAGAGAAATCCATACCTTACCGCCCTGCTCGACAAATGGAAGTCCTCAAGTTGGATGAAGGGCATTGACGCGTATTGTGCGTACGAGGGCAAGAAACTGCCAGTAAAGGAGTTTGGAAGTCTAATCAACGTTCAAGTTGTCAGTGAGGACAGCGCGACCGCGATCTGCAACCAGCCTCACATAAAAATCGATGCTGATCATAATCAGATGATTCAGGTACCGGACGCATTCATCCAGCTGAAGCGGGCGCTACTTGAGTCAGAAACCAAGTGGGCACCTGTTTCAACAAAATAAACTCAGGGGCGCTCCCCCGTTTAAGTGAAGCTTGAGCGGATGTGTTCGTCTCTCCGGGGCACTCGCGGGCGGCCCACAACGCCTTCAGTCGCCGAGTGTGGGATTCAGAGTGTGGCTTCTGCTTCGCCATGATTCGATAGCCACGCCGCAGTCGTCGCCGCTCGCGTAGTTACGGTAGCTGCTCCAAGCCCAATCTTCCGGTCGCTCAACCAATCCACGCTTCACCGGCTTTCACCCCAACCAGCGCAACATCGGCGCTCGTCGGGGACCCCGACGATTGCGATGGAGGTACTTCCATTCCTCGACGAACTCCTTATGTTCCCCTCGTTCCAGCCGTAGTAACGTTTTTGCCAGAAGGGGCCCAGTGAACCGTGCGCCGCAGGCGAGTGGGCGTGTGCCGTCCCCGGGGGACTCACGTATTATTTCGACCCTACCCAGCACTCCGCCTACGGCTCCGTGCTGGGCTATCATGTTCCCGCCCCTTCGGGGCTGAGTAACACGCGGGTTGTACCACCATCGCCACCCAAACCGTAGTTCTCACAAAGACCCTGAAGCATTGGGCTTTGATATGTTTTTCCTGCCGGACGGGGGTGTTGCGGGTGTTAGCATCGCTGTGAACCCACGTTACGAGTCGCAATTGGGTTAGCACAACCTGGGTTCCTGATCCGCCGCGTCCCCTCACGACATCAGCCGCTCCACCTCTTTGTTCTTCACCTTGCTATATAGCGAACTCCGCGAGATGCCCAGCCGCTCCGCCGCGCGATCGATCGAACCACTTTCCTCCGCTAGCACGAGCGCGATGTATTGCAACTCCAGTTGCCGCATCGTAAGGCTCGTGTCCACTGTCGTCGCGGAGTTCACTGGAGCGTTACTTGACCACTGCAGCTCCAGGTCTTTCGCTGTGAGCGGATTGCGTTCCGCGAGCTGCGCGGCGCGCTCCAGTACGTTCCGCATCTCCCGAATGTTTCCTGGCCATCGGTAATGCGTGAGCATCGTCATCGCCTCGTCGTCTAATTCGATCGTGTCGCGCCCTCGTTCCAGTGCGATGCGCCTCAAAATGTCTTGTGCCAGCAGCGGAATGTCCTCCGGCCTATCGCGCAATGGCGGCAGCCTGATTGGAATGATGGTGATGCGGAAATACAGGTCTTCGCGAAAGCGCTTTTCCTGCACCAACTCTTTCAGGTCGCGGTGTGTGGCCGAAATCAGCCGGATGTCCACCGTCCGGTCGTTCACGTCGCCGAGTCGGCGAAATTGCCGAGTCTCCAGCACTTTGAGCAGCTTCGGTTGCACCGTCAGGTCGATGTCGCCTATCTCGTCGAGAAACACCGTTCCCCGGTCCGCTACTTCCAGCAATCCCAGCTTGGAGTTCACTGCGCCAGTGAACGCTCCCCGCTCGTGCCCGAACAACTCAGTCTCGAGAAACTCGCGCTCCAGCCCCGCGCAGTTCAGGTCCATGAACACCTCTTCCGCGCGCGGACTATTCTCGTGGATCCACTTCGCTAATACTCCTTTTCCCGAGCCCGTTTCACCCTGAATGAGAATGGGACTCTCGCTGCTCACCAACCGCCGCGCCAACTCCTGCAACTTGCGGATGGCCTCGCTCTTTCCCAGGAAAGGGTCTAGACGCTCACGTTTCGCCTTCGACAGGTTGATCAGAGAATGTTGCCGGTAGCGCTTGTTTTCCAACGCCCGTTGTAGCAATGTGTGCAGGGCCGCCAACTCGACCGGCTTGGTAAGAAACTGTTCCGCACCCTGCTTGATCGCCCGCACTGCCAACTCGATCGATCCCTGTCCCGTCAGCACAATCACGGGGAGGTCCGGATCGACGCTCTTGATGTGCTGCAGTACCTCCAGCCCGTCGCCATCGGGCAGCGAAAAATCGACAATCGCCGCATCCGGACTGGCGATGCGGAACTTCTCGTGCGCTTTCTGGACGCTCTCCGCCTCAGTTACCTGCATTCCCTGAGACTCCAGGAAATCACGGATGGCGAAGCGGATCACGGGATCGTCATCGACCAGCAGGATCCTATTTCGCGCCATCGTCGCCACCACTCAGTCGATTTCGAAACTGGAATACTGTCTCATCGGGAATGGGAAGAAACAGGGTCACCCGCGCTCCTCCAGACGCCCCGTTCGACAGCCGGATCGTTCCCCCACAATCTTCGACCATCTTCTTTGCAATCGTTAGTCCCAGCCCGGTCCCTCCCGGACGCAATGTGAAGAAGGGGGCAAACAGCTTTTCCATGTGCTCCGGAGGGAATCCCGGCCCCTGATCGATCACGTCGCACCGCAAAAACTTTCGTTCACCGCTTTTGACTTGATGCAGCCGCAGTTGCACTATTCCTGCTGGCGGAGAGTGCTGGATGGCGTTTTCCACCACGTTCTCCAGTGCCCGCACCAGCCGCGCCGGATTGGCCGCGACCTCCGCGCCATCCTCCACGTCCAATTCGAAGGTGACTCCCATTTTGGCCGCGAGGCTCTGGCATCCGCTAACGGACCGTCGCAGCACAGCCGACATCGACACTCTTTCGGATTCGCCGGTTGTCGGATTCGCGTGGTCCAGCAGGTCGCGCATCAGGGTTTGCACCCGCGCGATTCCCGATCTCAGGTTGCCAATGTACTCGTCCTCAGACGCGTCTTTCTGGATTCGGGCCTCAAACGCATCCAGCGTGGCTGACAATCCGAAGATGGCATTCTTCGCCTGGTGCGCCGCTCCTGCCAGCAACGCTCCCGTCGCCGCCATCACCTCGCGCTCCTGTAATCGTTGCCGAGTGGTGACGGCTTCAGTGATGTCGCGAATAACCAAAATCAGCCGTCTCGGCAGCACGCCCAGGTACGTAGGGAGCAGGAAGGCGACGGCTTTGGATTCCAGCTGACGTGCCACCACGAACTCATGCCGCGCCTTGGTGTAGGCCGCCAACCAGCGCCGTTGCGTTCCTGCTCCCGTCGCGTTTCCAGGAGAACCCTCAGACAAGTATGGCTCCGCCATTCCCAGTCCCATTTCTCTGGTTCCGGACTGCCAAACTGCGCTTCCGGCGGACCGTTCGTCGGTCCACCGCAGTCGGCACCTGCAGTTCCGGACCATTGCTTTTTCGGTGTCATCATTCCCACAGCACGACGACTGCCAAACGACACATCGCTCTGCTAGCTCCGTGGGTGCTTCACTTACGCTGTGTTTCCAGGATGGCAACCGTCAGCACGCCATCCAATTTCTAGAAAGTGAACGGGAATTTGTCCAGAATCTGGACACGCGCCCTTCCAATTCGGCCCCTACTCCTTCTCCTCCCCAACGCTCTCCCATTTGTGATACAACTCTGCTGATATGAACCGTTCAATGACCCGCTCGCTACTCTTCGCCGCTACCCTCGGCACACTCAGCCTCACCGGCTTCGCTCAGTCCAGTAAGTCCGACAAACCCGTCAAGAAACAGGCCGTCGAGCTGAAAGACGCCAAGGGCAACAGCGTCGGCACAGCCACCATCAAATCGTCCGGCAAGGGTGTTGAAGTCAAGCTCGACGTCAAGGGCCTGCCTCCGGGCGAACATGCGCTGCACTTCCATCAGAATGCCAAGTGCGAAGCGCCGGACTTCAAGTCCGCCGGCCCCCACTTCAATCCTGAGAACAAGGAACACGGCACGCTCAATCCCAAGGGCCATCACGCCGGAGACATGGCCAACTTCACGGTGAAGCCCAACGGTACTTCGAAGGCTACGGTCAAGGATGCCGACGTTGTCCTGGGAACCGGCAGCGAAGCCAACTCCTTGTTCGCGAACGGAGGCACGGCGCTCATGATTCACGCCAAGGCTGACGACATGAAGACCGATCCCGCCGGCAACGCTGGCGACCGCATCGCCTGCGGCGTTATCACCAAGTAGCCTCGGGCGCCGGATTCACTTCACGAGGACGCCACAGGCCTGGGTCTCGGCCGGCGAAGGTAGATCCATGCGAGTTTTGGTAACCGGCGGAGCGGGCTATATTGGTAGTGTCGTGGCCGACCATCTACTTCGCGCCGGACACGCCGTCACCGTCCTCGACAATCTGGTCATGGGATGGCGCGAAGCCGTGCCTGCAGAGGCGGAATTCGCCCAGGGCGACACTGGCGACGAAGCCGCGCTGGACCAACTCTTCAGCAGTCACGCTTTCGATGCGGTTATGCACTTCGCCGCGCTCATCGAGGCGGGGGAATCGGTAAAGCATCCCGAGCAGTATTTCGAGAACAATTCCGCCCGTACGCTGACGCTCTTGCGAGTGATGCTGAAACACAATATCTTGCGTTTTGTGTTCTCGTCGACGGCCGCGGTATACGGCGAGCCGCAGAGCGTTCCCATCGTCGAAGAGCATCCCCTGTTTCCCACCAATCCTTACGGCGAGTCCAAGCTGATTGTTGAACGCATGCTGGGTTGGTTTCAACGCGCGCATGGACTGCGTTACGCCTGTCTGCGCTACTTCAACGCCGCCGGGGCGGCGCCAGGGCGCGGCGAAGCCCACCGCAGTGAGAGCCACCTTATCCCGATCATCCTGCAAGTGCCGCTCGGGCAGCGAGACGCCCTAACCATTTTTGGCGCCGACTATCCCACGCCGGACGGAACCTGCGTCCGTGATTTCATTCATGTGGACGACCTGGCCACTGCGCACCTGCTGGCGTTGCATGGTTTGGAAGCTCATGAAACGTTGATCTGCAATCTGGGCAGCGGCACCGGATTCAGCGTGCGCCAGATCGTCGAGATCGCCCGCAAGGTGACCGGACACGCCATTCCCGTCATCGAGCGTCCCCGCCGCGCGGGAGATCCCGCTGTGCTGGTCGCCAGTTCCGAAAAGGCCCGCAGCTTGCTGGGATGGAGTCCTCAATACTCAGACGTCGAAAGCATCATCGCCAGCGCCTGGCAGTGGCACAGGACGCATCCGCGCGGATATTGCAGCGATTAATTTCACCACAGAGACACAGAGGCACGGAGGATTCGCTGATCTTTTAGTTTGTAGCCCCGTACGAAGATTGTGGGTGCCCCAGGTTGGCGTCGTGCTTTTCGACGCTAACCTGGGTATCCTCCCGCTTGGAACAGGCCTCACCGTACATTTACACTTCAGTTCATGAAACCAGCACTTCTCTTTGTTGTTCTCTTCTGTCTGCCCGCGATCGCCGTCGCCCAATCCGGCAACGGTGCCGAGTTGCGCAACTCCGGAACCGACTTCGTGCGCATCTGCGGGCCCACTGCGATGGGACGGTCCGATCAAAACACCGGTGCGTGCAACGTGTGGCTCGCCGGAGTTATGGACGGCCTGCAAGCCTACAACGCCAACATGAAGGTGTTGCCGTTGTTCGACGCGCCCAGCATCACCGTGGGACAGGTGTCGAAGCTGGTGGCCAACTACGTCACCAGCCATCCGCAGCAGGCGCAGTTGCCGACCGCTGCTCTGGTTCTGGGGGCGTTGGTGGAGGCCTATCCGCGCAAATAAACGGCTGCACCGAAGCCGTGAAACGCGGATTCCCGATATGGGAAACATGGAGGCTTTTGGGTACCCCTCCCGACGACTCCCCGGAGAGGACCCACCGCAGAGTGATTCAGCGTGATGCCCAGGGTTTTGTTCTCAGCCTCCTCTGCCAATCACGCGGTGTCACACACACCGGAGAAGATAGCTCTGTCCTTGACAACGCCTTCGCTCTTATCGAGGGCCATCAGTCCCAACAGAGTTCTCGGATGCTGTCTTTAGGGGTGAATCTTGCGCCGGAGGATCCCCACCATACCGATGATCCCGGCACCCATCAGCGTGAGGCTTCCGGGCTCAGGGGTATTCAGGACTTGGGAGTAATCAAAAGACAGGTCTTCAATCAACAGGCCGGAACTTCCGCCAGTTAGATCGATCGTTTGCACCAGCGCGCCGCTTGTAGTCCACTCGGAAATCGAGCCTGTCGAGCCCAGTTCAGGACTCGACGTGAAGAAGTGGGTGCCATCAAACGCGATCCCCGTGGTTTCGCCGGTGCCGGGGATCAAGGCCGCCGTGACGAGGTTGCCGTTGAGGTCGTACACATCATAGGGACCTTGGCCATCTCCACGGTTCTCGATCAGGTAGCCTTTCCCATTCTGCACAAAGTACTCTAGGCCATCACAGTTGGCCGTGCAGTTTGCCATCGTTATGGTCTTGAGCAGAACTCCGGTTGGCGTGTACAGGTAGCCCTGGTTCCCTCCGAGGTAGCTACTGAGCCAGAAGTTCGTACCGTCGTAGGCAATCGTTGACAAGGCAGCGGCGCCAGTTACCGAAAAGGCGACGCCTAAGTCCGTACTGGTCGACAAGTCATATTTGTAAACGTTGTTATCGGCAGCGTCGGTGTAGTACGCGATGTTGCCGACGACTACGATACCGCGTCCGTTAAATCCGCCAGCAAGATTGTTGTAGGTTGCAACAATGGCACCAGTCGTCTTGTCAATTTCGAGGAGGTATGGTTTCCCTCCATTCGCACTGTCGCCGTAGATGATGTTACTCGCAAGGGCCGACAAGCAGGTCAAGGCCACCAAGCAGCAAAGAGCAACTAGTTTTCGCATTCGAAATCCTTTCTACACATGTCAAAAAGGCGAAGCACCGTTGGTTTACCGAACCCGGCTCAGAACAGCTGAGCCGGTCACTCTTCCGGTGCGAACTGGCTTGCCGTTTAGTAACAGCGAGGGAAAGGCTCGCCGGGGCCGCCTTCAAGGCACGGAATCGCGCCCAAGTATGAGTAGATAGCCCTAAGCTGACGGTCGGTCATGAGTCGAAAGTCCGGCCACGGCATGATTTGCAGCTTGTTGCCATCGAAGGGAGGCGGCATGCAGTTGGGGGCATTGGTCGGACAGTTGGGGTGGGCGTGATCCATGTCCACACCGGTCCGAATAATCTGGATGAACTCCGCTAATGTGTGACCGCCCTCCGGCAATCCGGATTTGTCCGGAGTCAGGTTGCGGGAAATAATGTGCAATGGTGACTGCGGACCAGGAAATGGCCCAAAGTCTCTGCCGCCGCCCAGATAAGTCGCTGGATTGACCGTCGTGGTGCCATTAAATGGCGGTTGCCGCAGGTAGGGGTTGCCCGTGGGAAGGAACTGAGTGGCAGGACCATTGCTGTGGCAACCGTTGCAACCGGCACTCACGTTGACAATATAGCTGCCCAGTCCCACCATGTCTTTGTCCTTGCGGGCCATGTTCAGAGGAACCGGAGCTACCGCGAGACCGATCCGAATCATTTCTTTTTCGTCTTGCGATCCATTGTCTTGCGCCCCTGCGTACGGAGAGGCGATCAGCATTCCCGTCATCACCAAAGCAGCAAAGGCCGCCCCGGTTATGAGACTCTTCGAGAACACACGCGTGGACATTGTTGACACTTTGATGCGAATTGTTTTCATGTCTCTCCTCTTTCCGTCAATCTTCGATTCTGGTTAGGTAGTCCTGACTCAACGAGTGCTTGAGTCGAACGCGGGAAAGACAAGCAAAACGCGCCCCGCGACAGACATCCACCGGCGCCTACTGGTTACGGCCGGGATTTCGACGCTATCCCCGCCGAGAACAATCCCTGTTGGTCTTGGCCAAATGAGGCCAAATGAGAAAGGAAAGTGCTGCGTTGGACTGCTTCCTCGCCCCAGTGAACAGATTCAGTGTTGTGACTGTGGGGCGAGACCGCAGATTGGGCAATGGAACGGCGAGCACCTGTCGAGCACCTGTGGCTAACGCGATAAGTGATTGCGCTGCATGTGGTTGACGGACACGTTGGCGGACCGGGATCTCGTCACATCCTGATTGGAGTGGGGTCGGCTTGCCGCTGAGGTACTCTTGGCCCATACTCTTGAAACGCACAGCGTCCAGTGAACATGGAATTAATGCCTGACTACCAACCTCGCGTGGTTCGCTTCAGTGTCTTTGAGGTCGACTTGCGCGCAGGCGAACTGCGCCGCAATGGCGTGAAGGTGAAGCTCCAGAACCAACCTTTTCAAATCCTGTCGATGTTGCTGGAGCGTCCCGGAGAAGTCGTCACGCGAGAAGAGTTGCGCGCCCGACTATGGTCGGCAGACACTTTTGTGGACTTCGACAATGGCCTTAACTCTGCAATCCGGAGGTTACGGGAGGCGTTCGGCGACGCTGCTGAACACCCAACCTTTGTGGAAACGTTAGGACGTCGCGGCTACCGGTTTGTTTTTCCTGTCGAAGGGCACGATGGAGACGACAGTGGCAACGGAAACATCAACCTTGGTTTGGCGGTTGTTGTTCCAATTTCGACGAGTGCGTCGCCAGAGCCGGTTTCGTCGGCAACGTCTTCGGTTCCCCGGCGCTGGAAGCTGAAAGCGGCGATCGCCCTTGTGGGGCTGGCCGTGATTGCCGTCATGGCGTGGGCCTTGTGGCGGTATCCATCGAGTCGCGCGGAGGTCATTGAACGAAAGCTGACTGCGAATTCGGCAGAGAATAGTGTGACCAGCATGGCCGTCTCTGCGGACGGCAAGTACCTGGCCTATGCCGACAATACGGGTATATACCTGAAACTGCTTGGCACCGGCGAGACCCACCCCGTGCCCCTCCCCCCGGATTTCTCAGCCCGAGTGGATGATTGGTTTCCGGACGGCTCTCGCTTGCTTGTCACCCGAGCGCAACAACCCGGAAAGGCAAGTTTGTGGAGTATCTCGGTGTTCGGAGGCCCGCCCCGACAGCTGGTGGATGATGCATCGGGAGGTTCATTGTCCCCGGATGGATCCCACATCGCATTCCGCCGCGGTTCATTTACTTACGACGGCCTGTGGGGCCGGGAAGAGTGGGTCATGCGCTCCGACGGGACAGATCTGGTAAAGAGCGCCGCCGCCAAGTCCGATGACTCGCAGGTGGGAGCGCCTACGTGGTCTCCCGATGGCAAAAGAATCGCCTACGTCCGATCGATTTGGGCCTACAATGCCCGGACGAGTTCGGTTGAGGTGAATGAGTGGCAGAAAGGAAATTCGGAGAACCTTTTTCCCGATAGTCGCTTGAGTCCCGCACTGCATTGGCTAGCCGATGGCCGCCTCATCTACGCCTTCGGATCCCCCCAAAACCAGCAAGAGTCGAGCCTGTGGGTCGTATCGCTGCAAAATGCAGCAAAGATTTCCTCGCCGCCGAAACGTATCACGGGAGGACATGGCTGGATTTCGCTGGTTACTGCGACCGCCGATGGGAAGAAAGTGCTCTTCTTAAGGGGCAATTGGTTGCCCAGCATTTACGTTGGGACACTTACGGATAACGGCACACAACTAATCGCGAACCGACGACTGACGCTGGATGAAAATGAAAATATACCGGCGTCATGGACACCCGATAGCACGTCAGTTCTGTTTAGCTCGGATCGAAACGGCACGCGGGAGATATTCAAGCAGGCGATCGACAAGACCACAGCGGAAAGTCTGGTGACTAGCGCAGACCAGGTTTCGGGAGCCATGGTGACCCCCGACGGTTCGCAGATCCTTTATGTCTCCACCCCTAAATCCGCCGGCCACGAAATCCCTTCCTCCATTTTCGCCATTCCAATAGGCGGTGGAACGCCTCGTTTAATCCTGAAGGATGTTGGGATATTTAATGTGCAATGTGCCGGCCTGCCCAAAACCACCTGCCTGTACAGCGTGATCAAGGGAGATGCCTGGGAAACGTATCGGTTCGACATGAGGAGCGGCAAGATTGCAGCGGCGCCGCAAGTTGAGCCCTCGTGCAACTGGAGTCTTTCCCCCGATGGCTCGGAACGAGCCATCATCCTTTACGGTCCCGATCAGGACACGATCCACTTCCGATCCACCTCTACGGGCAAGACGCGTGATCTGGTTGTAAAAGGATGGAGCGGCTTGATCGGAATCAATTGGTTTCCCGACGGGAAGCGGCTCCTGGTGTCTTGGCACAACTTTGAACAGAACAGCGCCTTATTGAGTGTCTCGCTGGACGGCAGAGCTACTGTCTTGCTCAAGTCCAGCAATCCAGAGATCTGGCATGCAATCCCGTCACCGAACGGACGAATGCTGGCGATAGCTGAAGCCGGCGGGCCCAAGAACGTGTGGCAGATTGAGAATTTCTGAGACGGCGCAAGACCCGACCGAGACGCAGACTTGAATGGTGCACTCCAAACTTAGCCCAAAAATCGCTCGCGCTGTTCGGCGGTGGGCACCAGGCAGCTTGTCGCCGATGAAGACAATCGGCGGCGGTTGCGCGCGATGACGCGATAGCCCCAGTTGCGTAATCCGGCGGGACAAATCGATCCCAGCGCAGCCAGGAATGGCCAGGCTCCTCCGAGATACTTGGCCGCATTCAGCACGGCGCTGGATTCGATCGCGGCTTGTCCATCGGCAATCCACAGCAGCGATTCGACGGCTTCGAGGCGGTAGGTGCGTCGCAGATCCTTGCCCAGCGCCGAATCGCGCGGCACAAACATCAAATCGTGGCGGCGCTCGTGCCGCAGGATGAATTGCACCGCGCGGCTGCAGAATCCACAGGAGCCGTCGTACACCAGAAGCGGCGGAGCAATGGCGAGCAGGGGATCGGCGGGGAACTCGACCGCCGCGGGCTTCGCCTTGTGATGGATGTGCCGCAGCGGAACGGCGCCGCACAGAGAATAGGGCGGAAAATCCGTCTCGTTCCGTGGCGGTGTGTCTGCGGTAGCTCGCTTTCCATCCATGTCTGGCATTCCACGCATATAGATGAACCACGGAGGCACTGAGACACAGAGAAAATCAGATCTAAGAAATGCTCTGTGTCTCTGTGCCTCGGTGGTAGATGTTTAGCCCTTGTATCCCGCGCCGCGCAGGGCTTTGCCGAAGCGCGCCAGGAAGTCCTGCACGTGGTCTGAGGTTGCGAGCGGGCCCATCAAGCCGATGCGGAAAACCTTGCCCGCGAGCGGGCCGAAGCCTCCAGCGATCTCGATGCCATCGTCCTTGAGCAAGGTAGCGCGGACCTTGGCGTCGTCGACGCCTGCGGGCACCTGTGGCGTGTTCAGGTTCCAGATGCTGTACTGTTCCGGAACCAGCATCTCCAGTCCCATCGCGCCGATGCCTTTCACGAATTCGAGGTGCGCCTGGCGATGGCGCTCCCAGCGGTTCTCCAGGCCTTCTTCCTCGATCAGGCTCAGGCCCTCGTGCAACGCATAGAACAGCGTCGCAGAGGCGGTGTGATGATAGCGATGCGACACGAACAAATAGTCGCCAATGAGCTTGAGGTCAAAATACCAGGAGCGATTGGTCGACTTGCGTGCCTGTAGCCACTCGACAGCGCGCGGCGAGACTGTGATGGGCGATAGTCCGGGAGGACAGCTCAATCCTTTTTGTGTGCAACTGTAGGCGATGTCGATGCCGGTCTGGTCCACGTTGACGGGCATGGCGCCGAGCGAAGTCACGCAGTCGGCGATCACCAAGGCTCCCACTTCGTGTGCGGCCTTGCAGATAGCTTCGCCGCGCTGAAACACGCCGGTCGAGGTTTCGGCAGTCACGTACATCACAACCTTGGGCTTTTCGCGATGGATGAACTCGGCTGCCTCGGCATCGCCGAAGGACCCGCCCCAGTCCTTCTCGAAGCGCACCACGTCGGCTCCATTGCGCTTGGCCATCTCCGTCATGCGGTCGCAGAAGAAACCGTTGGCGAAGATGCCGACTTTCATGCCGGGCTCGACGAAGTTGCTGATGGCAGCTTCCATGCCGCCGCTGCCGGTGGCGGAGATAACAAAAGTCCATTCGTTGGTGGTGCCGAAGACGTGGCGCAGCATCCGCTGGTTGTTCTGGCTGATCTCAAAGAAGTAGGGATCGAGGTGGCCGACGATGGTTTGTGCCATCGCTTGGTACACCCGGGGATGCACCTGGGTGGGGCCGGGTCCAAACAATAGCCTTTTTGGGGGATGGATGGTGATTTCTTCACTTACAGTGGCGGAGTTTTGCTGAGTTATTGGCATGGGAACTCCCTTATAATGTCGATACAAGTATAGCTATAAGGTTGTGTTCCGGCACGGGCGAAGCATCCTGGCCCTGGTGACGAACGATTTGGGGCTCGCGAAAGTTTTCTCCCCACGTAATCGGGGTCGCGACTTTCATGTATCCGGTCGCGGCTCCGGACGCAACCCGTAAGTGCGCCTTTCGGGAGTTGGGAATGATGTTTCTGAAGCTGTTGCTGCTGGTCGCGGCAGCAGGGTTGGTGACGAGTACCGGATACCTGCTGCTGGTAATGATTGCCAGCGCCCGCTTTCGCCGCAATCAGCGGCGTGAGACGGAGGGCGTCGCCGATTGTCCGCCAGTCACCTTGCTCAAGCCAGTCTGTGGCATGGAGCCCGACCTGGAAGCCAACCTGGCCAGTTTTTTCGAGCAACAGTATCCAAGTTTCGAAATTATCTTCGGAGCGCGCCACGCCGACGATCCTGCATTGGAGGTGGCCCGCCGCATCAGCAGCAAGTATCCTGCGGTGCCGGTGAAGATTGTTGCCACGGGCGAGCCGCTCCGCCCCAATGCCAAGGTTTGCTCGCTGGTCAAGATGTACGCCCACGCCGCTCACGATTACCTCATCGTCAGTGATAGCGACGTACATGTTGAGCCCAACTACATTGCCGAGGTGGTGCGCCCGCTCCTCGATCCGGGCAATGGCCTGGTAACCTGCTTATATCGGGGAGTTGCCACTGGAGGATTGTGGTCCAAGCTCGAAGCACTGGGCATGAGCATAGAAATGACCTCGGGCGCCATCGTGGCAAATTTGCTGGAAGGTATGAAGTTCGCACTGGGTCCGACCATGGCAGTGCGGCGCGATGCGCTCGACGCAGTCGGTGGATTCGAGCCACTGGCCGACTACTGCGCCGACGACTATGTGTTGGGCCGCGATGTTTCGGACGGTGGCCGGCGGGTGGTGATGTCGCACCACGTCATCGATCACGTGGTGATCAACCGCAGCTTTGCCTGCTCCATGCGGCACCAGATTCGCTGGATGAAGAGCACGCGTTTTTCTCGCCGCGCGGGCCACGCCGGCACTGCGCTGACTTTTGCCATGCCGTTTGGATTGTTGGGACTGCTGGCCGGCGGCGCGCTGCATCTTTGGGTGATCGGGATTAGCCTGTTCGCAGCTGCCTATCTCAACCGCGTGATAATGGCGATTGTCGCAGGCTGGGGTGTGGTGCGCGATAGTCAGGCGGTGCGCCTGGCGTGGCTCTATCCGCTACGCGACCTGATGGGCGTCGGTTTCTGGTGTGCCAGCTATTGTGGCCGCCAGATTGAATGGCGCGGGGACTGGTACCGGCTGGAACAAGGTGGACGAATGGTCCTGGTGCGGCCCAGTGCGGCTACCGTAGCTCGATCGCTGTCGGACACCGAAGCCGCCACGCCCACTGTCGTGGCCGATCATTATTCGTGAATCGCAGAAAATTGGCGCGAAACTCATTGCTGAAAACGTTGGCCTTCGCCAGTCTCCTGTTCGCAGCGAATTCGGTGATCGTAGCTCCCGCCAATGCGGAGAATCCCACAAAGCAACAAATTGATGCGATCTTTCACCCGCTGGTGACACCCGGCGCGCCGGGTCTTGCAGTGATTGTTCTGAAGAATGGCAACCCGATCTTCAAGCAAGGCTACGGATTGGCCGACTTGGACACAGGCACTCGCATAGCATCTGACACCGACTTCCGGCTGGCGTCATTCACCAAACAATTTACTGCGAGCTGCATCATGCTGCTGGTGCATGACGGCAAGCTGCATTACGAAGACACGCTGACGAAGATATTTCCAGGCTTTCCCGCGCACGGCAGCACGATCACGGTGCGCATGCTGCTGACCCACACGTCGGGGCTCAAGGACTACGAGGATCTGTATGCCGCGCAATTTCCCGGCATGGACGATCGTAAGATTCCGCAGATCAAGGACGCGCAAATCCTGGCGTTGATGGAGCAGCAGAGTGCGACTGACTTTGCGCCAGGCACGAAGTGGCGTTACAGCAATACTGGCTACGCCCTGCTGGCGATGATTGTGGAAAAAGTTTCCAACAAACCGTTCGGCGAATTCCTGCGCGAGCGAATATTCGTGCCTTTGGGCATGACCGGGACGTTGGCCTACGAGGAAGGGAAGAACCAGGTACCTCATCGCGCGCTGGGTTATACGCAAAAAGAAAAAGCGTGGGTCGAAGCCGACCAGAGCTCCACCTCCGCAGTGCTAGGCGATGGGGGCATTTACTCCAATGTGGAAGACCTCACGAAGTGGGACCACGCTTTACGGGAACACACGTTGTTGAGCGCGGCGGAAATGCAGGCGGCGTTTACCCCGGTGAAAGTTCCGGGAGGCGCAGTGAAAGAGGGTGGTTCGCCCACCGAGTACGGCTTCGGATGGTATCTCGATCCCTATCATGGACGCCGCCGCACCTGGCATTCCGGAACTACGACCGGCTTCCGTACGTTTATCGAACGCTTTGTCGATGAAGAGTTGACCATCATCATCCCATGCAACCGTGACAACCTGAAGCCGCAAAAGCTCGCGGATCCAGTGGCAGATATATACGCGCCGCACTAGCCTCCACCGCAGAGAAACTACCATCCGCAGTTTGTTCTTGAAGCCTGAACATCCAGTTGCCGATGATTGCCCAGTCCCGTTACGGGACTATCACATACAGATGTGCGGAATCGGCTTGACGATGTCGATCTATAGCACTAA
>Ga0207926_1000047_pt1 | contig 56163 bp, 47 predicted proteins | sample NGESurdeep072012_8_FD_184454 | JGI IMG/M metagenome (GOLD analysis project Ga0207926, IMG submission 184454) | Arctic peat soil microbial communities from Barrow, Alaska - NGEE Surface sample 210-1 deep-072012 (SPAdes) | ecosystem: Environmental > Terrestrial > Soil > Wetlands > Peat ...
AATGGATCGGGTTGTGCAAGTCGTTCAAAAATCCAAGGCAAAGAGTAAGAAGAAACCAAAGAGTAAGAAAGAAGACATCGGTGTTGGCGGTTAGGACACTCGCACACTGACTCACTTCGGCCTGTTTCCTAGTCCGCCCAACTGGGTTGATTCAGACGGCAGAGTTAAACGCATCGCCCGTACATCCGCAATAAGCGCAGGAAACGGGAGGTCTACCTCAGTCCAATGGATACGCCAAAGATGTCCGAAGCACAGATGACCGCCATCCGATCCCTCGAAAAAGCTCTCGCCCTCTTGCGTTCCGAGGGCGCTCAAGTCCTCCGCCTGAACCCGCCCGTAGATCGTGGGACAGCCTATTTTGTACGTCCGCAAAATGGAGGTTTCCGACAAACCGGGATATTGTGTCGTGGTTTGTGTCATAACCCGGCCACCCCTGCCCACGTCTGCCGGTGTCGGGAGGTATTGCTCCATAAGAATCGAGAGGCGGCGAACAGCGACCAAAGCCGGATGAACACTGCCTCTCTGTATCACTCGGTGTCGTTCGCTGTCGTCAACGCTCCACTTCGTTTAGGGAAATGGCATGGAAGAGGTCGCCGGTTCGATCCCGGCCAGGTCCACCAAATTCCCCCAAACCCGCGCCAGAAGTGTGGCCCCCGCTCGTTATCCACAGTACTTTGTTTTTTCCCTGCAAGAAAACAATACATTGCCAGACTCGGTCGTGTTTACAACCTCCGGTCCGTTTCGGAGTAGTATTTGCGCAATTGTTGTAGTGGGGCGGATCGCTGGTGGGGGTGCAAAATGCGAAGGGATATCCAACTGGGTGTGGCGAGCCTTATTGTCTCAACTTTCTTGCTGGCAGGGGCGAGCGCTCAGCAATCCGGTGGAAGCGGTGGAAAAGCTTCGCTATCGAAGGCGCCGGCACGCGTAAATCCAAATCCAACGGGTCCATCCCCGACGACTTACTACATGGGGAAGGTTGTTGTAGACACTGGCATGCCGCCGCCTGCTTCAGTTGCAGTGTTGCGAATCTGCAACGGGATGAGCCGCAGGGAGACATTCACGTCGGGCGACGGGTCTTTTTCCTTCATGGTTGGCAACCTGTCAAACGGTGCACTACCCGACGCCTCCGACGATACTCGACAGTTTGGAACTAGCAGCCAGTTGTCGCGTAACAACCCTTTCACCGCGAACCCGAACAGCCCGGAAGCCACCATCGCTGATTGCGAATTGCGTGCAGACCTTGCTGGATACACGTCCTCGTCCATTCGGCTCGATAACTCGATGACTAATTCCAACGTAGGAGTGATCGTGCTGCACAGTCGCAGCAAGAAATCCGATGGAATGGTCAGCGTGGCCAGTCTCCAGGTCCCCCAAAAAGCGCGAAAGGAGTACGAGAAGGGTAGCGAGTCACTCGAAAAGGGAAATCTGGCTGATGCCGAAAAGTCGCTGCGCAAAGCGATCGACTTATATCCGAAGTTTGCGGAAGCGTGGCTGCGCCTTGGCGACGTGGAGGAGCGACAAAAAAATACCGATGGTGCAATGGCGGACTACCAGAAGGCCATCGATGCGGACGGCAATTTCGCACTGCCGTATCTACGTATGGCCTACCTATACGCGCTCGCCTCGAACTGGGAACAAACGCGGAACCTTACCGAGCGTGTGAATGCGTTGGATCCCGTAAACTTTCCACTGGCCTATTACTACAATGCTGTGGCTGAATTCAATTTGAACAACATCGCTCGTGCTGAGACCAACGCGCTGCGGGCGGCGAGCCTCGACAAACTCCACTCAGAGCCGGGCGTGGAACTCTTGCTGGCGACGCTCTACAAGTCCAAAGGGGATCCCGCGTCGGCAGCCGATCACTATCGCACTTACCTGAAGCTGGTTCCAGACGGCCCTCTTAGCCAAAAAGTGAAAGCTGATCTGGCCAAGACGGAGCAGTTGGCGAAGTCGCAAAGCGCAAAGGTCACGCCGGTTAATAAGTGACAACTCGGCAACCGACCGGCAGTATTCATTGACGAAGGGCGACAAGATTCGCGTAACTCTCTTTGTCCCTCCCTATTCATCCGTGCTTATCTGCGCGCCGGGAGTCTAGTATGGTGTTGCTCCTCACACCTGCCGGATTCGAAACGTTGTCGCCTGAGCAGTGTGGTTCCCGGTGTGAGACGACGTGATTCTCTGACGCATGGAACAGACTGAACCCACAGACTATTCGCAGGCCACGGCACGTCTGGCAGCGGAGCAATTCAGGAAGCTCTTCGGAGATCCAAGCGTCATCTTCCGTGCTCCGGGGCGGGTGAATCTCATCGGCGAGCACACCGACTACAACGCCGGGTTCGTGATGCCCGCAGCGCTTGCGTTCTTTACCTACGTCGTTGCCGGGCCTCGCACTGACCGCAAGGTAAGTGTGCATTCCATTGAATTCGATGAGACCCGAAACTTCGAACTCGACGACCTGGCAGGTGGTCCAACCGGTCACTGGAGCGACTACGTGCGCGGAGTCGCGGGCGTGCTGCGGGCGAGTGGGGACGACATTCGCGGCGCCAATCTGGTCATCAAAGGTGAAGTGCCAATCGGCGCGGGACTGAGTTCCTCGGCATCACTTGAGGTTGCAACTGCACTGGCATTGTTGGCTAGCTCGGAACGTACCTGGAGCCGCATCCAGGTGGCGAAGGCATGTCAGCGCGCAGAACACGAATATGCCGGGACGAAGTGCGGCATCATGGACCAGTTCATCTCCTGCTCTGGCCTGGCGAACCATGCACTACTGCTCGATTGTCGCAGCCTCGATTACGAGCTGCTGAGGATTGAGGATCGCGTCCGGATCGTGGTCTGCAACACCATGGTGAAGCACGCCCTTGCGGGAGGCGAATACAACCGTCGTCGCGCCGATTGTGAAGCTGGGGTTCAGTTCCTGCAGCGGTATCTTCCTGACATTCGAGCATTGCGCGACGTGAGCGCAGCGCAACTGGCAGAGTATGGCTCTGGAATGGCTCCCGAAACGTATCGGCGTTGTCGCCACGTAATCAGTGAAAATGCGCGCGTGGTTGAGGCGGCGCAGGCACTAAACGAAGGCAGCCTGACACGATTCGGGGTTCTCATGGATGCGTCGCACGCAAGTTTGCGCGACGATTACGAAGTGAGTTGCATGGAACTCGACCTGATGGTGGGACTCGCGAGGAGATGCGGCGGAGTATTTGGATCGCGCATGACCGGCGGAGGCTTTGGTGGTTGCACGGTCAACTTCGTGGATGCAGACGGCGTCGATGAGTTGAAAGCAACGGTTGAGCAGGAGTACAAGCGCGCAACCGGAATACAACCCGAGATTTACGTGTGCACAGCCGCAGATGGTGCAGGAGAAGTAACCAACCTACTATCATGATCGACCTTGCCAAGTTCAAGGAAGTTCCCCACCGGCGATTCAATCCACTCACGCGCGACTGGGTGCTGGTATCACCCCATCGCACGCAGCGCCCTTGGCAGGGACAGACTGAGAGGGAGCCAGAGGAGCGCGAGCTTCGCTACGATCCCCACTGCTACCTGTGCCCGGGCAATGAGCGGGCTGGTGGCGCACGAAACCCGCAGTACGACTCGACATTTTCTTTCGATAACGATTTTGCCGCGCTGAAGCCCGACATCCCGCATGTCGATGTCGGCGGTGGATCGAAGGGACTGTTCGTCGCCGAGACCGAGTCGGGAGTCTGCCGAGTGGTGTGTTTCTCGCCACGCCACGATATGGCGCTGGCGTGCATGGACGTGGCTGCGATACGGAGAGTGGTGGATATCTGGATAGCCCAACATCGTGAGCTGGGTGCAATGCCGGCAATCAACCATGTGCAAATCTTCGAAAATCGCGGCGAGATGATGGGATGCAGTAACCCCCATCCGCACGGGCAGATTTGGGCCAACAGGACGATCCCAAACGTGCCGCGCCTCGAACAGGAGTCGCTGATCGAATATCGCCGACTCCACCAGAGCTGTTTGTTGTGCGATTACGTGGAGTTAGAGCGTGCAGCGGGCGAGCGCATCGTTTGCGAGAACGACCACTTCATTGCGCTTGTACCCTTCTGGGCAACGTGGCCGTTCGAACTGTTGCTTTGCAGCAAGGGCCACATCACTGATTTGGGCTCTCTAAACGACACCGCGCGTACTGCACTAGCCGATATTCTGAAACGCATCACCACCCGCTACGACAATCTCTTCGGAACCTCGTTCCCATACACCATGGGATTCCATCAACAGCCGACGGATGGGAATGAGCATCCTGAGTGGCATTTGCACGCGCATTACTACCCACCGTTACTGCGTTCGGCGATCGTAAGGAAATTCATGGTGGGCTACGAACTGCTCGACGCTCCACAGCGCGACATCACGCCTGAACACGCAGCAGAGCGACTGCGCAGTTTATCGGATCAACACTATCGCAACGGGAAGACACAAGCGGGAGACTAGGTATTCCGCGCTATCGATACCGATGGGGTTCACGTTCGGCACGCCAGTGGGGATGGTGACGGGGCAAACTCAGTCCGCAATTAACGGCAGTCGTCAATCGCCTTCACGTAATCTGGAGTCGTTAAGGGACCTTGTGGCCTCAGCCTGAAGCAGCAAATCCTGTCCGAAGTACGGTATCTCTTGTTCGCGATGGTCTTCATTGAACTTGATAAGTTCCCGCAGAGTGCGCACCCGCGTATTCGAACCCAACGAGGTGAGATAGCGGTTCAATCCCTCCTGCGACGGTCTAGAATGTCCGTTTATGCATCGCCTCACCATCAAGACCCATCGCAAGCGCGAAATCGTCGATATCACCGACCGGGTGGAAGCGTTCTTGCATGAACAGCACGACGGCCAATCGGGAGTCTGCCACCTTGTCGTGCTGCACACCACCGCGGCCTTGACCACGGCCGACCTCGATCCCGGCACCGATGCCGACATGTTGGACGCCTTCGAGCAGATCATTCCCAAGCTCAAGTATCGCCATCCGCATGATCCCGAGCACGTGCCTGATCACATTCTGTCGGCGCTCATTGGCACGTCCTTAGCGCTACTCGCGGAAGAAGGGTCGCTGATTCTGGGTTCCTGGCAGCGCGTAATCCTGGTTGAACTCGATGGTCCGCGCCAGCGCGAGATCGCCGTCGGATTCGTCGAAGTGGGCTAACGAAATATAGATCTCCGGAAAGCCTTCGGCCTGGTGGGCATTACTCTTACAAAAATTGCTGGTTTTATTGCGCAAAATCCAGCAACATATCTGAACCTCAACTCAAGGTGAATCTGGCCTCGTGGATTTGGCTCGCATCTTTGGGCTTCCCGCCGCGCTTCTTGTGATCGCCGTGATCGCGAACCGGCTTTCGCGCTGGACGCGTGTTCCCGACATCATCGTGCTGCTTCTCATTGGCGTGGGACTAGGTCCTATCCTGCATTGGGTTGACCCCGTCTACTTCACCACCGGGATTCGTATTCTCGGGATGCTGGCATTGATCCTCATCCTGTTCCAGGGCGGGCTCGAACTTAGGCTGAAGGAGACGATCCGTTATTCACCCGGCGGAATGCTGCTCGCGGTGGTTAGCTACGGTTGCACTCTCGGACTGATCGCATGCGTAGCCCGGGTCTTGCTGCACTTGACCTGGATGGACTGCGCACTGCTGGGGGCAGTTCTGGGATCGACCAGCGCAGCGGTTGTGCTGCCCGCGATCCAACAGATCGCTGCACCCGAGGCGGTCAAGATCACCCTGACTTTGGAAGCATCGCTGGGCGAGATCATCGCGGTTCTTACCGTCGGTACGCTGATCGGTCTGGATGGCAGCCAGCCGATTTTCGAGGGCTTAATCACCGGATTCGGGCACCATATGTTGGTTGATGTCGTGCTGGGTATCGCCGCCGGTGTTGCGTGGTCGCGAGTGTGGCCTCAGTTCGCGAGCCACCAGTTCAGCAACGCGCTGAATCTGGGAATGGTGCTTGGGGTCTTTGCAGTGGGGCGCTCTGCCGGCGGCAGCGGTTTGCTGGCTGAACTGGTGTTCGGTATCACCCTGGCCAATATGCCGCGCACGCCTCACACGGCACGCCAGGGCGCGCGGATGATGGCTTTCCATTCGGAATTGACCTTTCTGGTGCGCTCGTTTTTCTTCGTACTGCTGGGCATCATGGCGAAGTTCGTGAGCCGGGCCTATGTGGTGCCGATTCTCGGCATTTTGGTAGCGCTGGTGCTGGCGCGCTATGTCGCGGTGCGGGCGACGCGGTGGTCAATACGCGACATTGTTCCCGCCGATAGCGCATTGCTTTTCCTGATGATGCCGCGTGGCCTGATCACTGCCGTCCTGGCGTTACAGGTGTTGGCGGCGCGTGGACAGATGTTCTTCTTTCTCCCGGCGATGGCATTCACGGTGGTGCTGTTCACCAACATTTTTGTAGTCGTAGCGGCGGTAACAGCGAGGCATGCAAAGGATCCAGTTGCGGCTCCGGAGATTGTTTCGTCCACAGTTACCTCTTCGACCGCCGCGGAGCCTGGCACCCTGGTGTAAGTTAGCTCCTCATGAAGTGGAAGCTATGGTTCCTGCGGGAAGTTCAAACCATCTGCGTTCCCCAGAGATCGTGCAGGTGTAACACACCCAGCAGAATCCCGGAGCTGTCGACCACCGGCAGGGAGGTAATCTTCTTCTGCTCCATGATGTCGAGGGCCGCGATGGCAAACGAATCGGGGTCGATCGTCTTCGGCTCCCGCGTCATGCATTGGCCGGCTGTGAGGTCGAATACTTCCTTCCCATGGCGTTCGAGCAAGCGTCGCAAATCTCCATCGCTGATGACTCCAGTGAGTTTGCCGGCATCCACCACTGTGGTCATCCCCAGTCCCTTGCGGGACATCTCGTAGATGACCTGGCTGATGGGCGTCGAAAGCGCAACGTTCGGCAACGCATCGCCGCTATGCATCAGGACCGACACGCGAGTGAGTCGCTTGCCCAGTTTGCCGCCCGGATGAAGGTTGGCGAAGTCCTCTTCTTTGAAGCCACGCTTTTGCGACAGCGCGACAGCTAGTGCATCGCCCAACGCGAGCATCGTCGTAGTTGAGGCCGTTGGGGCGAGTCCGAATGAACAGGCTTCACTTGCCACCGAACAATCGAGCGCCACATCCGCGGCCTGGGCCAGAGTGGATTGTCTCTTATCGGCTGCCATTGGTGAGTGAAGATCGTCGCAGGTGAGAGTGATCAGTGGAACTCCCAATCGTTTGATCGTTGCCAGCAGTTGCAGGATTTCGCCAGTTTCACCGCTGGCGGACATCGCTACTACGGCGTCACCGCGCACGATCATGCCCAGGTCGCCGTGCATGGCCTCAGCGGGATGCAGGTACAACGCAGGAGTCCCGGTGGAACTCAAAGTTGCCGCCACCTTGCGAGCGATGAGCCCACTCTTTCCCATGCCGGTCACAACCACTCGTCCTCTACAACTGTGGAGCAAATCTATGGCGCGCTCGAAGTCACCTGCCATGGGACCTGCGATGCGGTCGGCGAGAGCGCGCAACGCTTCCGCCTCAATCCGCACGACGTTTTCAGCGATGTTCTTCATGAGAATGAAAATGCCAGCTTCGGAAGTCTCTTCGTCATTGCGCCGGCTTGGGCGGCACTGCCCCGTGGGAGTTGAAGACCAACGCGCCTTCCTGGTTGGGGCCGCCCGTCAATGCGACCGGCTGGCCGTTGAATGAAACTTCCACCGCGTCTGCGTTGCCGGTCCAGAAAACGACCTGGCTGTTAGCGTGGATCGTCTTTACATCGGGAGGTCGGATGATACCACGCACCGCAAACCTCCCATCCGACTTGATTGAGACCCATGCGCTGTCCTTGGCACGAACGGTTACTTCGAAAGACTGCGGACCGGAAGTGTTCGCACTGCCAGCCGCCGAGTCCGGGCCCGCCACATATGGCGCGGAAGATTTGGTGACGACCGGAGGTATGAGCTGCTTGTCAGCGGTTGACTTCCCGGTCCCTGTCGCCGGGGAATTCAGATCGGTGGAAGGGGTTGTCGTCGGACTAGCTTGCACACCCGCATTCGGGGTTGTTGCGGCGATGGCTGGAGTTGTCGCGGTGCCCGAACCGATTGCCTGACGTTTTGCCTCCCGCTCGCGCACTCGTTCATGGTAAATCTGCCACCCGCCAGCTCCGGCCGCGATGACCAACAAAAGGATGAGAACGGGGATGAGCGGGAAGGCGGAGTGATGCGACTCGCTTGCATCGCCACCTGAGCGATCGATGCGTGACGAATTCTGATCGGCTATGACTCGCGGGTCCGGAGTGATTTCGCCGGCAGCCTCCAGATAATCCGCTACCGCCTCCTCTTCATTCAGGCCCAAATACTTGGCATACGCGCGGACAAAACCCTTGTTGAAGATTCCACCTGGAAGCAGTTCGAAGTGTTCTTGTTCCAACGCACGGAGCAGGCGAGTTCCGATCTTGGTGCCTTCAGCAATGTCGTCGAGAGACACACCACGCATCTCCCGCTCGCGCCGCAGCCGTTCGCCAAATGAACCCAATCGTACCTTCCCTTCTCGTGGATATTCGCTCACTTCAAATGAACCTAGGGACGTTGCGCATCATAGAAATCCACACTGTGGGAATCAAACGCAGCTGTTCTGCCAGATACTGGGGTTCGTATGAGCTTCAAATTCCCGAAACGAGTCTTCAATCGCCTGAATCCACCTCTGAAGTATAGGATAAACCACTATTTTCCTGTAACATAGACCCCATTCAGTGGCTATCGTCTAGCTTTTGAGCTGATATAACCTACTGAAATCGGAAATCGCCCGGTTCAGCGAAAGACCCGAAATCTCAACGCCAGGTCATTGCATATCGGTGGCATCAACGGACAAAGATCGCCAGCTAGACGAGTTGAAGATCTTTCACGATGTCGCCAAGGCGCTCACATCGACGCTTGACCTTGACACTATCCTGCAAACCATCATGGAAAAGATGGCCGCGTATTTCGAGCCGGCCACATGGTCGCTGGTTATGATCGACGAGTCCAGCCACGAACCGTACTATGCCGCTTCGGTTGGTAAGGGTTCCGAGGGCTTCGCCGCTCTGCGCTTGTCCGACGGCAGTACATTGACGGAGTGGGTAATCGCTCAGGGAGAAACACTGGTGATTGAGAATGTCAACGCCGACCCGCTCATCAACCCTGACAGCAGAAGCGAGTGGTTCGAGGGCAGTTGCTCGGTGGTCTGCGTGCCCGTGCGCACCGGCGGCAAAATCCTTGGCGTCATTCAACTCGTGAACATCGACCTGCAAGTGTATGTCCGAAGTGAGATGCTGTTACAGACGCTGGCCGATTACGCAGCCATCGCGATCGAGAACGCGCGGGCGGTGCGGCGCATTCAGGAACTCAGTATCACCGACGACTGTACTGGTCTGTACAACGCTCGCCACTTGTTTACCGTGCTTTCGGATGAAGTGCACCGGTCGGCCAGATTTGGCTACGAGTTCACGTTACTGTTCCTTGATCTCGACCACTTTAAGCGAGTCAATGACGACCACGGACACCTCATCGGAAGCAAACTCCTGGCACAAGTTGGCGAGTTTCTCCGCGAGAACTTGCGGCTGGTCGATGCGGCATTTCGCTATGGCGGAGACGAATTCGCGATCCTGCTTCCCCAGACATCGCGAGATGCGGGATTGCGAGTGGCGCGACGCATCTCTCGGATGTTTCATCAACGGCAGTGGCTTCCCGATGAGCAATTCCAAGTCGAATTGCGGGCCAGCATCGGCATTGCCACATACCCCGGGGATGCAACCGCACCTCAGGCTATTGTTCAACGCGCAGACGAAATGATGTACTCGGTCAAGCAGGGCGGACGTGACAATATCGCGGTTACTGGTCTTGGTATTGTGGGTTTCGAGGACAGTCGCGCAGCTGGTTAGTCCCGGCGATTCTGTTGCATGGGGACTTAGTTCGGGGCGGATGAACCGGAGGTCGGAGTTGGACGCCAAGTGTTTGGGTTTGCAGGCGCCTGACGGTTTACCCCGAAATCCCAAACGTACAGGTTCATTTCATCCGGTCCCAGCATTTCTACAACTGCATACTCTCCAGGCGGCAAATCCTGAGCGGGCATTACCTTCACCCATTCGCCGGTACCGACCTTCTCGACGTTCGCTGAGATGAAGTTGCCCTCTTGCGAAGTCTTGCCGGTGAACGTGACCTTCAGGTTGCCGATCACGCGGTCATCTTTTTTCACTTCGGCTCGTACGATGCGAAAACGGCCCGGGAGGGGAACATCGTTCAAAGACCCTTCGTCGATGTCGACATAGATCACGGGCGAAGGAACATGCGATTGGATCTTAGCGTGGGCCCCCTTCAGTTCAAAAGAGTGTTTCGAGCTGCCAATCGGATTGATAGCAGTGCGCAGAACGCTTTTCTTGTTGGCGTTCTGGTTCAATTCGCTGCCGTTCTGGAGGATCTCCGACAACACGGGTTTGCCGTCGAACTGATCGAGAAGAAATACGCCGCCCGTTCCCGGCAATCGCAGGCCCGGGGATATTTCAGGCGAGTTGGCTTCTTCCTTTTCGTGCTCCTCGCGCTCTTCGGGAGTCTCCACGTGCACGCGCAACTTCCCGCTGCTGAAATCGGCTTCGTACTTTTTAGTGGCTTCCCAATCGATCAGAGACGAAGGCAAATCCTCCCACTCATATCGTTCTGCGCTGAAGTAGTGAACTCGATCGCCCTGGATCTCATATTTGACCACCGGCTGAAACGAACCATCCTTCAGGACGAGCCGCTTGCTGGGTTGCTGCGGTGGTAAAGATGACGCTGTTTGCGAGGTCGACGTTAAAGCCGAACCCGCCCAAAGGGCGAAGACCAGGAGCGTACTAACAGCGAAGCGAACCATCGAATCAAGTTTAGACCCAAAAGATCGAAGAGAGACTCGTTTCTCACTGGTCGGTGCCAGTCGAAGAATCAAAATGGCAATGATTGTTGTTCTTTCGCAACAGCGAATCCTGACGCGTGACTCGATCTTGTAGTTTGACTCCCGCTCCAAGTGTAATAATAAAGTTTTGCCATTGCATCCACGGCACATCTTGTCGTGGTCAGCAAGAACATATGTCGTCCGCGGCGCACCCATGGTCATAAACGGAGGGCGTGCCAGCGGGCTGGCATATTTCTCTTCATAATGAGGTGCTTGCATGGATAGCGCACTCCTGATCCATCGCCTGCAGTTTGCTTTCACGGTGACCTACCATTACCTGTTCCCGCAGCTGACCATGGGATTGGCGCCGCTGATCGTAATTTTGAAAACCCTGGCGATCCGGACGAACGACGAAACCTACGACAAGGCAGCCCGCTTCTGGGCCAAAATCTTCGGCATCAATTTTGCGATTGGGGTGGTGACCGGCATCCCGATGGAATTTCAGTTCGGCACCAACTGGTCCCACTTTTCGCGCTTCGCTGGAGGCGTGATTGGACAGACGCTGGCCATGGAAGGGCTTTTTTCGTTCTTTCTCGAATCGACTTTCCTCGGCCTTTTTCTTTATGGCGAGAAGCGTTTGAGCAGGACGATGCATTGGTTCGCGGCCTTCATGGTTTTTGTGGGGTCGTGGGCTTCCGGCTTTTTCATCGTTGCCACCGATGCTTGGATGCAGAATCCAGTCGGCTACGAGAAAGCCGCTGATGGCTCGCTGCAGCTGGCCAGTTTCTGGGCGCTGGTATTAAATCCCTGGGCGTGGCTGCAATATGCCCACACCATGAGCGGCGCAGTCATTACCGGAGCATTTGTGATGGCGGCGGTGGGCGCGCTCTACCTGCTCAGCAATCAACACTTGGAACAAGCACGCATATTTGTCCGGGTGGGTGTGATCGCTGGCTTGATCTTCACAGTGGTGCAACTGTTCCCAACCGGGGACTGGTCAGGCAAGATGGTCGCCCAGAAACAACCTGTGACCCTGGCCGCCATGGAAGCGCTGTTCGACACCCGGCACGGAGCGCCGATGGTCATCATCGGTCAGCCGAACATGGCCACCCAGACAATCGACAACCCAATTGAGGTGCCGAAGATGTTGAGCTTCCTCACCTACCGCCGCTGGAACGCTACGGTGCACGGGCTCAACGAGGTGCCGGAGACAGACTGGCCGCAGAACATTCCGTTGCTGTACTACGCGTACCACATCATGGTAGGACTCGGAACGCTGTTCATCGCCGTCATGGCGTTAGCAGCGTTATTGCTGTGGCGAGGAAAACTCTATCAGACGCGCTGGGTACTGTGGCTGCTGATGCTGATGTTCCCACTGCCGTACGTTGCCAACACGGCCGGCTGGATGACGGCTGAAATGGGACGCCAGCCCTGGCTGGTATACGGCTTGATGCGCACCGAGGAGGGCTTCTCCAAATTGGTGTCGGCCGGGAACGGTTGGTTCACGTTTCTCGGATTCGCCGGAATGTACACCTTGCTGTCGATACTGTTTCTGTTCCTGGTGCGTCGCGAGATCGAGCATGGGCCCGAGCCAATGAGTGTGCCAGTGCAGCCGAAATCGAGCCTGAATCCTGCGGGGGTGCGATAGCCATGTCAACGATTTGGTTCATGATTGTCGCGGTAATGGTCGCCATCTACGTGTTGCTCGACGGCTTCGACATCGGAGCGGGCGCTGTCCACCTCTTCATCGCCAGGAACGATGCGGAGCGGCGCACTATCCTGGGGGCGATTGGCCCGGTATGGGACGGCAACGAAGTCTGGCTGCTGGCTGCCGGGGGAACACTGTACTTCGCGTTCCCGTTGTTGTATGCCTCCAGTTTCAGCGGCTTTTACCTGCCGCTCATTATTGTGCTGTGGCTCTTGATGCTGCGTGGCATTGGCATCGAATTTCGCAGCCACATTCAAGACGGATTGTGGACTTCGTTCTTCGACGTGATTTTTTCGATAGCGAGCATCCTGCTGGCGATCTTCTTCGGCGCCGCCTTGGGTAATGTGGTGCGTGGCGTGCCGCTGAATGCCGAGGGATATTTCTTCGAGCCGCTGTGGACGAATTTCCTGGTCGGAACCAACAACGGAATCCTTGACTGGTACACCGTGATTATGGGGGTGGTGGCGCTGGTCACGCTGGTGGTACATGGCTCGCTGTTTCTTGCCACCAAGACGGAGGGGGACCTGAACGCGCGCGCTCGGGCGGTTACGGTTGCGCTATGGCCGGTACAGTTGTTCCTCACGATTGTCAGCCTCGCCGCAACGTTACTCGTGCGTCCCGGGATCTTGACCAACTTCAGCAAGTGGCCCAGCGGCTACATCATTCCGCTAGTAGTTGCCGGTAGCCTGGTCTATCTCCTCATTGCGGAGAGACAGAAGAACGACAAGGGCGCCTTCCTGGCTTCCTGCGGGTACATTGTCGGGATGCTGGTGGGGGCGGCGTTCGCACTCTACCCGGTAGTGCTGCCGGCCAGCACCGATCCCAACCTCAGCCTGACGATCTACAACACTGCAGCGGGTGCTCACGGACTAAGCGTGGGCTTCGTGTGGTGGTCGATTGGGATGGTGCTGGCGATCGGCTACTTCGTCTTCATCTATCGCATGTTTCGCGGCAAAGTGCAGGTGGAAGCGGGAACAGACGGACACGGCTACTAAACTAGAACCGCTGTCAGCCGGAAAGGAAGGCTCCGAATGTTTCGGAGCCTTTCTGGCTGAAACTATTACACCTCAACCGTGGAAAGCACCGGAGCCGTGTGTTCGACTTCATGAGCCACGGCGATCGACAAGCGACGAATGCCCTCGCGGATCATTTCGGGAGTTGCATTTGAGAAGTTGAGCCGCATGTGCGAGCCAACATCGCCCTCGGCGAAGAACGGCTGCCCAGGAACAAACGCAACATTGTGCCGAATAGCCTCGTCAAACAGTCGCATGCCGACGACGCCTTTCGGCATCGTGACCCAGAGGAACAATCCTCCCTGTGGACGCGTCCACGTGACCTCTGGCGGGAAGTAGTCGTTCAAAGCCGCCAACATGGCGTCGCGCCGCTCTTTGTAGCACTGGCGAATGGTCTTGACGTGTTCGTCGAGGAACCCGTCTTTTGCGACTTCGTAGGCCACCATTTGCGTGAACGTGCTGGTATGCAGATCGGCGCACTGTTTCAGTTGCACCAGCCGGGAGATGACGTCCGGTGGAGCTACAATCCAGCCCAGCCGCAGCCCCGGCGCCAGCACCTTGGAAAATGTGCTGAGGTAAATGACGTTGCCGAAGTGATAGCCGTCGTCGCGCAGCACATTGGCGCGATCGAGCACTACCAGGGGTTTGATGTGCTCACCCTCGTAGCGTAACTGTCCGTAGGGATCGTCTTCGATGATGGGGATACCGTACTTGTCCGACAGCCACACCAACTGCGTGCGACGATCTTCGGAAAGGGTTACGCCGCCCGGGTTCTGGAAATTCGGCAGAACATACATGAATTTCGGGCCGGAGCGCAGTGCGCCTTCCAGCAGCCTGGTCTGCAATCCCTGACCGTCGATGGGAACGGTAACGTACTCTGCGCCCATCAGATCGAATGCCTGCAGCGCCCCGAGATACGTTGGTGACTCCACCAGAATGCGGTCGCCGCGATTGATCAGCAACTTGGCGATGAGGTCGAGAGCCTGTTGCGATCCCGAGGTGATGAGAACGTTGTCCACCGTGGTGACGATTCCGTACTTCGCCATCTGCGCCACAATCAACTCGCGCAATGGTCGATAGCCTTCCGACGGACCATACTGCAGCGCCGTCGTGGCTTGCGTCGAAAGTACCCGGTCGCAGGCTTCGCGGAAGCGCTCGGTGGGGAAAACCTCCGGCGCTGGCAGCCCTCCTGCAAAGGAAATGATCTCGGGATTGGTTGTAAGTTTAAGAAGCTCGCGGATGATGGAGCTTTTTGCTGTCTTGGTACGTTGCGCGTAGCGATGTGCCCAGGGCGCGGCCATGGTTCACCCCCGAATTACACGCTATTGTTCAACGTTGGACGGGCCTCTGTCTGTGACGAAGGACACCATCCGCAGGGTTATGTTTCACGCGGGCGACAAAGTGAATCATCTGTTTCACGGTTTACCGGTCGTAGGTCTGGACCAGTTGCCGCAGGCGCGCGCCGATTCCAACTGTCAGTTCCTCGCTACGGTAGCGCCAGTGCCAGTTGCCGGACGACGTGCCGGGGAGGTTCATCCGGCCTTCGCTGCCCACTCCCAATACGTCCTGGAGGGGAAAGATCACGGTGTCCGCTACGGACGCCATCAGAGTCCGGATCATCGCCCAATGGATGTCGCTGCCATCGGTGTTCAGATAGCGTCGCGCGAACTCCATTTCCTTTTCCACATCCTCCGCAGTGCGAGTGCTGTCGCCCGCGCCAGTGCTTGACCACCATCCAACGACAGTATCGTTGTCGTGGGTACCGGTGTACGCCACGCGATGATTCGTGTAGTTATGTGGCTTGAATTCCGGCGCTTGGGGATCATTGCCAAAAGCAAATTGCAGTATCGCCATGCCCGGGAACCCGAAGCGAGTGCGCAGGCTTTCAACTTCAGGAGTGATAACGCCGAGATTTTCCGCGAGGATGGGCAAGCTGCCGAGCGCTCCTTCCACTGCTTCGAACAATGCCGCGCCAGGGCCTTTGACCCATCTGCCATCGACCGCTGTGGTCGCGGTGCCGGGGATCTCGTAATAAGCCTCGAATCCGCGGAAGTGGTCGAGGCGGATCATGTCGAGCATTTCGAACGCGCGCCGGAAGCGTCCGATCCACCACTGGAATCCCGCCTTGGCGTGAACGTCCCAGCGATAAATTGGGTTGCCCCAGCATTGTCCAGTGGCGCTGAAATAATCCGGCGGCACGCCCGCAATTACGCGTGGCTTGCCGTCAGCTTCGAGATCGAACATGCCGGGCTCCGCCCACACATCCGAACTATCCTGAGCGACGTAAATTGGCACATCACCCATGACCCGAATGCCGTTGCGCTGGCAGTGCGCCTTCAGTTCCGACCATTGCCGGTCAAACTCAAATTGGATGAACTTGTTGCACTCGATCTGCACATGCAGGTCGCCACGTGCCTTGTCGAGCGCCGCTGGTTCGCGCAATGCTAGCTCAGGCTCCCACAGAGTCCACATCACGTAGTCGTGAATTTCCTTTAACGCCATGAAGAGCGCAAACTCGTCGAGCCATGCCGCATGGCGCTGACAAAACGCATCGTAGGCTTCCCGCTCAGCAGTGGTCGCGCTATTTTGGAATCCGGCGGCGGCCTTACGCAGTAGCCGTATCTTCCAGTTGATCAGCGTCCCAAAGTCCACGGAATTGCGCGGCATCTTGGGCTTTGTTTCCAGATCGTCATGCGAAAGGTAGCCACGCTTCACGAGCGTGTCGAGACTGACCAGCAAGGGATTCCCGGCGAAAGCCGAAAAGCACTGGTACGGGGAATCGCCGTAGCCCGTAGGGCCGAGCGGCAGCACTTGCCAAATGCGCTGACCTGCATCTTTCAGGAAATCCGCAAAGCGGTGTGCTTCGGGGCCCAATTCTCCGATGCCATAGGGGCAGGGAAGCGAAGTAGGGTGCAGCAGTATTCCGCTCGATCGTGGGAAGCTCATGGCTGTCTGACCTGAATTGGAAGTTCGCTCTGGTAAACCATTAAGCGCGACGTTCGGCTGTATTACGCCGTATCTAAATCACGATCGCATCGCCGGGCACCGGCACTGCTTCTTCAATCGCCTCCGCGCCAGGATCGACCACCCGTTGCATCAACAACGCGGCCAGCGCCATAAAAACGCCTCCGGCGATCACAGCCGCCAGGCGGTTGTTGTGCAGCACATGATTCATGACCCAGCCAAAACCCAGCGAAGAAATAATTTCCGGCAGCACAATGAAGAAGTTAAAAATGCCCATGTACACGCCAGTCTTGCCGGCCGGAAGCGATCCGGCAAGAATCGCGTAGGGCATGGCGAGCGTGCTTGCCCAGGCAATTCCTACGCCGATCATGGAAAACAAGAGCAGGTATTTGTTATGAATGACGCCGACCGACAGCAGTCCGAGGGCCCCGCACAACAGGCACAGACTGTGAGTGTGTTTACGGCCGATCTTTCCGGCGATGCCTGCCATCAAAGGTGCGAATAGCCCACACACGGCTGAGTACAACGCGAAACAGACTCCGGCCCACTCGACGCCGCTCTTGTAGATCGGCGAGGACTGGTCGGGTGCGCCAAAAACGTTGTGGGCGACTGCCACTGAAAAGTAGAGCCACATGCAGAACAGTCCCAGCCATGTGAGCAATTGGACAGGAGCCAGTTGACGCATGGTACGCGGCATTTGACCGATTGCCGTGAAAATCTCGCGAGCATTGCTGGCGAGGCCTTTGCTTTCAGACTTCTGCTTCTCGAAGGCTTTTAAGTCATCTGGCGGATATTCTTTGGTGGTGACGATCGTCCACAACACTGCGCCGAAAAATGCAGCCGCGCCGATGTAGAACGATAGCCGGGTGGACCATGGAATCGCATGCCCTGCAGCGCCGGCTCCGAGATGAAACACGTTGGTCAGCAGCCAGGGAAGTGCTGAAGCCACCACCGCTCCTATGCCGATGAACAGGCTCTGCATGGCGAAGCCCTCGGTACGCTGCTCTTCGGGCAGTAGATCGACCACGAACGCGCGGAACGGTTCCATGCTGATGTTGATCGAGGAGTCGAGAATCCAGAGCAGTCCTGCGGCCATCCACAGCATGGAGCAACGGGGCATCAGTATAAGCGCGCACGAACTTAGAATCGCTCCAGTAAGGAAGTACGGGCGCCGCCGACCGAGACGATTCCAGGTGTGATCGCTGGCGTGTCCAATGATCGGTTGAACCAGCATTCCTGTAAGCGGCGCGGCCAGCCATAGGATCGGAATCTGGTCGGCACGCGCGCCGAGGTACTCATAGATGGCGCTCATGTTGGCCATCTGCAGCCCCCAGCCAAACTGAATGCCGAGGAACCCAAAACTCATGTTCCAGATCTGCCAATAACTTTTTCTCGGTTTTTGCATGGTTGTGCCGATCCCGTTAGTCACCTCGCGATGACGAGCTGAGAATCATTCGACACTCTACTCCGATTACAGCCGAAGTTCCAAAATGATGGCTGGACGGTGATTTTCAGCGAGCAAAAATCAGCGAATCGACCAAACTGCCGGACGCAACTATCGGGCCTACACCGGCCTTTTACCTCGCGACCATCGGACTCGAACCACCCATCCGGGCTTGGCATGCTGTGGATTGCCCTGGGGTTCCCGTTCAAATACCATCGCTGCTTGGACGGGACAAACCGTTCTGCCCGTCTTTGGTTTCTCTGAGGAACTGCCATGTCCGAGTCAGAGCACTCCCGCACCGTTCGTAGCTTTATCATTCTTGCTTGTGTTATTGCCGTACTGTCGCTGCCGAGTCTGGCCGCACCGGCGGGTCTTCCGCAGATTAATAAAGTCGAACCGCCGAACTGGTGGACCGGCTTCGTGTCTCCGGTGATGGTTTTGCTCTATGGAGAGAACTTGGGCGACGTGAAGATATCGGTGTCGCATCCCGGCGTCAAGATCGGGAAGACGCTGTTGCAGACGGATGGAACGCACGCCTTCGTTTGGCTTAACATTGCGAAAAATGCCAAGCCCGGCAACGTGACGCTATCGGTCAAGTCTCGGGACGGTGCGACCACCGCCGAAATCGCGTTATTAGAGCGGTCACCGCAGACAGGCAGATTCCAAGGCGTCAATCGCGAAGATGTGATTTACCTGATCATGCCCGACCGCTTTGCCGACGGCGATCCCGCCAACAACATGCCGAAAGGTGCGACAGCAGGAACTTACGACCGGCAGGCTACCAAGGCCTATCACGGTGGGGATCTCAAAGGTGTCCAGGACCACCTGCCCTATCTCAAAGATCTCGGTGTCACCACACTGTGGCTGAATCCGATTTTCGACAATGACAATTCAAGTGAGGGCTATCACGGCTACAGCGCCAGTGACCTCTATGCGGTCGAAGATCATTTCGGCACGTTGCAGGATTTTCAGCAACTGGTCGCTGCCGCACACCAACAGGGAATCAAGATCCTGCTCGATATGGTTCCGAACCATGTTGGCCCCAAGCATCCGTGGGCAACTTCCCAGCCGGCGCCCAATTGGTTGCACGGAACCACGACAAGCCACATCAGCACGGATTACGAATATGCTCCGGTGACCGACCCGCATGCAGTGGAGAAGAACTATCGCAGCGCACTCGATGGCTGGTTCGCAAACATACTTCCCGACCTGGCGCAGGAGAATCCGCTGACCGCCGAGTATCTGCAGCAGAACGCCTACTGGTGGATGGAGATTGGCGGCGTCGACGGCTTCCGTATCGATACATTCCCCTACGTTCCGCGCACGTTCTGGACGAAATATCTACAGAACCTTCAAGCTACGTATCCCAACTTCTTCGCGGTTGGCGAAGTCTATAACTTCGACCCGACGGTGGTGTCGTATTTCGCGGGAGGACAGACGGGTTTCGACGGCGTGGATACCCACCTGAACACTCCCTTTGATTTCCCCATGAATTCGGCCATCCGAGAAGTGGTCAATCACGGAGCGCCTGCGAAGAAGATCGTCGATGTACTGCGCCAGGACCGCTTGTATCCGCATCCCGAGTTGCTGGTCACATTCATCGGCAACCACGATATGAAGCGTTTTGTTACCGATGCCGGGGGATCGACGGCCAAGCTCAAACTGGGATTCTCGCTGCTTGCAACGGTTAGAGGAATTCCACAAATCTATTCCGGCGACGAAATCGGCATGCCGGGGGGCGAAGACCCAGACAACCGGCGCGATTTTCCCGGCGGCTTTCCAGGCGACCAGCGCAACGCGTTCGCCCCGACTGGACGCACCCCCGTCGAACAGGAGGTTTATGCGCACGTGCAAGGATTGCTGAAGTTGCGTCGCGAGCATCCCGCGCTGCGCACCGGGGAACAGAAACATGTTGTCGTGACCGATGACTATTACGTCTTCACGCGGGAGACCGCTGGCGAGCGTTTGATGGTCGTCTTCTACAAGGGCGATACCGCCAAGAGCGTCACGGTCGATCTAGCTGATACCACCATCGCGGCCGCCAAGGGTTTCATATCGGTAAACTCGGCACCCGAGGCGCATTTGCAGGGAACCCAACTGCATTTGCAACTCGCCCCGCAGAGCGTTGCGATCTACAAAGTTGAGTGATAGCAGGCGTTGTCGATGGGCAGTGACTTCAGGACACTCCGGCAACGCAGTGTCGAACGTTGGTCATATTCCCGAACGAAGGTGACGGCGGTCACAGCCGGGCTGGGTGCCACCCCGATACAGTTGAAATCGGCGTAGTTGGTGGGCGGAACCTTGATTGTCGTCCGCCCAACGCCAAGGGTTTGGCAATAGTATCGGTTAGTCCGCTGTAGATTAGGCGGGTCGTTGCGAATCCAAGACCCGGCGCTTACGGATTATTCGAGGCTTCGAGTTAGGACTCGTCAGCGAGCGAAGGGTCCGAAGTTAGTAAGTTGCGAAACACAAAATAATAAGGAGACTTAGATCCCATGAAGCGTTTCATCTCGAGCTTAGCTGTACTCGCAATGATGTCAGGAATGGCGTTTGCCGCAGAAGACGGCGCGGCAATTTTCAAAGCAAAGTGCGCGATGTGCCACGGCGCCGCTGGCGAAGGCAAGTCGGGCCCGGCATTGAAGGGAACCGCACTCACCGCTGCCCAGATCGCTGACGTTCTGGAAAAGGGCGCACCTGGCAAGAAGGCCCCACACGGAAAGGCCATCACCGGGATGACCGCTGATCAGGCGTCCGCAGTTGCCGCTTTCGTGAAGACCCTCAAATAGTCGCTGCTGGTTCCATCGCAGTAAAAGGCCGGTCCTTGTGACCGGCTTTTTCATGTCTGTCGCAGACTGATGGGCCGAACGTTCAATTTCCAGATTGCAATCGGTATGGATCAACTACTTCCCCGATGCCAGCACCGCGACGCCATAATGCGCCAGCGTAACCGACTGGGTTGATCCGCCTCTGAGCAGGTCTTGCATGGTTGCAGGCAGTTTCACGGTCTGCGGTGCCTCCGAGAAGTTAACGAGGATGTAGACCGCGCCCTTTGCTCCATACCTCGGATAAACCTCGACTCCGTCCGGCACGGGACCGAGAGCCGGTTTCACTCCGCTCACGTCGGCCATCCACCCTGCCGCTTGTATCATGGTCTTCTTGTCGAGCCATGCGCCAAGATAGGTGATCCTCCCCTTGCCCACCTTGCGCGTGATGGCAGCGGGTTGGCCGTCGAGCCAGCCATTGCTCTTTCCATAGCGCATCAGGACTTCGACATCGGGCTGCTGGGCGCTGAGCAACTCCGCCCAAAGCTGACCTTCGCCCGCACCCCACTTGCCGTCGACTGGAACGCCATCGACCAGCGCGTAATACTGCTCCACCCTGCCTCCCAGCAAGTCCGTCAGCGGCCCAGGCTGGCGCTGCGGCCACAATCCATTGTCCGCGTCCTTCATCGCGGAACGCTGTCCCAGAACGAGATGCCCGCCATTGTTAACGTAATCGATTAAGTTTTTGGCGGCGGCGTCCGTTAACACATTGAGCCCCGGTGCGACTACCAACTTATACCGGCTTAACGGCGCGCTTGGGGGGACGATGTCCACCGACTGTGCGCTGGCACGCAGCGGACCATAAAAGCTGAGAATCTCATCGACCGGATCGTAGTTCTTATTGTGCTTCTGCCACTCGATGGCCCAGCGGCTATCGTACGAATGCAAGATGGCGACTTCAGACTTCACGGATGTTCCAGCGAGCACCGGACTGGTCTTCTCGAATTCTCGCCCAATTTGCGCGACTTCATCGTAGAGCGGAACCGGCGTGCCGTCGGGTCCGACGATGGTCCCGTGATATTGTTCCTGCCCGTTCAATGCGCTGCGCCACTGCCAATAGCTGACAGTGTCGGCGCCGTGTCCAATGTCATGCCACGCCATGGCGCGCACTTCACCCTTATCGAGCCAGTTGTTGATGGACGCCCAGTTCACTCCGCCCGGCTGAGTCTCCATCACCCAGAAGTTCTTGTCCTTGAAGCCGCGCGTTAGATCGTGGGCCGCGCCGTTCTTTACCGGATCAAGATGTCCCTGGCCGACGTAGTCGTCCCACGCGGCAAGGTCGAGGTCTTGAGCGACAGCGTAATGATCGTAGCCGTTGAACCATCCCATCATGTTGGTGGTGATGAACTGCCGCGCGTCGGAATCGGCCCGGATTACCTCCAGTTGGTTCTTCTGATAACTGCGCCAGGTGTCGCTGACGAAGCGCATCCAGTTCAGCAGTAGTCCCGGATTGCCGTAATTGATCTGGATCGGCACCTGGTTCCAATCAAAGTAGGTCTCGCTCCAATACGACGTCGTCCATCGTGTGTTGAGATTGTCGAGCGTGCCGTACCGAGCTTTCAACCACTGTTGAAATTGCGTCCTGGTTTCCGGATCGAAAGAAACGTTGGCGTATTCGTTGTCGATCTGCCATCCCACAACGTCGGGGTTGTGACCGAATCGCTTGGCGAGTTGTTCCGCCATGGACCGTGCCAGCTCGCGGTACTTAGGATTCGCAAAATTGAACTGCTGCCGATTGCCGTGCTGGTCTTTGCGGCCGTCCTCCATGGTGCGCAGTGTCTCGGGATACTTCTGCGTCAGCCATGCTGGCGGCGCTGCCGAGGGTGTGCCAATGACTGTGACGATTCCATGTTTCGCCGCCGCCGTGATCGCATGGTCGAGCCAGTCGAGATCGTAGTGTCCCTCGGTGGGCTCCATGCGGCTCCACGCAAACTCACCCACCCGCACCATGTGGATGCCCGCCTTCTGCATCAGCGCGAGGTCAGCGTCCCAGCGCGACTCCGGCCACTGCTCGGGATACCATGCGGTGCCAAGCAGAAGTGCCGGCGTTTGCGGTGCGGCCGTCTGCGCTGTCGCCAGGGTGCCACCACAAATCAATGCGCAATACGTCGCAACGACCAAACAACGAACGAGAATCTTCTGATTAATATTCATTCGTGTCATCCGTGTAAATTCGTGGTTGCTTTTGGTTTTCATTCCGGCGAGCTACGCTGTTCCCCAGATCTCGCCAATCATGCGCTGGAAGTTTGCGCCCAGCACCTTTTCAATCACCGACCCTGGTTGACCGCGCTTCTTCAATTCAGCTGCAATCACTTCCATGTGATCGGGACCAGTGAGGTCCGGCACGTAGGGATAGCGGTCCTCGCCGGGAGCGCCTATGCCGAGCTTCTTGCGGCGGGCGATGTCCTCGTCAAAAGCCTTCTGCTGTTCCGGAGTTAGCCGGACAGCTTGAATCGAGCCATCGGATCCAATGCCAACGTGGTCAGCACCACAAACGTTGATCGCGTGGACGAGATGGTCAAGTACATGTGTGCGGGTCGGAACCGTCGGTGATGCCACCAGGTACGGCATAAGATACACGCCGAAGTATCCGCCGCGATCAGCCAGTGCCTTCAGAATCTCGTCGGGCTTGCTCGTGGGATGCGCATAGACGGCTGCACATCCCGAGTGCGTGATCAGCACCGGATTCGCTGAAGCACTGATGGCTTCCGACGTGGTTCGATATCCACTGTGGCTCAGATCGATGGCAACGCCGATCTCGTTCATTTTGCGGACGGCATCATGACCTGCCTTGCTCAATCCGGCATTCCCCGGCTCCAGGCAGCCGTCTCCGAAAATGCTCCGGTTGTTGTACGTGAGCTGCATGATGCGCACTCCCAACTGCCGAAAGGTTTCGATTCGAGATGGGTCGGCTTCGAGGAACTGCGTGTACTGAAACCCCGGCATGATCCCAATCTTTCCCTCACGCTTGGCCCGGGCAATATCGGAATGGAGCCGCACAATCGTAAAGACGTCAGGTGACTGCTCGACCAGCGCGTCTACCAATGCCATGTTGTCGATGGTTCCTTCGAACGTAGGACCTGAAACTGTGAAGTTAATCGCAGTGATGCCCGAGCGCCGGACAATCTCGATCGCCGCCGCGTCCGGCAGTCCGTCGTCGCTAATGAATGGACTGCACAACGTATCGATGACAATGCTCTTGCGGTAGAGTTCAGTGATTTCCGGGGAAAACTGCGCCGCGGCGTCAGCAAACACGCGCGGCGCGAACTGCGCCATCAGCAGCGCGCGTCCCAGAGCGCCGAGAAACGTTCGCCGACTTTGAGCCTGCATCATTCGTGACTCCGGCTACTGCGTCACTTCGAAATTAGCGTGGAGGGTGGCCGTGGAGTCCTGGCCCGCCCAGACATCGAAGACTGCAGGTTCAAGGACCCATGTCTTCAGCGCAGGGCTCCAGTATGTCAGCTCGTCCTTGCCCAACGTGAAGTGAAGCGTCTTCTTTTCGCCCGGCGCCAATGACACCTTCTCGAACCCTTTAAGCTGGCGCACTGGGCGCGATGCGCTGCCCGACTGTTGATGAATGTAGAGTTGCACGACCTCGTCGCCGGCAACACCACCAGTGTTTTGTACCTCAACCGACGCTCCGACGCTCTCGCCCACCTTCACCGTCGCCTTGCTCAAATGCAGATTGCCGACCGCGAATTTCGTGTAGCTCAGCCCATACCCAAACGGATACAGCGGCGTGCTCTTCATGTCCTGGTAGCGCGACTTGAAATCTGGCGCGGACTCCGGCTGATGCGTAAGCGTATGCGCATAATACAAGGGCGACTGCCCGCCGATGCGCGGCCACGTCACCGTCAGCTTGCCGCCCGGATTCGCATCGCCAAACAATATGTCCGCCACGGCATGACCGCCCTGGGATCCCGGCTCCCATGCCTCCAGGATCGCTGGCACATGTTCCGCCGCCCACGCAATATTCAGCGGCCTGCCGTTGACGAGCACCAGTACCACCGGCTTGCCCGTGGCGACTACTGCCTGCAATAGCTCCTGCTGCCGGCCCGCCAACCGCAGCGTTCCGTTCGACGCCGCCTCGCCAGCCATCAGAGCGCCTTCACCCAGAACCAGCACTACGATGTCGTTGCGTTTCGCGGTGGCGACGGCCTCATCAAATGCCGCCTGCGCATCGGCCGGGCTCTGCGCTGGTTCATCGCGCAGCTTGATTCCTGGCAGGCCGTCGAAGTTCGACGGAATCTCACGCCGGATGTTTGGCCCCTTTGCGTACTCGACCTTCACGCTCGGGCCGACCTTCGCCTTGATTCCCGCGATCACCGTGACCACGTCGCTGCCACCTGTAATCATCCCTCCCCAGAATCCAACTTGGGCCGGGCCCGAGTCAGCCACGGGCCCAATCACTGCCATCGACTTGTACTTATTGCCTGTCTTGTCCAGCGGAAGCAATGGGCCGTCATTCTTCAGCAGCACCATTGACTGTTGTGACGCCTTGCGCGCAAACTGCGCGCTCGCCGGATCGTTCATCACTCCGGCAATCTTCGACTCATCGATGTAAGCGTTCTCAAACAACCCAAGCTTGTACTTTGCAACGAGCATCGGCTTGACCATGGCATCAAGTTGCGCTTCGGTAACGCGTCCGGCTTTTACCAACTTCGGTAGCTGATTCAGGTACGTGTAGCTCGCCATGTCCATGTTCACGCCGGCAAGGAAAGCCCTGTATGCAGCATCTTCTTTGTCCTTGGCGTAGCCGTGTGTTACCAGGCTTCCGATCGCGAAAGCGTCGCTCACCACGAAGCCCCTGAATTTCCAGTCTTCGCGCAGAACGTCATGCAGCAGGAAGTAGTTGCCCGTCGCCGGCACGTCGTTGAGGTCCATGTAGGCACTCATCAAGCTGCCCACTCCTGCGTCAATCGCGGCCTTAAAAGGAGGGAAGTAAACGTTCCACAACAAATCGTCCGCCACGTATGACGAATCGTAGTCGCGCCCTCCATCGGCCGCGCCGTAGGCGGCAAAGTGCTTCACACATCCCAGTACGTGGCCCGGCGTATCCAGTTCCGGCCCCTGGAAGCCTCGAACCTGCGCCTTCGCCATGATCGCGCCCAGATATGGATCTTCTCCCGCGCCTTCGACCATGCGGCCCCAGCGCGCGTCACGCGCGATATCCACCATGGGAGCAAACGTCCAATTGATGCCCGCTGCCCGCGCCTCACGCGCGGCAATTGTCTGCGCCTGTTCCACCAGTCTCGGGTCCCACGTCGCCGACATCGCTAGCGGAGGCGGGAATATTGTGTGATAGCCGTGGATCACGTCCAGCCCAATCAGCAGCGGGATATGCAACCGCGATTCCTCGACCGCAATTTTCTGTATGCGATTGATAGCTGCGGGTTCCGAAACCCACAGTATCGAGCCGGCCAAACCCTTGCGGATCTGGTCATCCGCTGGCGGTGCGTCGCCAAGCATAGCGCCCGCTCCTTGGTTGAGCTGCCCAATCTTTTCCTCCAGCGTCATCTGCTTCAGAAGGGCATCGGCCCTTTGCTCGGCGGTTTGCCCATTTGCCGACTTGGAAGCCTGACCGTGAGCGATTAGCCCGGACATCGTGAAGCAGGAAATCGCGAGCAGTGAGAGAAACATCGATCGAGTGGAATGGATTTGATTGCGACGCGGCATAATGTCCTTTCCTTGCGGGCGTGGAGTATGACGACAAATCGTCAGCCCGCCATCCTAACACCGCCGCCGGCTTTCCTCGGAGCGAGACCCAATCACGCGCGCAGTGCCGCTATCGCGGACGAGCAGCCCAGAAATATGGGGATTGAGTGTCAGGTTTTAGCCGGAAAATCGCGCCTGGCCGATAAGCGACACCCAGCGCTCGGGTCCGACAAGCAGAACGAAAAGTACAATCGCGCTAAAACACAGCCTTCAGGTGCTCGACCGCCAGCGTGTGGATCTGCGACACTCTGGATTCGCCGACGCCCATCAACTCGCCCACCTCCCGCATGGTGAGTTCCTGCTGGTAGTACAGCATGAGCACCTGCTGCTCGCGTTCCGGCAAATGGGCAATAGCCTTCTGCAACCGCTCTTTGCGTTCGCCGGCCAGGCAGAGAGTCAGCGGATCCTGGTCTGGTGGACCTGCAATGTTCTGGGCGAGGTCCAATTCTTGCCCCTCTCCGTTGGCTTCGCACTGCAGGCTGCCAATTTCCAGTCCGCGAATTTCGTTCAGCAGGCGTTGCAACTCGCGCAGCGATAGCCCCATCTCTTTTGCCAATTCCGGCCCGGAAACGGTCCGTCCTAACTCCGTTTGCAGCTTCTGGACCACGGTATCGATTTGGCGAGACTTCCGGCGCAAATCCCGCGGACTCCAGTCCATCTCGCGCAGGCTGTCGAGGATCGCGCCGCGGATGCGGAATTGTGCATACGAGGCAAACTTTACGTTTTTCTCGGAATCGAACTTGTTGAGCGCATCGATCAGGCCCACGATGCCGGCGTGGACCAGGTCCTCGAACGGAACATGCTGCGGAAGGTGCTCGTGAATCCGCCTTGCGATGTACTTCACCTGCGGCGTTTGCTCGAACACCATTTTCTCGAACTCTTCTTGTGTGCGCTGCTGCTTAGGAGCGTCGATTTCTGTGGAACCCATGGTGTGATCTCCAATGCATAGGTGCCGCCCGGAAGGGAGTGCCTTCGGGGGCATCTGGCCAGGGACAGCGCAGCAGCCTGATATGTGGCGGCAGGAATAACGTAGGAAGAAAGACTTTTGTTGGCGCTATCGTGCAGCGCCGTCGCCGTCATACGCGGTTGCTTGCGAGGGAAGCGGTGCAGGTTTCCCGGCATCGCTCGGCACTGAGCTTTATGGGGAGTTCGTCCGACAGGTGTCGACTCGCTCCGGGCTCAGCGTTGCGCCCAACCCTCCATCGAGCTGATCAGCCAGGAGCGTCCTGCCGGCCACGATCGGTATCGTGAGCTGAAACGCTCCCAGGGCAGAGCTCAGGTCGTTCAACAACGGAGCAGCGATGGGAAACCGCCTCCATATCCCACGTTGTAGTACGCGGGTCTTAGAACGAAATTAGTTGGAGATTAGAAGGCTCTAGGAAAGAAAAATCGCTGCGGGAGCAGCCCAAATTAGCATCAGGCTTCCCGATTTGAAGTGTCAGTCAGCGAGGAGCAGGCGCACGTATCCAGCAACCTGTCCGGTCCGGTTTTGTGTAAACACGAGTTCTCCCCCGGCAGCTCGAAACGTGCGTTGGGCGATTCGCAATCCTAAATCAGCAGGTTCTGCGACGGGTGTTGAGTCGGGTGTCTCGATTCTGGCGGGGCTAGAATTCCTGAAACTCACCTCCAACGCAGTAAGGCTTACCCGCTGCGCGCGAATGCTCACTCTTTGGCCGGATCCGGAAACACGCAGCAGAAACTCTATGAGGTAGAAGAGCCCGTTCCGGAGTCGCGCTTCATTGCCGTGAACCGTGGCCGCTTCGCATTTCACATCCAGTTTGATCTGGGCGGATGTGGCTACAGGCAGCAGGTCTTCATGGAGTTGCCGCACGAGTCCCTTCAGGTCAACTGGCGCGTGCGTGTCGCCAGGCTCGCTCGCGTCCTGTAGCGCTCGGGCCTCCAGGAGTCGCCGATGCAGGAGTTTGGCATTGACGAGCGCTGTTTCCACCCGCGCACGAAACTCCGCTGCGCTCTGGTCCCGGCGCAGCGATAACTCTAACCCACACTCCAAGGCAGTCAGCGGTTGGCTGACGGCGTGAAATAGGTCCGAAACAAACGCCCGCTCAGGTTGCACAGCGGACTGGTCGCTGGCCGACGTGTCCGTCATGCTGCCACCTCGCGCCGGCTGCGCAGTTCATAGCCCACGCCGCGGACCGTATGGATGAGCTTCGGTGAGTACCCCTCGTCGACTTTCTTCCGCAAATAGTTGATGTAAACGTCGACGATATTGGTTCCCGTATCGAAGGACAGGTTCCACACGTGCTCCACGATCATCGACCGGGTGATGCGATGGCCGGCGTTGCGCAGCAGGTACTCGAGCAATCCGAACTCCTTCGAGGTCAGCTCAATTCGTTTTCCAGCCCGCTTCACCGTCCGCTCGATACGGTCGAGTTCGAGGTCCTCGATCTTCAAGAGGGTTTCCGCAGTCAAAGGACGGCGGCGCATCAGCGCGCGCACGCGCGCCGAAAGTTCGGTATACGAGAACGGCTTGATCAGGCAGTCGTCCGCACCCGAGTCAAGGGATTCGACCCGGTCTTCGATTCGGCTGCGTCCGGTGAGCACAAGCACGGGCAGCGACGGTTTCTTGGGACGAATGGCGTGCAGTACGGCGATGCCGTCCATCTTGGGCAGGTTCAGATCCAGAACGATCAGGTCGTAATCATTCTCCAACGCCATCCAGCGGGCATCGTCGCCATCCGGAGCGATGTCGACCGCATAGTATTCGGCTTCCAGTCCCTGCCGCAGGAAGCTTGCCAACGGGGCGTCGTCTTCAACTACGAGGATACGCATTGCAACTTCTCTCCCAAATTACGTCTCACCTTCAATTCTTTGAGCAATGCGGAGCAAGGTCAATGCGAGAACACATTCAGTAACGGACTCGCGACCCGATTCGGGCGCGGTTCAGAACGGGAACACCTGCTGGACCGCGCCCACCCGACCAAAGTCCGGTATTCCGGCCGCCACCATCGTGCCTCGACGCGCTTCACAGAGACCTGTGATTCCAATCACAGCGGTATCGCGAGCCATTTGACATAAGTACAACATGCCAAACGTGGGGACGAAGTCCAACATTCTCAAAGTGTCGAGCAAATTGAAGAAGTCGCTGGTAACGGCGGGAGTGGTCGAACACTATAACTCCGACCACCATTTGTTTGACGTAGATCAGAAAAACCAGGGAGTCTACCTTGTGCTGAAAGGCAGGGTGTGTTTGTCGGTCAAGGACTTGGATAAGCTGGATCGCGTTTTCTCTCCGGGGTCACTTTTGGGGGTTCCCGCCACCTTTACCGGACACCCGTACAGCCTCGCTGCCGTGGCAGTTACCGACGCCGAAGTATTACACGTCGATCGAAAGGCTTTTTTAGATCTGATGACGGAACAGCCCGAACTCTGCCGTGAAGCCACGGACATGTTGAGTCGGGAAGTCAGTTTCATCCAGTCAGCTCTAGCCGAACGCCGCAGGCACAAGAACAACGGCAACTAGAGGTCCGTGAACCTGGCCCTGCAGAGGCGCGTGCCGGTTTCCATGGTGCATGATTCTGGTCAGTCACTCTTGGCGCCTGTGCCCGAACCGGAGTACCGTTCTCCAAGCAGAAACCTCGCAACAGTTGATTAGCTTTGGGGTAACATTGTCGAGGCAACCGCAAAATCGAATTCTCCCCTGACTGACTTGTGCTTTGATATAGTCAAGCCCACCTGATACGCATGGGTTTTGGTAGGATTTGCGTCATCCTTTCGGGACTCCAATGCGGATTGCAAGGGCGTGGCATTGAAATCCCAACGCGATCAGGCTCGCACTCTTTTAGTAAAATGACCGAAAGTTCTGAAAATAAAAAGGTGGTTCTTCGTCTCGTCGGAGTTGCGCTGCGCTGACGAGTCATACCGCCGAATTCGACCACAGGGCAAGCTGGGCTGGTAATCAATTGCAGATGAAAGGCCGAATCATCTCCCATTACGAGGTCGAGCGGGAAATTGCCCGCGGCGGCATGGGAGTCGTGTACCGTGCCAGGGACTTGTCGCTCAATCGATTTGTGGCGATCAAGGCTTTACCTGTCTTCACCTCGTCGGATCCAATAGCCCGACTGCGCTTCGAGCGTGAAGCGCAGGCTGCATCCGCACTGAACCATCCCAACATTGTGACGATTTACGACATGGTTTCCGACGAGCATGCCAGCTACATTGTCATGGAATTTATCGAGGGCCAGACGCTCGGGGATTTGATTCCGTTGAGCGGGATGCCGCCGGAGCAAGCCATTCGCTACGCCCTCCAGATGGCTGACGCTTTAGGCTGCGCCCACGAGGCGGGTATTGTTCACCGTGACCTGAAGCCGCAAAACGTGATCGTTTCCAAGCGCGATCACCTCAAGATCCTCGACTTTGGCGTTGCCAAGTTGAAATCCGAACCGTCAGGCCAACTGGCTACCCACGACAACTTGACTCGTCCCGGTGCGTTTCTTGGTACGACGTACTATGCCGCGCCTGAACAATTCATGGCCGGCGATATCGATCAGCGAACGGACATCTACTCTTTGGGTGTCGTGTTTTACCAGATGCTCGCGGGCCGGGTGCCGTTTTACGCCCAGAATCCGCTGGAACTGTTGCAGGCTATCTATCACGAACAGCCGAAGCCGCTCCGCCACACTCATCGGCATTTTCCGCCAATCGCAGACGAGATCGTCGCGCGCGCGCTGCACAAACAACCGCAGGGACGCTATCCCACCATGGCCGCGTTTGCCGAGCAGTTGGAAGCGGCCAAAGAGGCGTTTCGCCAGGCGAGTCTGGAGTCGTCGGCGATGGGAACGCAGATTTCTGATGCCCCCATAGCTGTTCCGCCTATCGGATCGAGCCGTTCTTCCTATCCCCCGGTATGGATCGAGCCGCCGCGGGTTGGTCATGAGAAGTCCTCCATTGCGGTGCTGCCATTTCGTAGTTTGTCGTCTGACAAAGACGACGAATACATGGCAATGGGCATCGGCTCAGAAATCAGCAGTGCGCTGTCGCGGGTTCCGGGAATCCGCGTGGCCTCCAACCTCTCAACGTTCCACTATCAGAATGAAGCTCCCGACTTGCAGGAGATCGCTGCCAAACTGAAGATCCGCTATGTGTTGACTGGGAGTCTGCGGCGGTCGGGCACGCGAATCAGGGTGATGGGAGAACTCGCCGACGCCCTCGCCGGCTCGGTCCTATGGTCGCGGACCTATGAAAGGCACATGGAAGACTTGTTCAAGGTGCAGGAGGAGATTGCCGAGTCGATCGTCCGTGCAACCGGAGGTGAACTGATTCGGGCGGGCTCCGAACACGCTGACAAAGCTTCCGCTCACGAGCTTGATGCCTGGGGACTGGTCCGCAAAGCCTACCACTTCTGGAACTATGGATTTCATCCTGCCGGCATCGGCGAATCCCTCGACTTGCTTCGCCGAGCCATAAAGTTGGATCCCGGCTACGCCAGTGCTTACGCTTTTCTCGCGTTGTACCTGATCGAACGCGTCGTCCTAGTGTTGACCGATCGTCCCGAGGAAGACCGCATGGAAGCGAGTGCCGCGGCTACAAAAGCGGTGGAATTAGCGCCGCAGGACGCCGAGGTGCTGGAGAACGCAGGTCTGGTATGGCTCCATTGCGCCGAGTACGACCAGTCCGTCGAGGCGCTCCGTCGTGCAGTGCAAATAGCTCCTTTCAACCTGGTGGCCTGGGGATATCTCGGGCTGGCGCTCGGTTGGGGAGGTAAGCAGCGCGACGCTCTCGAGGCCGAGAAGATTTTGACCAAGCTCATCGCAGAGACTCCGGAACATCCTTCGTTGCCCTACTGGCACTATTTCCTCTCCGGGACCTACATTCGCCTTATGCGCTATGAAGATGCCTTCGAGCACGCGCAACGTTGTGTTGAACTGCAACCCCGGTTCTATATCGCACGCATTACGCTGGCCAATGCACTCGGGCATCTGGGACGTATGGAACAGGCTCGTGCGGAAATGGCCCATGTTCTGGCCACGAACCCCTATGTGAACGAGGCTGTGTTACGGACCGAGTACCTGAACATCGCACGTGATCCACAACTTGCTGATCTGCACCTGGAGGGACTGCGATCTGCCCATGCGTTTCCGACGGTGAACGTAGGAGAGCACAAATGAGTTTCAGGACATCGGAGTTTCGCGTCATCACGACCGGCTTGCAGTATCCCGAAGGCCCGGTTTATCAAATGGACGGCAGCGTCCTCGTCGTGGAAATTCAGGGCAAGAAACTCACTCGCGTGTTGCCCGACGGAACGAAGGAAACCGTGGCCAATCTGGGAGGCGGTCCGAATGGAGCGGCCATCGGCCCCGACGGCGCGGTCTACGTATGCAACGACGGCGGACTCGACTTCATGACCGAAGGCTCCGTCTCAGTCCCCACATTTCAACCGGCTGACTATGTCAGCGGCTCGATTCAGCGAGTGGCAGGCTCCAATTTCTCCACCCTGTACACGCAATGCAACGGACGACTGCTTCGGAGTCCAGACGACTTGGTCTTCGATAAGACTGGTAGTTTCTGGTTCACCGACTGGGGAAAAACTCGACCAACCGACCGCGACATTACTGGGGTTTACTACGCTGCTGCTGACGGCAGCAGCATTAAGCAGCTCTTGCCTCAACGCTCGGCGCCCAACGGCATTGCACTTTCACCCGATGACTGTCGCCTCTACGTCGCCGAAACCTACGCTCGATGGATCGTCTACTGGGAGTTGTCAGCGCCTGGCGTCATCAAACCCAACCCCAAGACGCTCGATCATTCATATCTCTTGACCGCCGAAATTCCGGGGCAGGGAACTCTCGATTCCATGGCCGTGGACGAAGAAGGCAATGTCTATGCAGCTACTATGTTGCCCCAAGGTCTGAGAGCAGATGTGCCCGGAGGCATAACCGTGATTTCGCCCAAGGGGAAGATTCTCGACTTTATCGAGCTACTGGTTGAGGGTCATCCCGAGCCGCTGCCGTCCAACATCTGCTTTGGCGGCAAAGACCGTCAGACTGCATTCATCACGCTCGCAGGTACCGGACGGCTTGTCGCCTGTGAGATGAAAATTCCCGGGAAGCCCCTGCACTTCAACCGTTAGACTTGGCGAACTGAAAGCTGTTGCCGTTGGGAGATCGCATGATCAAGCAAGCGCTGCATCGGCTGTGGATTGACGTCAGAACGGATGCGGAACGTTTCTGGTTCCACTTGAAGCATGTGATTACCCATCCTTGGGAATCGCTACTTGCGCTTTTGGCTGGTCTTGGCGCGTTCATTCTGGCGATTCCACGATACATCGGCAGGTTCCTGCGTTGGCTGTGGCGTCTGTTCAGATACGTCGAGACCATTACGCTCCGCGGAATGGTTCGCTTTCTCCTTTTTGCGGCCCTGGCGCTCGTCTGCATCGTGTTTCTCATCATCGCGTTCCTGGTGCTTTACCCCGGCACCCAGCGGCCCAATTTTCAGGCAATCAATCAGCAGATTTATCTCAGTGAGGGACGCGGCTGGAGCGGCGACCTCGAAGCGCCTCTGCGGCAGCTGTTCTACTACACACCCCAAGGCACGAGCGTGAAGGGGCTGCCCTATTCGTGGTTTGTAAATCTCGAGGTTCCGCTAGGCAGAACCAAATTCGCCTCCCCCGATCGCATGAATGCCTACGGTTTTCTGGTGGACGGTGCTCCCACCGCGGGCAATCCCGATCTCCTGCCAGTAGGTTTCACCAGCCACTACGACTCTGGCCTGGGAGCGCCGGTTCTCGATATCACCTGTGCGGCCTGCCACACCGGCGAGTTAGTCGTTAATAAGAATGGCAAGCGATATGGCGTTCGGATCGATGGGGGCGCGGCCATGCACGCCTTTACCACCCCCAAGCCCGGCAATTTCACGCTTGAGCTTCTCGGTTCTCTCATTTCGACCTATCTTGACCCGTTCAAGTTCAACCGCTTTGCCACGAGCGTCCTGGGTCCGACCTATCCCCACGGTTATTGGAGACTGCATGGTGATCTGCTCTCCCAAATCTGGGTGTTCCTGAAGCAGGCATCAAACGACAACAACCCATTTCACCCGCTCTATCCCACCATTGAAGGCGTTGGGAGAACCGACGCTCTGGCGCGCATTGGCAACACTGTGTTCGCTGACGAACTCAGCCGGTCGAACGATCGCGTTGGCAATGCACCGGTCCGCTATCCCCCAGTGTGGGACATCTGGAAATTCGATTATGTGCAGTACAACGCTTCGGTGCGCCAGCCGATGTCGAGAAACCTCGGTGAGTCCCTCGGGGTAGGTGCCCAGGCCAGCCTCTTGAACCGTTATGGTGGGCCCATCCCAGAAAAAGACAGATACGACACCACCTCGGAGATCGGTAACCTGAGCAAGATCGAGGTCGCTCTGTGGAGTCTCGAGCCGCCAAAATGGAGTGAAGACTGCTTCGGAAAGATCGACTGGGACAAAGCCGCCGAAGGCCAGAAGCTCTTCGCCATGACGTGCGCGCAATGTCATGGCCCTTTCCCGGCATCCGATCCCATCAAGGAATGGAAGGCCCCTCTCAAGACCGCTGCCTGGGCGAAAGACATGGAGACAGCGTGGGACGAATTCCTGGCGAGCGTTAACAACCCGTCTTCCAAACAGAGTCCGCAGGCTTATACCGAGGCCAAGTGGACCTATCCCTACGATGACCCGTTTCCGCTTTGGGTGATGCATCCTCTGGCGGTGCAGGATATCGGTACCGATCCGAATACGGCCGTCAACTTCGTTGACAAGCAGATCGATTTGCGAAAACTCGGAGTCGAGTCTGTAACCGTCCAGCGACTTTTACGGTCGTTGTTCCAAGCAGACCTGCGACTTGAGATCAAGGCGCGCGCCAACGACATCGTTGCTCGCACCGCTGGAATTTCCAGTGCGCAGGACATTCGTGCCGCCGCTGCCGACATCGCTCAGCAGATCGACACGAAAAATGAACCGCAGGCCAGTCAACCGCTGAGTACTGCCGAGCAGGACAGGCTTACACCACTGACCAACAAGATCAGGCAGCGGATCCAGAATGACACGCTGCTTTCCGGAAACCACGATCTGGTGACCGACGCAGTAGCCTTGGACACCCGGGTTACATCCGGACAATCGCAGATCAATTCGACGGTGGAGTCCTTCAACCTCGCTAAAGCCAACACCGGTGTGGGTCTCAGCCTTGTTGGTTACTACATGCGCACGAAGTACTACAAGACCATGGGCTACAGTCCTCAAAAGATCGAGCAGGTGAATGGATTCGGCCAGATCGATTTGCCCGTGGCTGCGGCCCAATATAAGCCGCGTCCCCTGGCGGGAATCTGGGCGGTTGGCCCCTTCCTGCACAACGGATCGGTCCCCACGATTTATCAGTTGCTCAGTCCTGCCGATTCCCGCGACAAGAAGTTTTGGGTTGGCACGCGCGATTTCGATTCGGTAAACCTCGGGCTGAGCACGCGGCCCCTATCCAATGGCGGCTTTCTGCTCGACACCAGTGTCACGGGAAATTCCAACATCGGGCATGAATTCCGTCGCGGCTATATTCCGTGGAAAACCGGCAGCCCGCCGCAGTACGGTGTGATCGGGCCCGAATTCACGGAAGTGCAGCGCTGGCAGATCATCGAGTATTTGAAGGTGCACCGCGACACCCACAACGTGAAGCTCGCACCTGACCGCAAGAACATCATGGAGTACCTGCAGGAAGGGCTCGACAGCCGGCACGTATGCCAGTAGCAGCCTATTTACTCGACGGGGGAAACGCGTGAACACTCGCAGAACGCGCATTATCATTGGGTTGATCGTGGTTGCGGCGCTGGGATACTACTTCTTTTTGCGCAGCCGGCCACTCGGTCCAATGGGCGAAGTGGTTTCGCCTGATGAAGATTACCTGACCGCGCAGATCGTGGCTTCGGCGCTCTCCATGGTCAATGCCAGCCATCGGGCCATGGCCGCGAAGCCGGTACCGGGCAACCCACCGGGTACGCCAGCCACTGCGTATCCGACGTCCACATCAGCCAACGCCATTCAGCCTTATCGCCGGGACGTTCATGCCAAGACCCACGGATGCGTGAAGGCGACGTTTCACGTGCTGGAAAACTTGGATCCTAAATACCGTCAGGGCGTCTTTGCGAATCCCGGTGAATATGAAGCGTGGATTCGCTACTCGAGTGGCAACACTCTAGTACTGCGGGACAGTGTCAGGGATGCTCGCGGCATGGCCATCAAGCTGATGGGTGTTCCCGGGCGGAAGTTGCTGGAAGACGCTTGGGTTCCTCATGCCGACACTCAGGATTTTGTCATGATGAACGCCACCCAGTTTTTCATCCTGAATCTGCCGGAGTACCTGGTCTTCACCCAGTACCTCGGCGAGGGCAGTAATTACGGCTATTTCATGGGCGGTTTCACGCCCGACCTTCCGCAGAAAAATTGGATCAAGATGTTCAACTTCGGCAACTATCACCCGCGCGAAATGATGTTGGCTCTCAAGACGCTGAAGCCACCGCCGGACAGTCTGCTGAACACCCAGTTTTACAGCGTGAGCGCCTACAAACTGGGGAACGAAAATGTGGTCAAGTACAGCATGAAGCCTTGTACCGATGCCAAGGCGGCCGATGTCGATCGCAGCCAGCCGAACTTCCTGCGTGACGAGATGATTGCCCACCTTAAGGACCGGGACGCCTGCTTCGAGTTCCTGGTGCAGTTCCAGGTCCCCGGCAAGAACATGCCCGTAGAAGATACGACGGTGGAGTGGACGGAAAGCGATTCTCCATTTGTGCCCGTGGCGCGAATCGAGATCAAGAAGCAGGCCTTCGTCGAAAATCAAGAAACCTGCGAACAGCTTTCATACAATCCCTGGCATTCCTTGCCCCAGCACCAGCCACTCGGCGTCATGAACCGCGTCCGCAAGTCGCTGTATTTGGGAGTGTCCCGTTACCGGCGGGGTATGAACAACGCTCCGCTTTGCGAACCCAAGGATTGGAACGGGCCTGACCAGAATAGTTGCGAGACGGCGGAAAACTCGATCGTGACGCCGGGGGACAACAGTTCCGCCGGGCCGGTTGCAAAGCCCAACTGAGGTCGGTGACAGAATCCCCGCCGATTACGGGAGTGTTGGCGGTCTCCTCGCATACGAGACCGCCAACTGACTAAATCTTCTCCAGCACGGCCTTGAGGTATTTCCAGAAGCTTTCCACCGTCGAAATCTGCACCCGCTCGTTCGGGCTATGCGGATCGACGATGGTCGGCCCGAACGACACCATCTGCATTCCCGGATACTTCTCGCCGATCACTCCGCACTCCAGGCCGGCATGCATGGCAATGAGTTTCGCCGGACTTCCGAACACCTGCTCGTGGACTGACTGCAGCGTTTTCACGATATCGCTCGTGGGTTCTGGCTTCCATCCGGGATAACTGCCGGCATGTTCCACGTCGAAACCAGCCATGCGGAAGACCGTCGCGACCATCTGCGCAACTGCGTGCTTGCTGGTTTCGATGGCGCTGCGCTGGCTGGTGATGATCTCTGCCACATCGCCGTTGAGTGACAAGACCGCTAGGTTGGTCGAGTTCTGCACCAGTCCCGGCACGTCGGGACTCATCGCCACCACGCCGTGAGGGACGGTGACCAGCAGATCGATGATGCGCTTCAAGTCTGCCCCATCCAGTGTCTGGTCGGGTCGCGAGGCCTTCTCCGCCGTGATTTGGAGGTCCGGATCGAATCCTCCCAGGTCGGCTTTCCACTCCGCTTGGCAAGCAGACAGAAGCGCATTGAGTTCGGCCTCACGTCCGCCATCGAGAACCAGGATCGCCGCTGCTTCGCGAGGGATCGCGTTCTGTGCGCTGCCGCCGTTGACCGCGGCAAGTTGTGCCGGAAGATTCCCCAGCACGCGCTGCAACACTGTTCCCAACACTCGTAGCGCGTTGCCACGGCCTTGGTGAATGTCCACCCCCGAGTGTCCGCCCTTGAGCCCGAACACCTTGATACGCCAGGCCGAATCGCCTGTGGCGGGAACAAACGCGACCTTGCGGCGCCCGGTCGTCTTGACTCCACCGGAACACCCAATGCAGAGCGTGCCGGTCTCTTCGTTATCCAGATTGAGGAAGTATTTCGACTTCAGAACTCCGCCAGGAAATTCCGCCGCGCCCGTCAGGCCGGTCTCCTCGTCGATGGTGAAAACAAACTCCAGCGGTCCGTGCGCGATATCCGTGCTTTCCATGACCGCCAGCGCGGCGGCCACACCTATGCCGTTGTCCGAACCTAAGGTCGTGCCGTCGGCCTTGAGCCAGTCTCCATCGCGCTTTATCTTGATGGGATCGGTATCGAAGTTGTGCGCCGTGCCCTCGTTCTTTTCACAGACCATGTCGAGATGGCCTTGCAGCAGTGCCATGGTTGCGCCTTCGCGTCCGGGACGCGCCGGCTTGGTGACTACGACATTTCCAGCCGCGTCTTGACTGGTTTTGAGACCCAGTCTGGCGGCCTGAGCCAGAACATAGTTTCGCGCTGCTGCTTCCTTGGTCGACGCGCGCGGAGTCGCGGCTAACACGTCAAAATGTTTCCATAAAATTTGTGGATCCAGATCCACGAGAGCGGTTGTCATGCGGTTCTCCAGGGTGAATGAATTCCCTGCAATCGTACCGCGTGGGGGAATGATTGGCGAGTTTTGCAGCCGGAAGGCAACTCGACAAGACAGGAACTCAGCCGGGATTTAACCACGCCGTCGATGGGCATGTCGTCGAGGGCAATATTGAACGGGGCACGATGGGGAGGCCCCGTATTCGGGGCCAGACCCATCACCCTATGCGCTCGAACCCAATCAGCAACTGTTGCCCATGCCGATGGTCTGAACTGCCAGCCGGAGATTCAGACTCTTCGCCCGGGCTAGGCAATCTTTTTGCGGCGCCAGATCAGGACACTCAGGACCACGACAAAGAGAATCCCGGAAAATATGCGAATTACGGTAACGCTGTCCATTGCGTCTCCTTTCTTCTAGATAGTCCGTTTGCGGCCAGCCTACGCGACAAATAGCCGCAGCTTCCAAATGGCCCGCGCCACCACGGCTGCCAGGGCCACGATTACCACGATCTTCGGAACCAGTGCCGCTTCCACCTGCTGTCCTCCCTGCAAACGGTTCCTCTCTGAGACCGCTACTTCCCCGTCAACGTACCCATGCTTCGGGAGATGGTCAGTGCGGCCGGACCCAGCAGAACAATGAACATGCTGGGAAAAATGAACAGCACCAGTGGAAACATCAATTTCACCGTGGTCTTGGCCGCCATCTCCTGCGCCTGCTGGCTTCGTTTCCTGCGCAAGTCGTCGGCAAACGTGCTGAGCGCCCTTGATATCGGAGTACCGAATCGGTCAGACTGGGCCAGCATCGTCGCAAATCCTTTGACCGTTTCTAATTGTGTTCTATCGGCCATGTCCCGCCAGGCATTAATCCAGGGCTTGCCGGCCCGCTGTTCCAGATTGATCAGCATGAACTCTTCGGCCACCGCCGGGTGGCTGGTGCTTAATTCTTGTCCGGTCCGCAGCAGGGCCTGGTCCAGCCCCAGTCCCGCATCGACGCAGACCACCATAAGGTCAAGCGCATCCGGCAAGCCCAGCCGTATTTGCTCTCGCCGTCGCTTGGTTCTGGCCTTCAGCCACAGGTCGGGGCCCAGGTAGGCGCTGGCGGCCATCAGCGTGATAGGGGAAAACCCGATTTCCCGGAAGAACGTCCACAGCAGCAGCACTGCCACCGGTCCCAGCAGCCGGATGGCGAAGTAAGCGTCGATACTGTTTTGGCCGCGTAGCCCAGCGGCCCGAAAGCGGGTTTGCAGCGCGTCGTTGACCGTCATGCCCATCCGTCCGAGGACCGCGCGCAGCAACCGGAAAGCGATCTCCGGCACGTTGCGAGAAGCTTGCGCTGGACGACCGACCGACTCGGGGACCAGGCGGGTCACGCCATACAGGCGCCTGGCCGCAGGCGTCGTCCGTGTCATGAACCACACCGAGAGCAAGGCGGTAGCGAAGAAGACGCTCAGCTGGACGCTGAGGAGATAAATGGGTTTCATGGCTTCACACTTTGATCCTCACAATTTTGCGTATCAGCAGTCCCCCAATCGTGATCATGCCAATCCCGATGTAGATCATCTTTCGTCCCACCGGATCTTCGGTGAGGACTTTGGTGTAGCCGGGGTTGGCCAGGTTGATGAGCCCATACATGACTACCGGAAGCAGGCACAGAATGGCCCCGGTCAGGCGGCCTTGGGCGGTGCGAGTCCGTACTTCTCCCTGGATTCGCAGGCGATCGCGCAGGACCGCTGCGGTCCTTTCCAGTATCTCGACCAGGTTCCCGCCCGTCTCCTTTTGCACCAGCATGGCCGTAAGCACCACCTGTAAATCGTTGGAGGGTACACGCCGTCCTAACTGCAGCAAGGCATCGCGGTTGGGCAAGCCCAGGACCTGCTGCTGGTGGACACGAGCAAACTCGGAGCGCAGCGGCTCCGTTCCCTCTTCTGCCACGATCTAATGGCCGCGCCGACCGAGTGCCCGGCACGCAGTGAGCGCGACATCAGGTCCAGGGCGTCCGGCAGGTTCTCATCGAACTGGCTCATGCGGCGATTGCGCTTCAGTCGCAGCACCATCACCGGGATCCCGGTCGCTGCCACTCCCGCAATCACCGAGGGCGGCAGGTCCGAAATCCAATACCACGCAATGGCAAAGCTCATCAGGCCCAGTACCAACGAGCTGAGCAGGACCTTACTGACGCTCCACGAACTCTCCGCCTGGGCCAGAAGCAGGGCCAGTTGGCGGGTTACTCGAAATCGTTGCAGTAGCTGATCCAGCCAGATCGTTTGACTCAGGGAACTGGTCTTCAGAAGTTCCTGGGGGCCACTGCCGGTTGTCGGCTTGCCAGGCCGCTGCATCCCCGCGATTCGCACCTGGACTGCGCGGTCGGTCTTACTGGGACGCGTCAGCAGCATCACCACCGCAAAAGTGACCACTGCCAAACCCACGAACACCAACCCGGTCACTGCCACCTGGTCACTCCTAAACCTCCTGCGAAACATCCAACAGGCTGGATGGCAGCGCGATGCCGGCGTTCTGTAGCTTCTCGGAGAACTTGGGCACGATGCCGGTGGAATAGAACCGGCCCAGCACATGTCCCTCCGGTCCGAGACCGCGCTTCTCAAACAGAAAGACGTCCTGCAGGCTAATGATGTCGCCGTTGGTCCCAGTCACCTCGGTCACGTGGGTGACGCGGCGCGTGCCGTCGCTCATGCGAGAGACTTGCACAATGATGTGTATGGCCGACGCAATCTGGTTGCGCAAAGCTTTCTCCGGCAGGCTCAGGTTGGCCATCAGCGACATAGTTTCGATTCGTGACAGCGCGTCCCTCGGATTGTTGGCGTGAATGGTGGTCACCGAGCCGTCGTGGCCGGTGTTCATAGCCTGGAGCATGTCCAGGGCTTCGCCACCGCGCACCTCGCCAATCACGATGCGGTCGGGCCGCATACGCAGGGCATTGATCACCAGTTCGCGCTGATGAACCGCCCCTTTGCCCTCGACGTTGGGCGGCCGGCACTCCAGCCGAACCACGTGCTTCTGCTTCAACTGCAGTTCGGCTGAATCCTCGATGGTCACGATTCTTTCCCGTTCGGAGATGAATCCCGAAAGCACATTGAGCAACGTGGTCTTGCCCGCTCCCGTCCCTCCCGACACCACGATATTCAGCCGCGCCTTCACCGCTTTCTCCAGGACTTGCAGCATTTCGGAGGTCAGCGCGCCTTTGTTGACCAGGTCCTGCCCGGTCAGCGGAGTCGAACCAAAGCGCCGGATTGACAGAATCGGACCATCCACCGCCAGCGGAGGCACGATCACGTTGACGCGCGAGCCGTCTGCCAGCCGCGCGTCCACCATGGGTGACGATTCATCCACTCTTCGTCCCACGCCGGAGACGATCTTCTCGATGATATGCATGAGGTGAACGTTGTCCTTGAACACCACCGGGGTCTCTTCCAGTACCCCGCGCCGCTCCACATAGACTGTGTTGTACGTGTTCACCAGGATGTCGCTGACGGTGGGGTCCTGCAGCAGCGGCTCCAGCGGACCCAAGCCGAAGACCTCGTCCAGCACCTCGCGGGCCAGCCCATCGCGTTCGATTGCGCTCAAAAGTATGCCGGGCTGTCCCAGCAGCTGGTGGATTACGGCCAGCAACTGTTGCCGCGCCACTCCATCGGGTGTATGCATCAGCTTTTCCAGGTCCAGCTTGCTGATCAGCTCGCGATGCACGGCAGTCTTCAGGTCTTGATCGCGGTTCGACGGGCTCTTGCACGCGGGAGTGTTCTGAGCAAGCGGCATCCGCGGCGGTTGGGTAATGGTTGACTCTGCCATAGGACTCTTTGCAGCGCTTCCTCAGGTCGAGCATCCTGCTAGATCCAGAATGCGAACCTGTGTTTCGTCTCCACCCGTGGGATGATCGAAGGTGCGATCTCCTCGGCCCACTTTCTGATCTGGTTGCCAAATACCGACTTTTGTCCGGGCGAGATAGGCTCGCCGGTATCCAGCGCCCGTGCCAGGCTTGCAGCGTCAGCGGGAAAGGTGAGTGCGACCGCATGATCGATCGCTTTTTCAATCTGATCTATGGTGACCGGACGTCCCGAGCCGTATTGGTTGATGATCACTTTCACTTTCGCCGGGGTTACTTGCAACTCCCGCAGCCGGTCGAGATAGCGAGCCAGGTCCCGTAATGCCGGAACATCCGGAGTTGCCACCAGGTACAACTCGTCGCAGCTTTCGGCTGTGACCAGGTTGGGTTCGAGCAGGCCCGTCTGGCAGTCGATCAGAACGAAGTCGTAAACCCCAGCCACAAACCGAACTGCTCCCCTCCAGGCATCTCCGTCGATCGCGGCCGGTTCGCTCAGCAGGTTGGGAGAAGGAAGCACTTCGACGCCACAGGAATGATAGGAGACACAGCTTTTCAACAGCATTAGATCCAGACGGGAGATGTTTTGCAGCAGTTCGTACAAGTTGTAACGGTATCCATCGATGCCAAACATCAATGCCACATGTCCCAAACACGAATGCTGGTCCACGATCAGTGTTCTTTGTCCCTGCCGCCGCGCCAGAAAGCTGCCGAGGTGGACGGCTATGGTGGTCGCTCCCGCACCTCCCCGGACTCCCATAAAGGCCATCACCCGTCCAGGCGTTTGCGTCGAGCGCTGAGCGGTCGATAGCCAACGGTCCCTGAGCTTTCGGAGCAGGCCAGCCATTTCCTGTATTCGCAATGGTTTGGTGAGATATTCAGTGCAGCCCGCACGCATGGCTTGCAAAATCAGGTCCGGGTTTTCCTCGGCTGACAGAGCAATCAACGTGGTGTGGTTGGTGGCGGAGGCTTGTATTCCAGCGGCCGTCTGCACCGCCAGATCCTTGTCTTTGTCGAAGTCGATAAGGCAGACCAGCGCTTCGGCACTGCTCAGCAGCCTTCTCATTTGCCCGTCGAGCATCGTTTCCGAGTAGTTGGGGAACGCGGTAACCACTTCGATCTGCGCCTGGAGCGCCGCTTGGCGAACTTGTTCAGCCGCCTCGGCATCAAGCCCTACTGTCACCAGGCAAAGCCCTTCACCGGCAGGGATCTGAGTCTCCGGGCCCACGCCTAACTCCTTCACTGCTTACCATCGGCAACCGGTTTCTGCCCCATTACCTTGTCCGATGAGTTGAGCCCAGTGTCGAAGTCCGACGGCGAGAGGAACGGTACCGGCCACGATGGCGTTGCGGGTGGCTTGGGGGCAGGAGCGTTGAGCGGATCGACCACGGTCGGAGTCACAATCACGATCAGCTCGGTAACGGAATGGTTCAGGTTCTTGGAGCGAAACAGTTGCCCCAGGATCGGAATGCTGCTGATGCCCGGAATCCTGCTGAGCGAATCTGTGATGCGATTGTCCAGCAGTCCGGAAATGGCAAAGCTCTGCCCGTCCTTGAGTTCGATTTCCGTATCTGCCTTGCGGGTCGAAATGGCTGGGAGAGTGTATCCGGAAATCCTCACCGCGTTGGTGTAATCCAGAGCGCTGACCTCGGGATTGACCCTTAACCGGATCGAGCCGTCGGGGTGGACGTAGGGCGTGAAGTCCAACTGGATGCCGTATGGCCTGAACTGGATGGTTACCGAGGTGAACCCGCCGTTGGAACCCTGAATCACGGGATAGGGAAACTCTCCGCCTGCCAGAAACTTTGCCGCCCGTCCGCTCACCGTAGTCAGGTTAGGCTCCGCCAGCACCTGCAGTATTCCCTTGTCCTGCAGGGCGCGCAGGGTAAAGCCAATATTCAAGTTGGAGTTGAAGTAGAAGATGTTCAGCGCGTCCTGCACCAGCGTCTGGGTAGTCCCCGGGCCGACCTGGGGAAAGGAAGGCGGAGTGAATCCGCCGGTCGTAACCGCCCCGGCATTTTGTCCGCCACTGAAAAAATTGATGCCCCATTCGTCAAACTTGGTGCGATCCACTTCGGCGATGCGTACCTTCAGTTCCACCTGCGGGCTGTGCCGCGGATCGACCACCAGCGAGTTAACGACATCCTTCGAATACGTGGATGCCAACCGCACCGCTTCGTCCGCCGCAGCATCGCTGCCTACCACCCCCGAAAGGCACACCTTTCCTTCTGCCGCTTTGACCTCGATATGATCTCCCGGCAGGGCCTGCGCCAGACTGTCTTCCAGAGCGGAGACGTCCAGGTCCGCCAGCACCGTATAGAGTTGGGATTGCCCGCTCTGGCTCCACAGCACCACACTGCTGGTTCCCGCGAGCTTGGCCGTCAAGACGATCTGGTTGGGGCTGCTCGTCAACGAATCCAGCACCGCGGGATTCGCCACATATACCCGCCGCAACCGCTCGGAGGTGTCGATGACTACGGACCGGCCGACAATCAGGTGCAACATCAGCGGATCGCTCTTGTTTCCGCCCCCGTCCGCGCGTGCGTTGGCTGCGCCCATGCCGCCATGATCCTCTGATTTCAGCACCCGTTGCTGCAAGGGTACGTTCGACGAGGCTGACGGTGCAGCGGAAGGTAGTGTGGGCGCGGGCGCCGGAGTTGCCGCGACCGCGGACGGGTAAGTCTGGCCATTGATCCCGACGCTCAAGACCAGCGTTGCCAGCAGTATCGAAATCACGAAATCGGCAAATCCACCTGGGCTTCGCATGTTAATGCTCGAATTCGGCGGTTGCCCGCTTGTCGCCGAGGATCGTCTCGACCACGTAGGTCGGCTTCTTGGGTACGAACCCAGATCCATCTGCGTTAGGGGAGGGAACTTTCTGACCCGCTTTCCCCGTCAACTGGGCAACGCTGACAGGCACGGCGTCGATATGGCCCCGATCTGCGCCGTTGCGCAACGCGAAATGAATCGAGCCCTGGGAAATCGAGAGTGCGACCTTCTGGGCATCTGCGGCAGTCAGCAGCACCGTCACCACTCCCACGGTTTCGGCCTTGCCTCCCGGTTCCGGCTCAATCCTCTGGCCTACCGTAAGAACTTCGACGTCCTGCAGCACGATCTGCGTTTCCGGGACGGAATCCGCATCGCTGCGAAACGTGACCAGGACGTCGACATGGGCGCCCGGAAATAGAAATCCGGCTACCCCCACAATTTCGTCGGAGCGTACCGAGGTTGCCCGCATGCCTTCTGGAATCTTGACGGTGAGCCCTATGCCGGAACCTGGCACCGCTAAGTAGGCCTGCAAGATCGGCTGCCGGGCCGCGATCGGGTAGATGACCGCGCGTCCTGCCAGATCTTCCACTTTGGTGAATCCGCCCTCGAGCCCAAGTTTCGCCGGCCAGTCGATCAGGATCAGGCTGTCGGCCTTCAGTGCTTCGCCGGGTTGTACGAGACGATTTGCGGCCACGTACTTCTGCATGGTTTGCGGCACGGCCGCCCCATTCCGGATACTGATCTTGCGATTGAGGAAGAAGGTTACGGCGCCCGACAGCACTAAGGCGGCCAGTAGCGCGATGGTGAGCCGGCGGCGGTCCATCTTAAGGGTCCCGCCTGACGTGCATAGGGGTCATCGTTGTTGCGTTTGCCGATAGCATCTGGATCTCACTTTCCAGTGAGTCAGTCGGTTGGCGACGCAGCCCGGCGCGATGTCAATGATTTGGATTTCATCAGCCCCGCCGCGATCGTCCGCGTGCGGTCCACCGAGCTGATAGGTTTGCGCTCTACTTTTCTGTTGTGCGGCGACGAAACGTTCCATCGCCGCACGAACTGCACCCCTTGCCTTGGCCGTCGCGACTTTTCTAATGCCGCGGGGCCATCAGCGTTCTAGGGAAGCGCGGTAGTCAAATTGCTGTTGATGGATGTAAATGCGCCCTGAATGGCTGTTCCCACCGTCTTCATGCCGGCTACGGCGGCAAGTGCGATCAAGGCAGCGATAAGAGCGTATTCGATCAGGTCCTGACCGGACTCGTCTTTTCGCAGGCTTCTCAGGATTTTCAACATGTTCCGACCTCCATTCCATGCGGTTCGGTGACCACAGTGCTTGTAATCGGCGGGAATAGCGGAATGCTTGAATTGCGTTAGGACACACAGCCTTCGATCAAATTGAGAAGCGGTTTTGCCGATAGGCGTGTCAGCCCGGAAGCGAAGTCGCGCTGGAGCGCCCAGCGCCGACAGACCGGCCCCAGATGATTGGCACTTTCTCACGAATGCCTGCCCAACCTCAGCATGAATCCCGGAAGTTCCACCTGCTGATGGGCGCGATGGTGGCGCTGCTCACCGGAGCGGACTTGCTTCTGGCGAGGGTCGTTCATTACAGCGGAGTCGCGAAGACGATCCTCTCTGTACCCTTCGCCCTGGCATTCGTTGCCATCGCTGTGCTTCCCTTTATCGTCATCTGTTGGGAATGGCGTCGGATGTGGTTTCGGACATCGCTCGATCTCTCGTCCATGGCGATGTGGGCTCTGGCGGTTTGGATTCTCATCGGACCGCTGGAGCAGATTGCTGCCCGCAGTCCCGCCCCCCTCGTCGACGCGAGCTTGGCCCGGATCGACAGTCAGATGATCCAGACGGTGGTGATTGTTCGCTGGCTGCAGGACTTTCCGCGGATGTGCACTGCCCTTCAGGTCACTTACTATTTGCTCTTACCGCTGGCCGTAACAGCACTTGTCTTGCCTATCCTGTGCGGTCATACCCGCGACGTGCGCCTTTACCTGCTGGCTGCCAGCATTTCAGTATTGCTCACTCTTGGCTTGTTTGCCGTTTGGCCGGCCATCGGTCCGTGGACAACCGAGGCCTTCGCGCCGGGCAAATTGCAGGCGCAGATTGGACCCTACCTGTCGGCGCTAAAGACGCACGCGGTCCCCAGAGGGCCGGAAATAAAAGGAATTGTGGCCTTCCCGTCGTTTCACTCGATCTTGGCGATTCTCTCGGCACGGGCGCTATGGCGCGCCGGCAAGCTGCGCGTCTTCAGCGCCGCACTTTGCGTCGGGATCTGTATTTCTACGGTTGCAACTGGATGGCATTACGCAATTGATGTGTTTGCCGGAGTTGCAGTCGCAGCCGCCTCACAGTGGATCGCGTCATGGGCACTCGGAATTCAGTCCCTGGCTGAGAACCGTGCGCTACGCCGGAATCCTGCACTCTCCCCTGGGCGGGCCGTCTAGTCATGCGCGTGGCCCTTATTGAAGAACGCCAGCCGATGCGACAATGCTGTGCCTCCCGCGCGACTTTGGGCGGCTTCCTGCCCTTGCAGTGGAGATTGACTAAGACAAGCGGTCATGGAAGCTTTGCGTCGGCACTAAAGTCGTCACGATGCATGCCGATATTCAACTCGCAGCCCTGTCTGCGGGGGGGTGACGTGAAAAGCGAGATGCAGCGGTCCTCCTCCGTAACGACCAGGAAATGCACCGCTCGTTGCAAGTCGGCAGCAGTGGGAAAGAACGTGCCCGCAGCGGGAACAGATCTAATCCGCAACCGGAGTGGCCAGAGTCTCCTTGAAACCGCACTCTTGTTACCCCTGCTGCTCACCATAATCTTCAACGCGGTCAACGTAGGATATTTCTTTTTTGTCGCGCTAAATCTGGCGGCCGCTCCCAGGCTGGGAGCCGAGTATTCGATCCAGGGTTCGGCCGGTTTCCAGCAATCCCAGTTGCCCAGTGCGGCGTCCATCAGCTCGCTGGTTTACGGTGACATCGTAGGTGCGATCCCTGCTACAGCCAATACTCCAACCCGGGTATGCAGCCTATCGCTGGGACTGAACCCCACCGGCAAAGGGACCTCGAGCCAGATACCGAATTGTGCCAGTTACGGAAGTGCAGCGAGTTTTCCAGCTCCCGATCCAGATCCCGAAGCACCTTATCTGGTGCTCAATCGCGTGGACATTCAATACACGGTAACACCGCTCATACCCGGTAAAATCTTCAATCTGGTGTTGCCGCCGTCTCTCACCTTTCACCGCATTGTAGACATGCGGGTCATGGAGTAGGGTCGATGCCAAAGAAAGCGCTGCATGATTGCGCTGTCCGGAATCTCCCAAAGGAAGAACGGGGGGCGGTATTGCTGGAGTTTTCGATCTCCATCCTTCTGGTCCTGACGATACTGTTCTCTACCTGCGAGCTCTGCACCCTGATCTATACCTATGCTGTCATGTCGGATGCGGCCAACGAGGGCGTACGCTACGCGGTTGTCCACAGCTCCGATTCTGCCGGCGCTATCACTCGAGTCAAGATGTATGCCGCTCTCTCATTACACAATGTGGCAAACATTGCAGTTTCGGTGACCTATCCCGACGGTACCGCAGTTCCTCCCAGCAGGATCGCAGTATCGGTAACCTACCACTACGTGCCCTATCTCAACTTCATGAGCAATCCGCCAACAATTTCCGCCTACGCTCAAGGTCGGCTGATGTACTGACGCATGAATAAGGACATCAACAACAGGCGATGGGTGGAACGCGGACAGGTCGTGATCGTCGTACTCCTAATGATGAGCATTTTCTTGCTCGGCTTTGTGGGCTTGGCCACCGATTACACGAATCTGTGGTTCCGTCGGCAAGCTGCGCAAGGTGCGGCAGATGCTGCTTGCCTGGCTGGGGGAATGGATCTGCTGCTCTACGCGGAAGGGCAGGCAACCCCAAAGATGAATTTCACCCCGCAGGTGGGGGCGACCATAACTTGTGCGTCCGCTCCTACAGCCGCCCCTTGCATCTTCGCCCGGCGTAACGGCTATGACGGCACATTGCAACGCAATAACGTTGTGATGACGTTTCCAGCTACAGTTAGCGGTGCCCCAGCGAAACCCTCCGGTGTGGCCGTGCCTTACCTTCAGGTCGATGTCACCGAGGAGGTGCCGGTCTACTTCTCCCAATTACTGACTCGGAAGCGCACCGTGGCAGTCAACGCCACCGCCACCTGCGGCCTGAGCGCACCTGCCGGACCGTCGCCCATCGTGGTGTTGCACCCGACCGACCCACAAGCCATCGAAATGAAGGGTGCCCAGGATTCGATCACGATTGTGGGGGGACCGCAACGAAGCTTACAGGTGAACTCCAGCGCCACGCCGAGCGCTGTGTCCCTGGCTACCGTCGATCTCCACCGAGCCGGACCGAATAAGACCGGCGGGGATTTTGCCGTCTTTGGCGGACCCGCGAATCAGCCTGGTACCGTCAACTTCGGGTCTACCGGCCACTGGATCTATCCGGCCACTCCTGTGTCCGACCCATATGCTCAAGTCAATTCCCCGGCACAACCCTCAGCCGGAACTCGGTGGACAGCGAAACAGCTGTCGCAGTGCACGACGCCCGGAAATGGCTGCTACAAATACAACGGATGTCCGGACACAGCTGGCTGCGATGAATATACTGGCGGCTTCTATTCGGCTGGGATCACAGTGAAGAATAAAACTGCGATCTTCCAGCCCGGTGTCTACTATCTTGGCTGGCAGGGATTGCAGTTGCAGGCGAATGGAAACGTTCGCACCAGTACCGCCATCGGTGACGGTACGGGAGGGGTAGTCTTTTACTTCTCTGGCACAGCTACCGTAACGGTCGAGGCCAACTCGGGAACCGGTACAACCGATGCTTACTATATCGCCGGTGGCATCGACGGCAATGGAGTAGCGTCGCGCGCTCTCCAGTGTCCAGGCGGAGCCGGCAATCCCCCGGAACTGCCGGTCTCGGTTAACGGCAATGTCCTGTTGGGCCCGTGTAGCGGACCTTACGGTGATCCCACGGGGCAGTACCGTGGCTTCGTGTTCTTCCAGGACCGTTCCGCCGCAGCCGCGCCGCAGTGGCAGGGTGGTGGCACCACCTTAATTGCGGGATTCATGTACTTTCACCAATGCCGTGCTGACGGCACGGGCCTGCAATGCTCTTCGCCCGGCTCTGGTGGCTATGGGACGACGTTTAACCTGGGCGGGAATCCCGGCTCTGGTTCCTATGCGGTCGGCAGTGTCATTACTGACCGGATTGTCACCAACGGAAATCCCAACATAAGCATGATTCTCAACCCGAGCTATTCGTTCCAGCAGCTCAAAGTGGTATTCCTAAAGTAGAGCGGCTCGGCTTGCAACTCAGCCTCAGATAGGCTCGCAACGCCACGGATTGACGGCAGGATGCGGTTGTTCAGAGGTTCGCCCAGAAGCTTGAGCCCGCTCAATTCAGAGTTATGAATTAGTTTGCCACTTTAGCTGCCCTATTTTTCCAGTCGCTGCGGCTTTGACCATCGACGCGATGGCTGAGACAGGGTCGAGGCGCTGGGATTTACGAACAGCGTAAACCCATGGCGCGCTTGTTGTTCGTCAGTCGCAACGATCGTGGCACGCGCCTCACCGACGCTGCCCCCGAGCACTCGACTGAGGCTAATCAGGGAATGGCTGCCGCACACCGCGCAAACGTCGCCCGTACTGTCGCTGATCACCTCACAGTCAGCGCACAGCACCGCGCTGAGAAGGTGGATCGTATTCAGGATAGGCTCGGGTTTTGGAGCGGCATTCATGACAGTCGTTGGATACACCATAGCCGTCTGTGGTCGCATGGGAAAGTGGGCTTTTGTGGAGGGAAGCAGGAGAGTAATCGCCGCACTGGTCGCGCGGAAATTCAGCAAGGAACGAATAGAAGGGGAGACTTGACTCCCCTTTGTTGGTGAATCCGTGGAGCTTACTGATGATACGGCTGAACCGTCTGGGCAGGTGGTGCGACCATGACCAGATCAGGAGCCTCTGGCATCACGATCCACGCAATAATGTAGGCAAGAACTCCGCCTCCGCCGAACAGGGCAACAATCAGCCAGACCACTCGCACAATGGTCACGTCCAGATCGAAGTACTCCGCGAAGCCCGCGCACACGCCGGCGATCTTTCTGTCCGGACTGTTCTTCGGAGGCCGCATGAGTTTCTGGCGGCCGGCAACGTAGCCCACCCGGCGTCCGCAATAGGCGCAAACGTTGGCATCATCCTGAATCTGTTTCCCGCAATAGTTGCAGTACATGGAGCCTCCCCATCAGGAGATACGGAATGCATAGAAAAAGGTTCCCGTGCTGGCAACCCTTTCATTCAATTTGTGATTTGGCGATCGTTCAACTTTTACTGGATCGTGTACGCCTGTTTCATGTGGCGTCGCGCCAGGTCCGCTGACTCCGTGCCCGAGTTGGCGGCGATGACGGCCTTATATTTCTCCAGCGCGGCATCGCGCTTCTGCATGGCATCGAACATTTCCCCAGCCTTCAGCATCGCCCTTTGACCGAAGTCCGGGTCCACCGCTGAACTGGCAGCCAGTTCGTACGCCTCCTCGGCGCCCAGGTAGTCGCGCTGGCCTTTCATGGCCTCGCCCAGTCCGTACGCCGGAATCTCAATCCGACAAACCGTGAATGCATTGCCCTTGCATCCCGCAACGATTTTCTTGTATGTGACAATCGCCTGCGGCCCGTGCCCGGCGGCGTTCAGCAGGTGGGCGTACTCCGTGGCAATAAGGAAATTCCGCGGAAACGTCTGGTACATCGACCCTACCAACTGGAGAGCTTCGTTGTAGAGTTGCTCCCGGCGCAGAAACAGAGCCAGGGCGAGCTTTGCGTCCCAGGCAACTTCGGGGTCGCCATGCGCTATTACGTCGCGCAGGTACTCCAATCCCTTCTGCTTATTGCCGCCGATGCCGATCATCGAGGCGGCAACCTTGGCTGGCCAACTCAGGCTTCCTATGACGTACAGGTGGATGCCCAGCAGATTCTTGGCGTCCACATAATTCGGGTCCAGTTCCAGCACCCGCTCGTGGTCATGGCGCGCGCCCAGCGCACTGCGTAGGGCCGCAAACCAGGCGTGTTCCGCCATTCCCATATAGGTTGACTTCAGTCCACGCGCGACCCCGCGGGCATACAAAGCATTAACGTCGTTGGGATTCTTCGCCAATCGCGCATCCGACAATTCGGTCGACCGCACGCTCAATTGGTTCACCCGATCATGCACTTTGGGATCGAGCGGATACAGGTTCCTTTTGTCCAGAAAATTGTCGCTGGCATAGGCCTCGGTATCCAGCGCGCCAATCCGCAAGAGTTCCTTGAAGACTACCGCCGACAGCAGATGGTTGACCGCAAACGGGTCGTCGGGATGGGCCTGCAGCGCGGCTTCAAACTCACGGATCGACTTGTCGTAATCCATGTTGTAGAAGTTGTCGAAGCCCTTACGCGTGTTGGCGTCATTTGTGGTGCGGGTCGGCACCCACGCACTTCCTTCATCCCCGGAGAAAGCCAGGACCATCCTTGAACACAGCAAAACAGCGATTAACGCTACCCAGGACGATGTGGAAAGGACAAAGAGATTTCGCGAAGCTTTCATGGAGACTGCTACAAGAGGAGTTTACCTGAACCCTCCCAGGATGCGCGCGTTGAGATGCCGGCACCCAAATGAGCCCCTTTTTCCCATTGGATGCAACCCCTGCTTTAGCGTTGCTGGGTCTATTCGTCCAACCTAAACAGCTGATTCATGGGGCCGTTGCCTTTTCCCACAGGATAAGCTCTGGCGATGGCTGTCCGGACAAACTCCTTCGCGCCGCCCACCGATTCGGACAAACTACGACCGTGAGCCAACCCGCAGGCAAGCGCAGTTGCGAACGCGCATCCGGTACCGTGAGTCGCCTTTGAATCCAATCGAGTGCCTCGAAATATTTGCTCCGCACTCGTGCCTGAATCCCAAACGCTCAGGTAGTCGTTCACCTCAAGCAGATGACCTCCGGTTATGACGACGCCCCTGCAACCCATATCGTGCAGTTTGGCCGCCAGTCCACGAATCCGGGGAAGTACCGTTTCCCATGGTTCCGACGAAAAAACAGCCCCGACAGCTTCGCCAGCCAGGTCTGCCGCCTCGTCCACATTCGGAGTCACGACGTCGCAGAGCGGTAATAGTTGCCTCCGGATTATGGTCAACCCCTGCGCAGCGACCAGACTCGTTCCCGACGAAGACCGCAGAATCGGATCCAGCACCACATTCGGAGGCTGGGACTGGCGCAGGAACTCAGCGACCACCTCCGCCACCTCGCCCGAACCCAGCATTCCGATGCGGACAGCGGCGATTTTCAGGTCATCGGCCAGGCGAATCAGGGTCTGTCGAACCAGTTCCGGCCTTACCGGCTCAACCCCGAAGACCCCTTGGGTGGACTGAACCGTTAGCGCGGTGATGCAGGTGACGCCATAGCAGCCCATGGCCGCGGCAGTTTTTATGTCAGCCGTGACTCCAGCCCCCGACGATGGATCATACCCCGCGATACTCAGGACAATCGGCCGATCACCCATGCCAAGACTCTACCGCAAGTGGAGCGCGGCGACATCTGGATGTAGGATCGGCATACCAAGGCGACGGCAGGGAACAGAATCAGCTTCGCCTGCCGAGCCTAAAACAGATTTAAGTATCTTATTTACTCATATTTACACTGACATGCTCCGACTTCTCCGATCCCTTCATCGCAGCGGCAGCAGTCCAGTGCCTATGCATCTGCCAGGCGCAATCGATCCGCTGGCGAACTCCGCCGGCAAACGTGTCCACCGCGCCGTCGCAGGCTTATCAAGCCGAAAATCACTGCGCCAACCATACATTTTATAATGTGTCAAGACCAAAATGTGGAAAATTTAATTTTCGGTTGACTACTGTTGGTTCGGCTGGCTAGACTTTAGAAACCTGCTACCAGGGAGGCCCCAAAATACGATGCGAGGTGTTTAATGCTACGAGTACTCAACCAGGCAGTCGTGATTCTGCTATTGGTCACGGCGCTGGGTGCGGCACCCGATAACAACAAGACACCGGACTCGAACCAAGGTACCCCAGGGCAGACTCAGGAGACCATTAAGCCGGTCCCGACCAGGAAATTTCAGGTTGGCAAGGCTTCCTGGTACGGACGAGTGTTCCAGCACAAAAAGACTGCAAGCGGCGAACCGTATGATATACATGACTTTACGGCCGCACACCGTAGTCTCCCACTCGGATCCTGGGTCAAGGTTACGAATCTGAAAAACGACAAGTCGGTGATGGTCCGCATTAACGATCGCGGGCCAGTCCTGAAGAGTCGGATTCTGGACCTGTCCTACGGCGCTGCCATGATTCTGGGCTTACGCAACGATGGTGTTGCGAAAGTACGCCTGGATGTCATCGAGACTCCGACCGTGGCCATCAACATCGCCCCGCAAGTGGGCGAAGGTCCACAATAGTCCTGTCATAATGCGGTAAAATGGGCCGATGCTTAACCGAGATCGGCTCATTGTGGCGCTGGATCTGTCCAGCGCCGCTCAAGCCCGCCAAGTCGTTCAATCCATTGGCGAATCTGCCAGCACTTACAAAGTAGGAAAGCAACTCTTTACGGCCGAGGGCCCGCAGATCGTGCGCGATCTTGTCGCCTCCGGCCATAAGGTCTTTCTGGACCTGAAGTTTCACGACATCCCCAACACCGTGGCAGGCGCCGTCGCCGAAGCCGCCAAACTCGGCGTCAACATGCTCACCGTCCACGCCTCCGGCGGCAGCAAGATGCTCAAGGCTGCCGCCGAGGCCGCAGCCCAGTCGGCGACCAAGCCTCTGGTGCTAGCGGTGACCGTCCTGACTAGCCTTTCCGATACTGACCTCGCCGAAATAGGCGTCTCTGGTCATGTCCAGACGCAAGTACTGCGGCTGGGATCGCTCGCTCGCGCCGCCGGATGTGGTGGGTTGGTGGCATCGGGCCAAGAGACCAGGGAGCTTCGCCGGGAACTGGGCGGTGATTTTGCCATCGTGACCCCAGGTGTCCGCCCCACCGGAACCGCCGCTGGCGATCAGGCCCGGGTTTTGACGCCGAAAGAGGCCATCGTCGCCGGAGCGACCTACCTTGTAGTGGGTAGGCCGATTCTGGAGGCGGGCGATCCTGCGAAAGCCGCAGAGGCGATTGTCAGCGAGATCGGCGAAGTGGTCGCAGTTTAAGGCTTTTGAGCGGCTTGGAATTTCAAAGGGAGGCCTCCGTCACCTCCAGCCTCTCGCTGCAAGACGTCCGCATCCCCGCCGACTGCCTCCTGCCCGGCTCCAAGGGACTCTGCTCGCCACTCGGTTGCCTCAACCAGGCGCGCTACGGCATCGCCTGGGGAGCCATCGGCGCCGCCATGACCTGCTTACGACTGCGCCCTGCAATACGCGCAATTCCGCAAACAGTTCCGCGACATGCCTATC